>ENA-ORTT01001487-ORTT01001487.1-human-gut-metagenome-genome-assembly--contig:-NODE-1487-length-23139-cov-47.397765_pt1 | contig 23139 bp, 19 predicted proteins | sample MGYA00242074_ERZ509197 | MGnify/ENA primary metagenome ERZ509197 (study PRJEB26280, sample SAMEA2338789) | human gut metagenome | biome: human gut; feature: human-associated habitat; material: faeces...
GTGAATTATGATTAAAATAGCATTCTTTGATGTGGATGGCACCCTGCTTCGGCTGGGACATAAAGAATTATCAGCAAACACTGCTGCTGCACTTAGGCAGCTCCACCAAAATGGCATCATCCTTTGTATGGCTACCGGAAGAGGCTACACAGGTGTGCCTCATTTTGATGGAATTGATTTTGATGTCCTGCTCACCTTTAACGGCTCATTCGTCACCAAAGGCAATGATATCATCTTCAAAAATCCTATTAATGAGTACGACAAATATCAGATAATTTCCAATCTAAAGCAAATGAACCGCGCCATTGCAATCAGCAACGAGCATATTATTGTCACAAACGGTACCGACCCTGATTTAGAGCAGTACTTTGCCTTCGGCAGTGAAAAGCTTAAAATTGCTGACAATTTTGACGACATAAGCAAAACTGATATCTATCAGATTATGTGCTCCTGCCAAAAAGATGAGCACTCACAGATTCTATCCGGCGCGCCCCACTCACAGATAACTGCATGGTGGGATAAGGCCGTTGATATTATTCCGCTTAACAGTGGCAAAGGCAATGCTGTTGCTGCAGTGCTTAGGCATTATGGCTTCTCAAAGGATGAAGCAATTGCTTTCGGTGACGGACATAACGATATTGAAATGCTTGAGGCCGTAGGCATGGGTATTGCCATGGGCAATGCAAAGGACGAAGTCAAGGCTAAGGCTGATTTTGTATGCAAATCGGTTGAGGATGACGGAATATATCATTACTGTGTTGAAAACAAACTGATTTTTTAGAGAAATATACTTATGAACATAGACAACAATTTACGACAACTACTCGAAAACGAAACCAAAATACATCTCGCGGAAATCCGCTTTCTCTACCAGAAGCTCGACAGACAGCTTGGGCTTAACGGTGCAATGGTTCCTATCACCTTTGGCTTTGATACTGACAGGCTCGGTGCATACACTCCGGGCTTTGGGCAGGATGAAGAAGAATTTCATTTTTCGCTGCTTTTCATCGGCTACTGTGTGGCAAAGCCCTTGTCAAAGGATGACAGAATAGATTTATATAAGCATGAATATGCCCATTATATGCAGTACAATATGGACATTCCTGATAAATACAACTGGCAGCCCGGCATCCACGGAAGTGCGTGGAAATACTGCTGCTCACTTATCGGAGCAGCTCCCACTCCTTACTACAAAGCAGGTGAAGGACTTATTAAGCACGATTATGATAAGGTTCTCAAAAAGAAAATTACTGACAAGAGTATTCCTATCCGCGACACATATTCACGCGAGCAGGAATACCGCAAAAAGAAAAACAGTACTGTAAAATTTAATATCAATGACGATGTCAATCATCCAAAGTTCGGCAAGGGCACCATTGAACATATCGAGCAGCTCGAAGGCTCAGTTCGGCTACATGTCAGATTCGGTGAAGATCTTAAGAAAATTGATCAGAAATGGCTGCTTCAGGCAAACTTGAAGAAAGCAGGTGCATCAAGACACATATAGCGTTATGCTATCCTACATTACATTATTTCAAGTTCGTGAAAAATCCTTACTATCTAAAAATCATGGGACTGCAATATACCGCAGCCCCATGATTCTAATTATGTCTTATATTATTATTTTAATAAGTATTTAAGTCACATTGAGAACAAGAAAATCTACAGCTCAATTTCAATCGTATATGACTTCTCAAATTTCTCACCCTGTGCCAGCGAATTACCATACTCCCTGTCCTTTAATTCTCCGGCAAAGCCTGCTCTGTCGCATCGGCCGTACCACGGCTCAATACAGATAAACGGTGCTCCCATTCCTGCCGGTGACCACAGACCAAATAAAGGCGCATCAAAGGACACCGTAAGATATGGCTTCTTATCCGGTGTACACAGGCTCACCTTTGAAGCCTGTCTGTTTTCTATTATGAGCGCATCCTTATCAAACATATGCTCATCTATCTGACAGTATCCATCCACATCCACCTTAAGCAGATTGTCATCCTTGTCTAAAAGTCCTCCGTCACAGATAAGTCCGTAGGTGATTGCTTTGTCTGTGTCAAGCTTCAGATAATAGTCTGACTGCTTTCCCTGCTCTGCGATCGGACACATAAATGCCGGATGACCACCTATTGAGAAAAGTAAATCCTTTTTCGCAGGATTTGTCACCCTCCAGGTCACTTTTATCTCACTGCCTGAGAGCTTATAGCCTATTTCGAGCACAAACTCAAACGGATATTTTGCAAGAGTCTCATCATTTGATTTAAGTGAAAACCATGCCTCATCCTTTGTCTGTGACACAAGCTCAAACTCCATATCCCTTGCAAAGCCGTGCTGTCCCATCGGATAATCTGTCCCATCAACGGTAAACTTCTTGTCCTTTAAGCTGCCGACAAACGGGAAAAGCACCGGTGCGCTTCTCTTCCAGTATTTCTCATCGGCATCCCACAGATACTGTGTACCAGTTTCCTTGCCGGTGATGCTTTTAAGCTCTGCTCCGAAGCTGTTTATCGTGAGCTCAAGTGATTCATTTTCCAGTTTAATCTCCATCACATATCTCCTTTTATATTTTTTGTAACTATTCAGTCAGTTTTTTTACATCACAAGCAGTCCAATAATTCTTACAATAAATGCTGCCCCCCATGCAATCGCACACTGCAAAAGCACCACACTGACTGCCCACTTTGCACCCAGCTCTCTCTTTATGGATGCTATAGCAGCCACGCATGGGCTGTAGAGCAGCGAGAACACCAGAAGAGATGCGGCTGAAAGTGTTGTGAGTGCTGTCGTAACCGTTCCGCCAAACAGTATCTCAAGTGTTGATACCACGCTCTCCTTTGCCATGAGTCCGCTGATAAGTGACGTGCATATACGCCAGTCGCCGAGTCCCAGAGGCTTAAAGACAGGCACGATAATACTTGAAATAACGGCAAGCATGCTGTCCTTTGAGTCTGTTACCATGTTAAAGTGTATGTCAAAGCTCTGTAAGAACCATATCAGCATTGTGGCAATAAGTATTACCGTAAATGCCTTCTGCAAAAAGTCCTTTGCCTTCTCCCAGAGGAGCTGGCACACATTCTTGGCGCCCGGCATCCTGTAGTTTGGCAGTTCCATGACAAACGGCACTGCGTCACCCCTGAACAAAGTCTTTCTGTAGATAAATGCGAAAAGTATTCCGACAATTATGCCAAGGAAGTACAGACCTCCCATGACAAGTCCGCCATGCTTCGGGAAAAATGCACTAACAAAGAATGCATAAATTGGCAATTTTGCCGAACAGCTCATAAACGGTGTGAGGAGTATAGTCATTCTACGGTCTCTCTCACTTGGCAGTGTACGTGTCGCCATGACAGCTGGCACCGTACAGCCGAAGCCTATGAGCATTGGTACTATGCTTCGTCCGGAAAGTCCTATCTTACGAAGGAGCTTGTCCATGAAGAATGCAACCCTCGCTATGTATCCGCTGTCCTCCATGAGGGATAAGAAAAAGAACAGTGTCACGATAATCGGCAAAAAGCTTAATACGCTTCCGACACCCTGAAAGATGCCGTCTATTACCAGTCCGTGCAGCACCTCATTCACGCCTGCCGATGTGAGTGCCTTATCCGTAAGCGCGGTCAGTGCTCCTATGCCCTGCTCCAAAAGCCACTGAAGGCCTGCTCCGATTACGTTGAAGGTGAGATAAAATACAGCAAGCATTATCACTATAAAGCACGGTATTGCCGTATATTTGCCTGTAAGAACACGGTCGATGCGCTCACTTCTGATACGCTCCCTGCTCTCCTTCGGTTTTACCACGGTGCTCTCGCATATTTTCTCAATAAATGTAAAGCGCATATCCGCAATTGCAGCGCTTCTGTCAAGGCCTCGCTCCTTCTCCATCTGGACAATCAGATGCTCTATTGCCTCTTTTTCATTCTCATCAAGATGAAGCTGCTCTAATATAAGTGCATCTCCCTCGATAATTTTGGTTGCCGCAAAGCGAATCGGAACTCCGGCGAGCTTTGCATGATCCTCAATCAGGTGACTGACCGCGTGTATACATCTGTGCACGGCACCACCAAAATCATTCTCATCACAGAAATCCTGTCTGCCCGGGCGCTCCTGATACTTTGCAATGTGTATCGCATGGCGCACCAGCTCATCAACACCCTGATTCTTTGCGGCAGAAATCGGTACAACAGGCACTCCTAACAGTCCCTCGATTTTATTTACATCGATTGAGCCTGAGTTTGCCGTCACCTCATCCATCATATTTAGAGCGATAACCATCGGTATATCCATCTCAAGAAGCTGCATGGTCAGATACAGGTTTCTCTCGATATTTGTCGCATCTACGATATTTATTATGGCCTTTGGCTTGTTATCGAGCACAAAGTTTCTCGACACAATCTCCTCACTCGTATATGGGCTCATTGAGTAAATGCCCGGTAAATCTGTGATTGATGTATCCGGATGTTCTTTAATAGAGCCATCCTTTCTGTCCACCGTCACTCCCGGGAAATTACCCACATGCTGGTTTGAACCTGTAAGCTGGTTGAAAAGTGTTGTCTTGCCGCAGTTTTGGTTTCCCACAAGTGCGTATGTGAGCTTCTCACCATCCGGAAGGGGATTGCCACTGCCCTTCACATGGTATTTGCCCTCCTCACCAAGTCCGGGATGGGCTGTGTTGCTTATCTTTTTAGGACCCTCATGCTTTCTTGAACGGCTGTCAATTAATTCTACCTCAATCTGTGCCGCATCATCAAGCCTCAATGTGAGCTCATAGCCGTGCACCTGAAGCTCCATCGGGTCTCCCATCGGTGCAAATTTGATTACTGTCACTTCGGCCTTTGGGATTACTCCCATATCCAGGAAATGCTGACGCAGTGCGCCCTCACCGCCTACTGTAAGTATTCTGGCACTCTGTCCTATGCCAAGTTCTTTTAGTGTCATTTTATCGCTTCCTAGTGTATTTATTGATAATTTTTCTCAACTTATCACAAATATCTTACCACAAAGCGTGTGCCACTGCATTCATTTTTTTCATTTAATACATCTTTTTTACAATCCTCCACAAGGATATATCCATTGTCATGACGCACAATTGCTTCCGCGAGCGAAAGTCCTATGCCGATGCTGTCTGCCGGCTGTCCGCTGCCGCTGTAAAAACGCGTAAAAATATGCTTTTTGTCCTCATCACTTATGGTCTCTCCATCGTTTTGCACTGTTATCTCTGCATACATCTCATACCTGTAAAAGCCTATCTTTACCTCACTCTCTGCATGCTCCACTGCATTTTTTACTATGTTTGTAATGGCCTCACACTGCCAGTATGCATCAGCATGTATACAGGCATCCTTATCAGAGCCTTCATCTATGGACAGCCTTATGTCTCTCAAATCGCAAAGTGCCATAACATTGTCAGCTGCCTCAGACACAATTTCAGACAGCAGCGTATCCTTCTCATCAAACTCCACAACATCCGCTTCAAGCCTTGAAAGCTTTAAGATAGCCTGCACCATATGCGATATATTGTCCACATCGCGCTTTGCCCTGCGCATTATCCTGTTTCTATTTTCAGATGCCATATCAGGATTTCCTTCCAGATTTTCCAGATTTATCGAAAGTGATGTGAGCGGTGTCTTAAGCTGATGCGATATGTCAGAAAGCGCATCCTTTAGCAAAAGCTTGTCTGCCTTTGCATTTTCCGCAGACTCCCTCAAATAGATTGCTGTCTTGTAAAGCTCTCCCTTAAGTATAGAAATCTCTCCCTCTGTGCTATCTGCCATAACAAGTCTGTAGTCTCCCTGATTTATGCGGCGCAGATAATCCGCAGCCTGTCTGACCTGTCTTTTAAAGCTAAATCTTATAAGCACAATGTAAAGGCAAAAGCCCCCTGCAAAAAGCACAACAAGAAATATGTCTAGCCAAAGCGCTCCTTTAAGCGCTTTTTCATTTGACAAAACCGCAGAATCCTTTTCCATATCAATGCCGTATTTTTTTAAGAGCGTCTCTGCGCTTTTTAAATTTGTATAATCGCTGTCGAAGCTGCTGTCATTTAGAATCGCGGCTATGCTGCCATCTGATACATCGGGATATTTTTCATGAATAAGCGCACATAGCTTAGCCACTGTGATGTTATAGTTTTTCGTATATGCCCTGTACTGGAAAAAAACGGTAAAAGCCATAACCGTCACACATATACATGTATAAATTATCGCAAAATACACAAAATGTTTTCTGTTCTCTAAATTATATTTCTTCTTTCTCATGCTTTCCCCCGGGAACTGTCTCTGTCGGCCGATACTGTTTAAAGAGCTTCATCTGAATCAACACGATACCCGATTCCCTTCACAGTCTTTATCACATCCTCACCAAGCTTTGCCCTGATGCGCTTCATATAGACAGTCACTGTATGGTCATAGACATCGTTGCCTGTCGCCTCCCAGATACAGTCAAGCACGGCATTTCTGGACACAGCCTTGTCGTGATTGGTAAAAAGCAGATCAAGTATGCGGTTTTCAAGACTTGAAAGAGCAATCACCTGTCCAGCCCTTCTTGCCTCCTTTTTGTCCAAATCATAGCTTATGCTTCCTGCGTGTATGACAGATGAGCTGTCATCATTTTTCCTTCGTAAAAATACGCGGTTTACCCTCGCCACAAGCTCTCTTACTGAAAAAGGCTTTGTGATGTAATCCTCCGCTCCAAGCTCAAGTCCCTTTACTATATCATTTTCCTCATCCCTTGCGGTAAGAAAAATCACCGGTGTTTTTTCTTTTTCCAGCCTTTCGCTGTAAAAATCAAAGCCGTTCCCATCCGGAAGCGACACATCAAGCAGCACAAGGCCGGGGTGCTCACTCAAAAGTGCCCCAGCCTCCTTTAAATTGCTTGCTGTCAAAAGCTCATATTCAGGTTCTGTAAAGGTATCACACAGTCCCTCTGTTATTCCTTTATTGTCCTCTATGAGAAGTATTTTTTTCATATCAGCTCCCGCATTTCCTACAGATTTTCATTCTTGATCGTCTCAATAATGTTATTGTGTCTAAGCTTCGTCATTGATAGTTTCATGATAGCATAAATCAGCATTATTACAACCAATATACACAATATAATTGCTTTATACGGCGGTTCATAAATGATTGCATCATCCATCCTGTTCATCATAACACATAAGAGATAGCTTATTAAAATACCAAGCGGTACTCCTATTACAAGCGCCTTCACAGATATAAACACACTCTCGAGTCTGACCATTCCCACAAACTGCTTATCTGTCATTCCAATGCTTCTTAATGTGGCAAACTCGCGGCTTCTAAGCTCCATTCCGGTACTTAAGGTATTGATGATATTTGTGATTCCTATTAAGGCGATGACTACAATAAGTCCGTATGCAAATACTCCAAGCAGTGTAAAGAGTGACTTTTCATCGCGCATCTCCTTATCCAGATTGCTGACATAAAAACTAATCTGCGAATACTCAGGATTTTCCTCCGTCTCCTTTTCGAATGTATCCTGATATTCATCTGCATTTTCTGCAACCACATATGCTGAATATGACGCATATCCCGGTTTAATCTCATTACCGTTCTTACCGTCACCCCATAGGCTTTCAAAGCCCTTTTGGTTCATAAACAAAAGCGTGTTGCTGTAGCCCTTATAACCTATTGGTACCTTGTCTGTGACACCTGCAATAGTTACATCCACAGTCTTTCTGACTCCGTTATTTATTGTTTCCTCGTCAACGTATCCACTGTTATCCTCTGTGCTGCTTTCAGTACCACCTTCCACGGCATTATCATCAGAAGAAGCATCATCATACACATTGTAGCCACACTCGATTGTATCTCCTGCTTTATATTTGTACAGCTCCATCTCTTTTTTGACGTATTTAGAGCTGTTCTCATTATACACATCAAATGTGCATTTATTCACAAGAATTGCTCCTGCAGCTGCATTTTTTATGCCTGCGTCAGACGCATACTTATCATACGATTTGTCATCCAAAACCGTGATTAAAAACATTTGCGAGACATCCTCACTGTCAGCATAAAGCTGCCTGCAATACTCTCCATACTCCTTTGTGTACTCAGGCTTATCTACATCGAAATCATAGCCTGCTCCAACCAGATAATCATCAACTCCTTCAATACCACTCAAAAGCTTAGAGAACTTTTCAATATCAATGTCTTTTTTACATGACATATTTATTCCAATATTGTAATCTGCTGATGCATATGACATCCCAACAACGCTAAAGGCCACAGACATGAAGTATGATATCACAATAAAGGTTACCGAGCAGATGACAATAGACGTCACTGTGGTTCTGTACTTTTTATTGTTCCTCTTTATATTCTTATATGAGATAACACCTCCGATACCCCAGATTCTGCCTATAATCGCCGGTGTCTTAAGCTTTGCTGACTTTATTTTAATCTCCTTTGTGTTTCTTATTGCTTCAAGCGGTGTGACCTTTGCAGCCCTTCTTGCACTGCCTGTTGCTGAGAAATAAATGGTTGCTATACTCAGTATCACAGCAAGAATAAGTGCAGGCAGTGATGTGTGGAAGCTCAAAGCAACGTTAAGCCAGCCTGCTGACAGCACATTTACTACCTTGACAAGTATAAGCGATGCCAAAATACCACTCATGGTACCTACAGGAATACCAACCACTCCAAGCATTGCTGCCTCTGTCTTAACGCTGCTTTTTATCTGTCGCCTCGTAGCACCCACGCTTGCAAGCATGCCATACTGCCTGATTTTTTCAGTGATTGATATGTTGAAGCTGTTTTTGATACAGTACACTGATGTCAGTATGATTATCAAAGCCACAACAGCAGCCACTGTAAACAGTGCTTTAAATGAACCGTCAATCGGGAAAACGCACTCATAGTTTATAAGGTATCCATTCATATATATATCATATTTTGCATTTTCCATCTCTTTAAGGAACCTGTCACTTTCCTCAGAAGACATTTCAACAGATGAATTATTTGCTTTCTCAAACAGCTTTTCATCCACACCAATTATATCTGCAGTCACAGCATCCTTGTTTCTTAAAGCCTTTTGAGTGTATCTGCTGTACACTGTGAGTGTAGTGTCAGCTTCGCTTGCCTCACTCTTTGTGCCGTTATCAATTGCTGCCAGTTCATCAGAGTATGTGACAAATGTATATCCGGCGGCACTATAGTCCTCCATTCCATAGCCCGGTCTTTCCATGATGCCTACCACCTTGTAGTGCTTTGTCACAGTATCGGTAAGTGTCTCTGCCTCATGCTCATATGCGCAGTTTTCCGATATGACACCTTCGGTGTTTGAATCATATCGCTTTCCGACATCCAGTGTTATCTCATCTCCCACCTTTATGTCGATTCGTCCGTTTGTCTTTAAGTGCCTTGGAATGACTATCTCATCCTCATTTTTTGCCATGCGGCCCTCTATCAGTTTAAAGCAGCCTCTCTCAAAGCCGGCCTCATCTGTTGCCATGACATATGCATACGGCTTATCCTCATTCTTGCAGCCGTCTAGCTTTGCAAAGCCCATTCCCATTGTCTCAAATGTGCTTTCAATATTTCTGTTGTTTTTAAACTCCGAAAGCTCAGACATTTTCACATTCGAAAATTTCACATGAAAGTCGCCGTCCTTTTGCTTCTGGTATTCAATCATACTGTACTGAAAGCTTGACACAAGTGTGACAAGCGCCGACAAAAGCGCTGTTGCAAGAATTATTCCGACTATCGTGACAATAGTTCTTTTCCTGTTGAGCTTTAAGTTTTTTAATGTGAGTGTCTTCATCAAATTCATCTGATTTTACCATCCTCTATCATTATTGTGCGGTCAGCCGCTTTTGCAAGCTCCATATTGTGTGTAATCATAATGATTGTCTGGTTGAGCTCACGGTTTGAGGTCTTTAAGAGATGCATAATCTCGTTGCTTGCCTTGGTATCCAGGTTTCCGGTCGGCTCATCCGCTAGCACTATAGACGGTCTCGTAATCAGGGCTCTTCCTATAGATGTGCGCTGCTGCTGTCCTCCTGATAGCTCATTTGGCAAATGAGTGCGTCTCTCTGTAAGTCCAAGGCGCAAAAGCATGTCATCCATCTGTGCTTTTTCCACCTTTCTTCCATCAAGCTCCATCGGGATTGCCATGTTTTCCTCCACATTTAATATAGGTATCAGATTATAAAACTGATAAATGATGCCTACCTGTCTTCTTCTGAATATGGCAAGCTCATCATCATTCATTGCAAAAATATCAGTGCCGTTTATATACACCTTTCCGCTTGTTGGCCTGTCAACACCTCCAAGCAGATGAAGCAGTGTGGATTTTCCGGAGCCGCTCGCCCCAACAATTGCCACAAACTCTCCCTTTTCCACGCTCAATGACACATCGTCCAAAGCCTTGACCTGATTTTCTCCGGCTCCGTATATTTTTGATAAGTGTTCTACTCTAAGCAGTTCCATTTAATTCTCCTTTTCTTCTCTATACATTTTTGAGTGCTGTGCGGTCTGCCATCTAAAGTGCAGCCGCCCCGCGATACAAGTGTATAATACATTATGTAAAGTTACAGGTAGGTTACTTTTAAAAAATATTACAGCATAATATAAAAACTCCGGTCAGAACAAAAAGTTTTCTGTGCCGGAGCTTATATGTTTTATGTTATATGTTTTATGTTTTATATCATATGTTTTATAATTATCTATGCCAATAATTATTTCTGCTTATATGAAGACAAAAAGTCTGCAAGCTTACCTGTGGCATCCTTTAATATCTCTGTTCGAGGCAGATATACCACTCTGAAATGATCAGGCTTATCCCAGTTGAAGCCGCCGCCGTGGATGATGAGTATCTTCTTCTCACGAAGCAGATCGAGTGCAAACTGTTCATCGTTTGTGATGTTGAACCTTGCAGTATCAATCTTTGGGAATATGTAAAATGCTGCCTTTGGCTTTACTGCCGAAATTCCCGGTATATCGTTTAATGCCTTGTAGACGTACTCTCTCTGCTCATAGATTCGTCCGCCCGGCACAATATACTCGCCTACACTCTGATATCCGCCTAAAGCTGTCTGCACTATCGACTGCGCCGGAACATTCGAGCAAAGACGCATGTTTGAGAGCATGTTGAGACCCTCGATATAGTCCTTTCCGAGCGCCTTGTTGCCGCTTAAAACCATCCATCCGATACGATAGCCTGCTATCATATGCGACTTAGAAAGACCGCTGAATGTCACACAGAAAAGATCCGGTGCAAGCGACGCAATAGACACATGCTCATAGTCATCCATCACCAGCCTGTCATATATCTCATCCGAAAAAATCATGAGCTCGTGTTCTCTTGCCACATCAACTATCTGCTGCAGCACCTCCCTTGGATAGAGTGCTCCTGTAGGGTTATTAGGGTTTATTATTACGATTGCCTTTGTCTTGTCTGTAATCTTCTTTTTGATATCCTCTATGTCCGGATACCACTCTGACTGCTCATCACAGATATAGTGCACTGCCGTGCCTCCCGCAAGTGTAACGCAGGCTGTCCAAAGCGGATAGTCCGGTGCCGGCACCAGCACCTCATCACCATTGTCAAGAAGCGCTGACATGCTTAAGTTTATAAGCTCGCTGACTCCGTTTCCGGTGTAGATATCCTCAACCGTCACATTAGGAAGCTTTTTGAGCTGTGCATATTGCATAATTGCTTTTCTTGCAGAAAAAAGTCCCTTGGAGTTGGAATACCCCTCACAGTCCGTGAGCTGGCGAGACATATCATATATCACCTCATCAGGTGTCCTGAAGCCAAACGGCGCAGGATTTCCTATATTGAGCTTCAACACATTTGTGCCGTTTTCCTCCATGCGGGCCGCCTCATCCACCACCGGTCCTCTTACATCATAAAGCACATTATCTAATTTTCTGGATTTTCCAAATTCTCTCATCCTGACAATCTCCTTTTATTTTCGTAACAATTCCTGTATCCGTAATATATCCTGCTAGCCTAAAAGCTCAAAAACAGCCTCAGCGTCAAATACCACCTGCTTTACCTTATCAACCTCTATCTGATAAAGTGCATTTGCTGCCAGATGCTCTGCAGCCTGCTCGAGATCTCTTATGCCCGATGTGTTCTCGTGAAGCTTAATCACTGCATCAAGTCCGTCCTCTGTGAGAACGCACTCCTCCTCCTTCATTCCCATTCGCTCAAATACCTTGCGCAGGGCAAATCTCTGGAAGATGACCTTCTTCTCTTCATCGGTATAGTCCGGAATATCAATCACTGCAAAACGTGACATAAGCGGTGCAGAAATCTGGGATTTATCATTGGCTGTTGCAATCGGATATACTCCGACGGTCGGCACCATACACTCCATATAGTTGTCTGTAAAGCCAAGATTGTCAAGCAGTGTCAAAAGCACATCTGCCGGATTTCCGTTGCCGTTTTTGCTTGAGGCCTTGTCGAGCTCATTGATGATAAATACAAGATTTGACTCTCCCGCCTGTGAAAATGCCTCCATAATGATTCCCGGCTTTGCGTTTGAATAGATTCTTGAGCTTCCTGTGAGCTGCTCTGCATCATTTATGGAGCTCATATCGAGTGTGGTCCATGGAAGCTTGAGAATACGTGCAACAGCATATGCAATCTGTGACTTTCCGGTTCCTGCCGGTCCACAGAGCAGCAGTCCGTAGGCAGGAAGTGTATGAGTCCTGTTTATCTGGATAATCGTCTCAATGATTCTCTGCTTCACACTCTCCATGCCATAGAGCTCCTCATCGAGTATGCGCCTTGCCTCCACAGGGTCAATTGCCTCAAAGTAATTTCCCTTCCACTGGATATTCATCATGATGGAAAGTGCTCTCTGCGCATGGCGTCTCTCCTCAGGTGATACCTCGCTTGAACGCGCAACTGCCAGATTTCTTCTGGCCCACAGCAGTATATTGTCAGGCAGTGTACGGCCTGCACAGGTCATGAAATCTGTGATGCTCTGTATACTGGTGAGCTTCATGCTGTCGCCCTCTTCCTCGTAATCATCGAGGTCAGGTTCATCCTCAGGCATGGTGCTGGCAAAGAGCCTTTCCATCATATACTGTAGGAATCCGTCCTCTGCAGACAGCTTTGTGCCTCTGCCGAGAGCCACCTCCCTCACCCTGTATACTGCGTATCCGTCAGGTGTATTGGCTCCTGAAAGCTGTACCTTTATATGATTTTCGCCAAGCCACTTAAAAAGGCTGACGAAGCGTGAATCAATGCGCAGGATATCTGCACTGGTCACCCCATCACCATCCTCAAATTCAAAGGATGTACGCTTTATCGGATTTGTAAACATACCGAGCGCATGATGCGCCCATTCCTTTTGCTTATTGTCTATCACAACAATCGGTTTATCGGCCGATGCCTTGGTCTCTGTCGAATGAAATGTCTCATATGTACACTCCGGATGCTCGTTTGCTACCGGTGTATCGCTAAAATCAAATACTGGCATTTTTATTCCTCTCTTTTCGTAATTGTATTCTTCATCATACCCTGTCAAAGGCTATGTCCTGTACCACCTCGCCTGCGATGATAAGTCCTGCCACTGATGGTACAAATGCAAGGCTTCCGGGAATATCCCTGCGCTCTGTGCACTTGTGTTCGGCACCCGGCGGGCAGATGCAGTTAGTTCTGCAGCTTATAGACATATCCTCTATCGGTCTTGTAGGCTTCTCCTCAGAGTATACCACCTTAAGCTTTTTCACGCCACGTTTTTTAAGCTCACGGCGCATGACCTTTGCAAGAGGACACATGCTGGTCTTATATATATCAGCCACCTTAAATGCACTTGCATCCAGCTTATTTCCCGCTCCCATACTGCTTATGATAGGGACATTTTTCTCCTGTGCCTTCATGACAAGCGCAATCTTTGCTGTGACCGTATCAACCGCGTCAACTATATAATCATACTCTTCAAACGGAAATTCATCAGCATTTTCCGGCAAAAAGAAGCACCTGTGCGTCACGACACTGACATCAGGATTAATATCATGAATCCTCTCCTCCATCACATCTGTCTTGTATTTTCCTATGGTCTTTCGGGTTGCGATTATCTGCCTGTTTAGGTTTGTAAGACACACCTTGTCATCATCGATAAGGTCAATCGCTCCCACGCCGCTTCTGACTAGTGCCTCGCAGACATATCCGCCCACTCCTCCTATTCCAAATACTGCGACTCTTGCGCCCTTTAGCCTATCCATCGCATCTTTTCCAAGCAAAAGCTGTGTTCTTGAAAACTGATTTAACATTTATTTCTCCTTTTCATCCCTGACCACGCCGACACCGGCAGAAATCAGGAGTCTTACTGTATCCTTAAGCATGCTCCAGTCAGCCTTTGACAACTCATCGGCAGCCTTTATCATCTCAATGAGCTGCTTAAATGACATCTGGTCAAGGTTCTCAAAATTGGAGTCCGATGCAATTGAAAAAAGCACATTTACAAACTGCTTTCGCTGCGCCTCATCCATGCTGCCTATCCAGTTTCTGAGTGTCTTGTCAAGGCGCACACTGTTTTTGTCCAGCCCATCCGCCTTTATGATACTTCCGCCCATTATCTCCCATGAAAAAGCATCATGCTGCAGCGGCCCCGAATTACGGCTTCTTACCACCTCATAATCGTCCACATGCTCAAGCAATAAGCCAACAATAGACGACTGTGGCAGAAATGTCTCTATTCTGTCAAAAATTCTTTTGTAGCCTGCCGTATATATCATCTTGTGATTGAAGCCCGGCCCGTCAAAATTAAACACCTTAATAATGACATCCTGCACCTCTTTATCCACATGCATGGCGGCAAACACTGCCAGATTTCCACCCTTTGAGTGCCCGCCTATCCACAACTTTCTTGTATTGATGCTTTTATTGTTGATATTTTCATCATCTAATAAAGCTTTATCATTTATGACCCTATCATCATTGCATATATATGCTGCCACCTGCTTTAAATATTTTTTCGCCTTGTTCTGTCCGGGTGTCTCATCGAGATAGCTTAGATTAAAGTTTTCCTTCCAGCCGACCACGGAATGGTCTGTACCACTGTAGGAAATGAAATATGTGCCGTCAGGCAGTTCTATCGTAACCGCAGAAAACTGCGACTCCTCTTTTTCACTAATATCGTATATATAATATCTCAAAATGCAGTCAGCATAGCGCCTTGAGTGCGCCAGCTTTTGAAGCAGCCTCGCGGAGTGGCGGAAAAGATTAGGCATCTGCTCAATCTCATCATCACTGTGGTCCGCGCAGTAAAGGCTTGAAAGCTGTTTTATCGTAAGGTATGACTTCTTTGCATCCGGCATATATGGCTTCATCTGCACATAAATAAGCTGTGAAAAAATCAGTCCGTCCACCTCATTTGCATGCACCTCATCAAAGCCTATATCTCCACGCCAGTCAATATAATCCATGATATCTGCCATACAATGCCCTCCTGAAATATATCTGTCTTATTCATCATAGTGATCTAGGAAGCTGTGCTTTATGCCATCCTTTTTATATGCTACAACCGTAGCCAGATTTACATTCTCCACGCTCTTAAATATATTTGCCTCGACAAAAGGATTCACCTTTTTAAGATTAGCGATGAGCTGCTTTATCTCAACACGCTTTGAGCGGTTTTCCTCATTATTGCAGGTGGTACAGGTATCTGTAAACTTGCAGGCACACTGTATAAAATGCAGACCGTTGTAATCACGCCATGCCTTGATATCGTCCTCCCTTACCAGGTAAAGAGGCCTGATAAGCTCCATGCCCTCAAAGTTTGTGCTGTGAAGCTTAGGCATCATGGTCTGTACCTGTGCACCGTAGAGCATGCCCATGAGTATCGTCTCGATAACATCATCATAGTGATGTCCGAGCGCAATTTTGTTGCAGCCCAGCTCCTTTGCAAATGCATACAGATGTCCTCTTCTCATCCTCGCACATAAATAGCATGGCGATTTTTCGATATCATATACAGCATCAAATATATCTGACTCAAAAATAGTGGCAGGGATGCCAAGGTTCCTGCAGTTTTCCTCTATGACATGCCTGTTTGCCTCATTGTAGCCCGGGTCCATGACGAGAAACTTCACATCAAAATCAAACTTGTTGTGATGCTTAAGCTCCTGAAACAGCTTTGCCATGAGCATGGAATCCTTACCTCCCGAGATACACACCGCAATCTTATCCCCCGGTTTTACAAGCTCATAGGTATTTATCGCCTTTGTAAACTTGCGCCAGATGGATTTCTTAAATTTCTTTCTGATGCTTTGCTCCACATCTGCCTTTATATCGCGCTCTGCCACCTCATCCTCTTTCATGGCATCAAGCAGCCAGCTTATATAGCCTCCCTTTAAACTTGCCGCATCAAAACCTTTTTCTGTGAGATACTCTGCCACGTCCACACTCGTCTTACCACGGCTGCAGACTATGACAAGCTTCTTATCATGCGGCACCCTCTCATCTGATTCTATTTCCTCTGCCTGAATATTGAGTGCTCCCTTTATGGCACCGTGCGCCACCTCTTCCTCACTTCTTATATCTATTATCTGATAGCTGTTACTATCCAGTTTTTTAACTTCTTCTATACTAAGCTGCATTTTATTTCTCCTATATTATTTCCGCAATGACTTTATTTCCTGAAATATTTTGTACTCATAATATGCCGACACCACAAGGATGAGCCCTATCATAATGAGGCTGTATACATCGCGGATTGCTATTCCAAACGCATCACACACGCATGGCACCAAAAGCCCCGCAGTAAAAACAAGCTTTACAAACATCAAAAGCCTGAGTGAATACTTTCTGATATTGCCCACACACAGCTCCGCTGCTATGTGATTGAGCTTTTCCGGATAATGCTGCAGCCATGTGATTGCAATGTATACAAGCAAAAGCACAAGTATATTGGCCACAAACTTAAATACCTGTATGTGATAGCACACTCCATAATAAATCTGTAAGCCTATATACGCAAGAGCTAAAAGCGCATCTATTGCCTCAAGCACCGCCGAAGCAAAGGTCATATCTCTTTTTCTCATATAAATCTACTACCTTTCATTAACACCTTAAACACGTAAAAATAAGGTAAAACGATATTGTTTCTCTTTAAACTATCTAATTTTATCATATTATGGACTATCTTTCTAGAAAAATTGTGATATAATAATCAGGTTAAAGGAATTTTATTTAAAAATTAATAATACAACGAGGTTTAATCGAAAATGAGCAAATTAACAATACCAAAGAACTATTCTTCGGCACTGAATCTTCATGATACACAGCTTGCCATCAAGACTGTTAAGGATTTCTTCCAGGGCATGCTCGCACAGCGTCTTTCCCTGACACGTGTTTCAGCACCGCTTTTCGTTGATCCTACCACAGGCTTAAACGATAACTTAAACGGATATGAAAGACCTGTTACCTTCGGCATCCTTGAGCAGGGTGACAAAGAGGCTGAGGTCGTTCACTCTCTTGCCAAGTGGAAGAGATATGCATTAAAGAAATACGGCTTCTCTCTCGGCGAGGGCATCTACACAGATATGAATGCCATAAGACGTGATGAGGAGACTGACAATATCCACTCTATATTTGTTGACCAGTGGGACTGGGAAAAGGTCATCCGCAAGGAGGACAGAAACTTAGACTTCCTTAAGGAAACAGTAAAGACAGTATACAAATGCCTGCGCAAGACCGAGCAGTATATGGCTATACAGTACGACTACATAGATTTGATTCTGCCAAAGGATATCACCTTTGTCACCACATCAGAGCTTGAGGAAATGTTCCCTGACAATACTCCAAAGGAGCGCGAGTATTATTTTGCAAAGGCAAAGGGTGCAATCTGTGTAATGCAGATTGGTGACAAGCTTGCAAACGGAGAGCCTCACGACGGACGTGCCCCTGACTATGACGACTGGGCTTTAAACGCTGATATCATCGTATACTATCCTGTTCTTGATATCGCACTTGAGCTTTCATCAATGGGTATCCGTGTAGATGAAAAATCTCTGAAGGAGCAGCTTGACAAGGCCGGATGTCCTGAGCGTGCTAAGCTTCCATTCCAGAAGGCTATCCTCAACAAGGAGCTTCCGTACACTATCGGAGGTGGAATCGGACAGTCACGAATCTGTATGTTCTTCCTCAGAAAGGCTCATATCGGTGAGGTACAGAGCTCGCTGTGGCCTGAGGAGACAATTAAGGAATGTGAGGAGCATGGTATTCAATTGCTATAATCTGCATACCATATTTTACTGTTTATTATTAGTCCGTATAAATTTAGTACACTATACTAATGATATGAGGGGTCAAAAGGTATTTTGCCCCTCATTTATGATTATTCATGAATTTAATAAAAAACCTGCTGTGTCAGACAAGCATGACACAGCAGGTTTTATTATTTCTTATTTTTTAATTTTTCCATATGCATCACAAAAATCAGCATAAATGCATGTGTTGCTGCTATTATCTACACAAACATCCTCCATGCAGCCCTGATCTGTGAACTCAGCCTCTCAAACTGCCAGTGGGTATTGCTCTTTATGATACTGTTTGGATCATTTATAGTAAAGCCCTCATCATCATAGCCTGTGATCACCATAAAATGTCCATTGTCTGTGAAATCTCCCGGACCTACATTTACGACTATCAGATTGCCCTCATCAAGCCTTTCTTTAAATGTATCCTCATCCTCCCTTATAGTCTTAGCATTTACGCCGTAGTGCCTGCAGCCCTTGCTCATAAGATCCCATGCACTTCCGGAGCCGTCCACACTGTAGCCGGCCTCCTTTGCATACTCTGCCACTGCAAGAGGTGATGCCTGTGCATCATGCGTCAGATATAATACAACCATCGAAAGTGCAGTCGGACCGCAGCCACTCGCCGCAAAATAATTGCCGCTGTACTTTTCATAGCCCCATCTCTTATCCCACTGCTGCAATAGAGGTACTGTATCCTGCGAGGCCTCTGCAGTCAGATCAATATCATGCTTTTTCGAGTGCTCCTCAGGATACTCATATATGAAGTCAATTGCCTCATCATTCTTCTTCGCAAGCTCCTTTAGCTGCACCGGATACTCTGCACTTTGAAGTATCTCATCAAGCTTCGTTTCCTTGTCAGGCTCGCTGCTTTCCTCCGCAGCGTTTACATCATCTTCTGAGCTGTTTTGCCTTTTTACTGAGTCCATTTTAGATGCAGTGAGTGAATTATTATTCTTCTGCACATCAACATTCCCTGAGCGTGTCTTATTATCAGCACTTACCGCTGCTTCTGTATCAGGAACCAAAAGCTGCATGCCCCCAGCCACAAATATTGTTATGACTATCGCTGCACAAATGACTATTGCGCCTATTTTCATGCGCCTGTCACTGTGCCTTGCACGTTTTATGCCTCCCTGCCTTCTATCAGTTTTCTTATGTGTCTTTCCCATTGTTTTCCTCTTACTATTACAGCTTATCAACTTCATCCATCCAGATACGTCCGCACGCATCCGAAGGCATCCTTAGGTCTCCTCTCGGTGAGACCGCCACTGTTCCTACCTTTGGTCCATCCGGCAGACATGAGCGCTTGAACTGCTGTGCGAAAAATCTGCGATAGAAGTTCTTAAGCCATTTGAGAATAAACTCATCATCATATTTTCCTTCAAATGCTATCCTTGCAAGGCGGTAAACCTTGGCAGGAGCATAGCCGCAGCGCAGCATATTGTAAAGGAAGAAGTCATGCAGCTCATAAGGCCCCACAAGATCCTCTGTCTTCTGTGAAATCTTACCGTTTTCAGGTGGTAAAAGCTCAGGAGAAACAGGTGTATCAAGCACATCAAGAAGTGTACTTTCCAGCAAATCGCTGCCGCAGGTATCTGCATAGTATTTTACCAGATGGCGCACCAGAGTCTTTGGAACCGATGCATTTACAGCATACATGGACATATGGTCTCCGTTGTAAGTCGCCCAGCCGAGTGCCAGCTCCGACAAATCTCCTGTACCTATAACCATTCCGTTTTCCTTGTTTGCGATATCCATAAGTATCTGTGTGCGCTCGCGCGCCTGTCCATTCTCGTATGTGACATCATGCACAGACGAATCCTGACCGATATCCCTGAAATGTATATTTACAGCATCCTTTATATCCACCTCGATAAATGTAGCTCCAAGGCATTTAATGAGATTTACCGCATTGTCATATGTGCGGTCTGTTGTTCCAAAGCCCGGCATAGTAACTGCCGCTATATCCTTGTGATCCTTTCCCAAAAGGTCAAATGCTCTTACCGTGACAAGCAGTGCCAGTGTGGAGTCGAGTCCTCCTGAAATACCGATAACCGCGGTCTTGCAGTTGGTATGCTCTAATCTCTTTTTAAGCCCCATAGCCTGGATCATAAGAATCTCATCACAGCGTCTGTCCCTGTCTGTCTTGTCTGCAGGAACAAAAGGAGCCGGATTTACATAGCGGCTAAGAATGGTATCCTTTACCTCAAGATCAAACTCAGCCCATCTGTGATCATCCTCGACAACAAATGTTGTCATCCTGCGCCTCTCAGTCTCTATTCTTTCTACATCAAACTCGCTGTATATAGTCTCATTTGTAAAGCGCTTTGACTCGGCAAGCACATTTCCGTTTTCACAGATGAGATTGTGTCCTGAGTAGACCACATCCTGTGTGGACTCACCGTCTCCCGCTGACGCATAAATATATCCACAGATTAATCTGGCAGACTGTCCGCTCACAAGCTCTCTCCTGTATATTGCCTTGCCTGTCACCTCATCTGATGCAGACAGATTTACAATCACAGTGGCACCCGACATCGCGTGTCTGATGCTCGGCGGGTTGGGAGTCCAGAGATCCTCACAAAGCTCCACCGCTATCTTAAGCTTTGGCAGCTGCTTGCAGCTAAAAATAAAATCAGTATCTACAGAAACCTGCTGTCCATTTTTCAGTGTGACATATGTGCTAAGGTTTTCTCCCGATGCAAAATGCCTTGCCTCATAAAACTCATTGTAATTTGGCAGAAATGTCTTTGGCACCATGGCAAGTACTTCTCCGCGCGATACAACTGCCGCCATATTATAGAGCATGCCGTTTATCTCATATGGAAGCCCTATGAAAAATATGCCGTCAAGGCTCCTGCTGTAATCAGCTATTCCTATAAGCTCATCCTCTGCTGCAGCAATGAGCTTATCCTGCCAGAAAAGATCCTGACAGGTGTATCCGGTAATGCAAAGCTCCGGGAAAACAACCACCTTTGCCCCGTTGTCAGTGCACTCCTTCATAAGAGCTTTAATAAGCTGTCCGTTGTATACAGTATCAGCTACCTTTACCTTTGGTGTCGCTGCAGCGACCTTTATATATCCGTCCTTCAATTAGCGCATCTCCTTCAACTCATCCACCGTAAACTCATATGCCTTATTACAGAACTGGCACTTTACCTCAATGCTCTCACCATCTGCGATAATGGAATCAAGATCCTTTTTGCTCAGTGTGGAAAGTGCTCTGCTCACACGCTCCTTTGAGCAGTCACAGTGGAAGCGTGTCTCTGTCGTATCTGTGATTTCAAGCCCGAAATCCCCTAAAATTTCCTCAAGTATCTGCTCCGGAGTCAGCCCCCTGTCAAGCATCTGTGTCACCGAATCAATCTCTGTGATTTTCTTTTCAAGCCTGTCCACAACCTCATCCGGTGTAAACGGCATAAGCTGGATGATAAATCCACCGGCCTGCTTTACGCTCTGGTCCTTATCCACCAGCACGCCAAGACCCACCGCCGACGGAATCTGCTCAGATGTGGCAAAATAATAGGTCAGATCCTCAGCTATCTCACCTGTTTTAAGCTCACACTGACCTGAATACGGTTCCTTTAAGCCCATATCCTTTATGACTGTGAGTATTCCAAGATCAAGCGCTCCGCCCACATCGAGCTTGCCTGCCGCATTGAGTGGCAGCTCAACATGTGGATTCATGGCAAAGCCCTTTACATTGCCGTGCGAATCTGCTGTGACGGTAAGTCCCTTTGCAGGTCCGCTACACTGTATCTGAAGAGTTATGATATCCTTATCGCCCTTCATCATAGCTCCCATCATGGCTCCCGCAGAAAGAAGTCTGCCAAGGGCCGCCGTCATGACAGGTGTTGTCATGTGATCCTCTCTGGCGGTCTCCACCATCTCCCTTGATGTTACAGCAAATGCTCTGATATTGGCATCCGCCGCTGTTGCTCTTACTATATAATCTGACATAATTTACCTCTCATTATCTAATTCTATGCTTTATGTGCAATTACAGTGACCTTCTCACTGTCACACTTCACCTGATCGTCTGTGTACGCATCATACACCGCATCAAACACAAGTCCCGACTGCTCAAGAAGCTCCTTAAGCTCTGAAATCTCATAGCATCTCTGGAAATGAGTTTCCTCAAACTTCTTGTAGATGTCATCCTCATCCTCTGACTGCTCCTTTATAAAAAGTGTCAGGTCATACTCGTTTATTTTCTCATCGGCATCATAATAATTATCCCATATAAAGCTGCCCTCATCACGGTTTTCAGCTATGGTATTATCAGCCATGAGCACCTCATATTTATATTGAGTATTGATATCAAATATAAAAATGCCACCCTCTTTAAGACTTTCGCTCACGCAGAAAAAAACTGCCTGAAGATCCTCAGGCTCAAGAATATAATTGATGCTGTCACATGCGCTTACGACGGCACTCACCTTTTCTCCCGGTTCAAACTCTCTCATATCCTGCATCAGATAAAGGATTCTGTCATCCTCTCTCTCAAGCGCCATATCAAGCATGTCAAAAGAATTGTCAATGCCTATCATATCATAGCCCGCATCTGCAAGAAGCGTGGTAAGCTTTCCCGTACCACAGCCTAAGTCCACGACATATCCACTGTCTATGCCATTTGCACGCAGTTTTTCGACAATATATCTGCCCCACACCTCATATGGCACATTGTCCATGAACATGTCATACACCCGGGCAAAACTCGTGTATGCTTCCATAATTACCTCATTTCGTGTTTCTATTTACCGTAACTATTCAGAACCATCCCACGCACATTCGCAAAACCGCACGATGCTCGTGCTTTCCCGCTGCTTTGCAGCTAATTTTGCTCATATGTGTGGGGGTGGCTCTATTCGAGCCACCTTGAGAACAAGAAAACCTGCTGCTTACATGC
>ENA-ORTT01001499-ORTT01001499.1-human-gut-metagenome-genome-assembly--contig:-NODE-1499-length-23003-cov-2.317718_pt1 | contig 23003 bp, 17 predicted proteins | sample MGYA00242074_ERZ509197 | MGnify/ENA primary metagenome ERZ509197 (study PRJEB26280, sample SAMEA2338789) | human gut metagenome | biome: human gut; feature: human-associated habitat; material: faeces...
CCGCAAACAGCCCAGCCGACAAAGTCATACCCGTCGAAGACGACGGGGTCAGGTACCTCGGATATGGTCATCTTGTTCTCGACAATGGGACCCTCGACGTCTTGCATCGTCGAGGCACCAGTCTTGGGGTCAGTGCACTGGAAGGTGATGAAGCCTTGTTGCTGCTCCGGCTCCTGATCGTCACCGCAGCCCGGTCCAAACCCATCCCAGTAGGGCGCGCCGCAGCGATCGCAGAGGCCCCACGGGAATACCAAGTCGACGTACAGGTGAGAGCTGTCCCAGCTGCCGTAATGCCAGCCGAGAGCCGACTTGTCCTCCGGAGTGCCCGCACCCTGCGCTGACACGGAATCCGCGGCAGCACTGCCCTCCTCGGCATATGCGGATGCAATCGGCAGGGCAATGGGGCTCAGCGCAACTACAGCTGCGAGCCCTGCAGTCACCGCAAGAGCCCCTTTGGCCTTTTTCTCCATGTATGTATCACTCCCCGCTCTGTCTCATTTTCCTCAATGAGTCCCATCAATGGTCGGCGTTTATCATAACTCCGATACGATTAGTTGCGCAACATTTATATTGTTAGTCAAAGCCAAAGGAGCTGAGCCCGCAGGAGCGCGTTTTCTCACTTCTCTGTAAACACCTATTCAGGACATATTAATTTCGCTAATTAGCCACAGCGGCCCACTTCTGTCAGTACCACCAGAACGACTGCACATCCGTCCCAAGCGTGCGGCGGCACCCTCAGATTCATCAAACTCGAAGTCTCAAATATGCGCGCCGAAGCCGTAGCCGGCAAAATCAGAGAGGCGGCTGCATCTTTCAGGAACATCACCAGCCTGAAGATCAATGTAGCGCTCAGGTACTCAGACCTGAAGCCCTACAAAGTCTCCTATCTGAATACAAACGATTTACAAGCCCATTCAATTAAGTCGCGATAATAATATGGAGGCTGAGACCACCTCACCCATCATCGGCGAGAGGCGCCAGAATGACGCAGCTCATCGAGAGCTCGGGTGGCAGACTACTATACCGATAGGGCGATAGCAATGAACCGAGTCATGTATAAGGCATTGAGCCCAGAGAAGAGCGCGAGCGTTATCTGGCCACTCCCCCCAGACAGAAAGACGCGACCAGACCGAAATGACAGCATCAGCAGCGGGAGCGCGGGGAGGATGTATCTCCCCTGGACCCCCTGAATCGTCTCCGAAGTGCTCGGCGTCCAAGAAACGGCCATAGAGACCATGACAGCGATCCAGACGAGGGCCGCCACGGCAAAGAGCGCCGCACGAAGCCCGCCTGACAAGGCAGCAGCGTCATCCTCAGATCGTTGGGAGGAATACAGCATGCCGACAACATACAGCCCCATGAGTGAGGAGGGCATGACGAGGTTCTGCTGCAGCCATCCCAGGCTAAAGCCCACCGCAGACATCCAATAGTTATCTGCGAAAACGTCGAGTGTCCTCGCAAACAAAAAGATTGTCCCCAAGGGATCGGAAATCAGGTCATAAAGTGAGAACGTTCGCTCTCCCGGAAAGGCGAAGGTCGTCGTGCCGGAGGACACCGAGGAAACCATTGCGAGCTTGCCTGCCGAAACGGCAAGGGCCGCAAGGGCCAAGACACCCGCCTTATATGCAACGGCGACCCGCCTTGAGGTGAATCGCCGGCCGGGAATAAGAAGAATGAGCCCCACCTCCAGCACATAGACCGCCTTGCACGGGGCAAGCAATGTCGCAAATAGGGCGAGGGCAACCATCATCCTACGGCTCAGTGCCCCTTCCCCCAGCACTGCTCTGAGCACAAGCGCGATGAAAACGAAGCTCAGGCCGATGGTTCCGCCGTCATATGAGTAGGATGCGGCCTCCTGGAGGACCATCGGCAGAAACGAGATTGCCATTATGACGTTTTTGCCGACCGGGGTTATGCGTATTGCGGCAATCACGCATACAACGAAAAACGCCGCAGAGAAGATTCTTCCAAGGTAGAAGACGGGGTACGCGCCCAATCCTGGCAGCCTTCCAAACAGGAGGCCTACGACTGATCCGACCTTAGCGACGACGTTCTCGTTGCCAAGGGTGAAGTTGAACATCAAATCTTCGGGAACCTCGTAGGAGCCCTCATGCCGTTGCCCCCAGCTGAACTCCTCAAAGACCTGCTGGTAGCTCTCGGCATCAATGGTGAACGTCTGATAGTCATTGCGCTCATCGCGCGCGCCGTGGTCTGAGTACAGCTCCCAGTCATCCCGACGCATCTCTACGGTCTCTGGACGGTCAAGCTCCGCGGACCCCATCACACATTCGGAGAGCCAGTACGATGACAAATAGTGATGGAACTCATCGGCCACGGAAAACGGGGGGAACAGAACCGCGAACAGGAGACAGGAGCAGGAGAGCAAGGCCGCGAAGCCGATGAGACGCCCCCTCGTGCTGGAGAGAATTCCCCTCGCCGCCATCAGGAGGGCGCCAACCGGCAGAACGCCAAACGCCACCATCGCTGCCAGCACGAGCTTACGGCCGCTCGAGGCATACCAGTACAGACCATATCCAATAAAAAGACATGCCAAAATAGCGGTAGCCAGCAGCCATTTGAACCGCGGATGGCTTCGGACGCGGACGGCATAATCTATCAATTGGCTCATGGTGACCAACCCCAACTGCGCGCAGTTCTGACGAGCTTATCGCGACCCTGCCCGACACCAAACCCGACCTTTGGTCGCAAGTCCACGATACGCTACTATTCTTTGTCGAAGCAAAGAATAGTATAGATTCCGGGCAAGAGCCGTCAGCCAAGTGCCAAGGTTTATGATACTGGCGATGGGACTACTTTACCTGATATTCTAAATACAAAGAATCCAATATCGCTGGAGCATATGAAAGTATATCAGGAAAGTTGGTGTAGCGATCTCTTGAGAATATGTTCGCCCGTAGTTATATTCAAGCTGTTTAATCTCATCATAGTTGATATTGCTTTGGGTATCCACGACTGCGTATAAATAGGAGAAGTCGATGTCAACAGTGCTTTCGATTGTCTATCCAATTTCATATCTTATTGCATTTGCAGGTCTTGTGATTGTGCCCTCCTCAAATAATGAGGACAGGCTTATATCCCGTATTACTTTGGCCTTTTTTATGCTCATGGCTATAGACGCCCTATTCGCTGGACTTCTCACCATAATGCGAATCCCGACCAATCTAGTGTCTTCAAGCGTTTTCCATATTGTCCTTGGCGCAGCGTGCGGTTACCTGATTAATCGTCAGAAAGGCATTCAACACTTTTGTCACGATGCGGTCGACTCGTGTGCACTGCTCGTGCTTGCGTGCGTGACCCTAATTTGCGGGCGCGCAGAGTTTGGCCCTGACCTCACCATACACTGGCTGGCATCCGATGCTGCCGTGCATCTTGACCGCATTAGAACCATTGTGGAGACTGATTCTGTTAGAGGGATGTATGTTGCCTGGAACTTTATGGCCCCTTGGACAGAAATACTATCTATGTATGTCAGCTCAGTATCTGCTTATAAAGCCCTTATTGTTGGCGACTTATCCATCTTGTTCTTTAGCGGAGCTCTGTTCTATGCGCTCATGCTCTCGATAATCCCTAAGGCTGACAAGAAACAGAGAGCGTTGTTTTTAGCCATGGCGCTGCTATACCTTCTTGGGTATCCACTTAATAGCATGATTTACGGCTTCTTCTACCTCAACGTTGGCGTATGCATGGCGCTGTGTGCAATTATTTTTTTTACAGAACTTATCCAAGCAACGAATGCCCTCAGGGTCATCGGGATGTCACTGTCACTTTTTGGCCTTATCAACAGTTACACACTTTTCGCCCCAACGATGTACATTGTGCTCTTTGTCACACTCGTATGGAATTGGCATAAGAATGGGGGGCTATTTAGCTGGAAGCCCGCTGTTTCAATTGGATTGATTTTTGTTATGACTGGCTTTCTCGGTATATATTTTGCCTACTATGGCACATTTCCAAGTACCAGTACGGTCACGGCATCTTCCGCCATATCCTGGGAGGGGGGAATCTATCGGAACCTGTATTCCAATCAGATTCTGTTTGTCCCGCTTGCATTGGTCGCCATTTGGTCCCGCCGGAAGCAGCTTCGCAGAAGCCCTGTAATCCTGACTTTTATCGCAACTTCGATTACGCTTTTAGTTGTTTTTCTACTTACATTTAACGATATAGTATCGACCTACTATTTCTTTAAGCTTTATTTTCTCTTCTCTCCGCTAATATTTGCCTGTGCCACATATGGAATCCTCTATGCCCTTGCAGAAGGCGCCCGTGAGATAATAATTGCGAGTGCGCTCACCATCACAGCGATGGGTGTAGTCTCCATATCACAGATTGACCAAAGCCTTGCGAAGTATTTGCCCGAGCATGACTATGGCATCAGGCAAAGTTACCATCCAGCCTTGGACATCTATTCTTATAATTACTCGATGCTGAGATCTGCTCCTGAATTCGACCCCGAAGCTCTCGAATTATATGAAGAGGCAGAGCGTCTGACAAATGAGACTGAAAGACCGATAGGCTTCCTTGGCAATATTGAACAATACTATTGGTGGACCGCACTTGTACGACAACGTGAAGAACGACAGAACTATCCGATTGAGATACGACCCTGGATGACACAGACACCCCAAGAGGCATATAAGAACATAAACGAGACTTGTGATTACGTCCTAGTCCTCACTAGAGAGCCATATGAAAGTGTTGGCTCTGTTGAATCACGAGAAGTGTCGGCGTTACTTTCGAGTAATGAGCCCATGATTGTATATGCTAATTCTGCTGGTTATATTATTAAACAAAATCAATAGATGCTGGGTAGATATGATAGATTCTCTATAACGAACTCTGAAAATCACAAACGAAATCTTGTTGGCTATATCCAAAAGTTATTTACTCGACTTAATACCCTCCCTTATGCCGACCAAGGAGACGATGGTGCTGCCGCGGCATCCGACATTCTGCTGGAGAGCGGTGATGTCGAGGTCATCTATTCAAACGGAGCTGGCTATATAGCACAGATTGGTGGGTGACGTCACCATGAGCAGTAAGGCTACGACATCTCGAACGATCTTCGCGAGCGTCATTGTTCCAATCTACAATGCCGCAGAATCCCTTGATAAGTGCCTCACAAGCCTCGCCAAGCAAGATTGCAGCGATTATGAGGTCATCTGCATCGATGACTGTAGCACCGATGGATCGTTCGAAATAGCGACGGCCTATGCCGCCACGTATCCAGACCTGTTCAGGATTATGAAGAATGAGGAGAACGTCGGACAGGGGCAGACGCGAAACAGGGGTATATCGCTTGCGCGAGGAGAGTATGTCACGTTCGTCGATAGCGATGATTACGTAGCTGGCGACTACATTTCGACATATCGAAGGGCGGCACGACAGGGTGATTTCGACGCAATCGTCGCTGGCTATACTCGCGACGTCGACGGACGGCTAACCGAGTGCCCCGCCCCTCAGATTCCTTGGTGTCTTTCCACATACTCCATTGCGTGCGCAAAGCTCTTCAGGCTAGCATTTCTTGATGAGCATTCTATTCGCTTTCCCAAAGAGCGGCGCGGTGAGGACATCTTCTTCAATCTGGCATGCTTTTGCGGTGGCGCCTCGTGCGAGAGGCTGGATTACACCGGTTACTACTATCGCCTCAACCGACAGTCAACGACGAAAACCATCTCTCACGCGATACATTTTGAGAAGAGCGTCGTTAGCATGTTCAATCAGCTTAACGATGAGTTTCCGTTTGCATCGCTCAGGTCCTCTAAACGTGACGTAGTCTGCTACGCCTATGTCGCCAATGCGCTTAACGCGCTCATCACATATGCGCACGGCTGTGGTGTTGAGGATATGCGCTCTCGACGAACCCTAATCTTCTCCACCGCAAAGCGCCTGTTTCCGGAATATGAGACCAATCCCCTCTTCCACCTTTCGGCATCAGTGGGTCAAACGGTAAAAATAAGATGGTCCGTATGGCTCATAATAAAGCTTCATAAAGTTGGACTTGATATAATACTTCTCTATCTTATTTCAATACTATAAATAATATTGATTCTACAAGCTGTACCGAGCGGCTCCGTTTCATCCGGAAGCCATTCGCTGCGTCATAGACACCCCTCGACAGAGGGGTTAATCGATACGATGGATGGGTTTTGCCGGAACGCCAACTAAGGCACAATGGCCGTCCGAGAAACTCTTGGTCACTACTGCGTTTGCACCTACGACAGTATTCGGTCTCGACGCCGGGCATGATAACAACATTTGCGCCAAGCCAACAGTTGTCGCCAATCCGTATATCCTTGCCCTGCTGGTGCCTCTCGGGATTGGCCGGGTCATGATTCGTCGTGATTAGGCAGCATCCGCGCGCTATCCAGACGTTGTGGCCAAGCCAAATCTTTGCCCCTCCAAAGGCCTGTTAATACGACGAGACTTGAAAATTGTTTAGTTCGTCCGGAGAGAATTCCACATCCCGACCGCAGTCACATCCGGGGCCGATAGGCCAAGGCACACCCCTTCCGTGCCCCGTGAACAGCTTGCGAACCATGCCGTTAAACGCCCAGCGCCAACCCGGGGACCACAGATGCTCAAACCACTTGCCCTGAAGGTAGCGCCCATCGTATGCCAAACGTCCGAATAGTTTCACCGCAGCAAAGACGAGGGCGGCATCGACTCCCGTGCAAAGAAGCCATGCCGGCGAGTGGCCCGACTCCTTGACCTGTGAGATGAGCGTCCCGAGATTCTTCACTGACGCCCCCGTCCTCGCCTCGTCACGGAGAGCACAAAGTATGCCGAGTAGGCAAGTCCCGACGCCAAATAGACGATCACCTGTGCCCATGCCGCACCGACGATTCCCGCCGTCGGCACCAGCAGCCAATTCAGAACAACAATAAGGATAGTCGAGGCCACCGCTACGGCAACGCCGTACGCCAACCTTCTCTGCGTGATGAGCAAGTTCGAGGCAATCGTCCTCAAGGTAGCAGAGAAGAACCACCCAATCATAAGAATCCGTAGTATCTCGGATCCTCGTACGTATGACTCGCCATATAAGGTATTCAGAATCCAGGGCGCGAACAGGGAGATGCCAACGGAGACAGCCCCTGCGAGCAGCACTGTGGCAATCATCACCTGTCCGTACCTCTTCAGAACCCAGCCCGGCTCATCCTTGTGTCGAGCAAAGTAGGGGTAGATGAACAGGGCGAGCGTCGAAGGAACGAAGTTGAGCGCGGTCGGGATGGCGAGCGTCGTCTGAAATAGAGCCGTGTCGACAGCGCTCGCCGTCAGAGCGCCAATCATTGCCGTCCCCAAGTAGTACACGAGCTGGTTTATCCCCGTGTTCACTGCCGTGGTGACAGCAACACCGAAAAATGATCGTCTCTCTGCACGATCGAGCGCGTCCGATGGGCGGCGGCATTCCTCACTCAGCTCCGCCCTGGGGCTTCTCCGGCGAGCCCACGCACGCAGGAACTCGGGGACTTTGAAAAGAGCGGCTATCGTGACAACGCTCGTGACCATCGCTAAACTACGGCCGACAATGAGGCCGTAGGGGCCGCCCATCGCCGCTCCCGAAACTGAGCCGAGCAGAACGAGCGTCGTATTCACATTGGTGCACAGCGCGTACTCTCGATTCCTGAGGGAGGACCGAAGCGAGACGAGCTGGATGTCATAGGCGAGCTGCAGGCAGGGATAAATGCACCAAAGGCGGAGCATTTCCCCGCTTCCCTCGACTGGCAAATCAACAAAGAACGGCAGGGCCGCCATGACAACGAGCAGCAGCAGGTCGAACGCAAACCCGATGCGGACACCAATCTCCTCGATGGCATCCCTTCTACCCGAGAAAGCCTTCTCGCTCGCAAACTGCAAAATGGCGGATGAGGCCCCGAGGCCGTTAAAAAGAAGAACGATATTAAGAATATTATAAGCGTAGCTATACACGCCATATGCCTCTTGAGGGATGAGGCGCACGACGATCATGCCACTTACGAATGTAAGCACCTTGTTCAGTGCGTCGGCACCAAAGATGTCGAACAGGCCTGCCCTGAAGAGGCGGCGAAGTCCGCCGACAAGGCTGTCGGGGATATACGAAGAAGTCATGACAATCTTTCGAGAAGATCGGCGACCTGCTTGGCATCCTCCCGCGTGAGGTATGGCCCCATCGGCAGGCTGAGAACCTCCTTGCACAGGCGCTCGGTCACCGGGCAGGGCAACAGCAGGCGGCCGCCGGCAAACGCGAGCTGCTCGTGCATGGGCTTGGGATAGTAGACGTTCGCGGGGACGCCCCGTGACTTGAGCGCGGCCTGAAGCTCGTCACGGTCAACGTCATCGGGGCAAATCACGGTATACTGCGCCCACGAGCTCAGATACCCCTCGAGAACCGACGGCGTCTTGTAAGAAGTGCTCCCAAGCAGCCCCTCGTACCACGCCGCGCGCTCGTTCACGTCATCCAGCTCGTGCTCCGCGAACGCCGCGAGCTTCACGCGCAAGATTGCCGCCTGGATGGTATCGAGACGGCTGTTCATGCCAACGCGGACGTTGTCGTATTTCATCGAGCCCTTGCCATGTACGGCGTAGCTGCGAATGAGCGTCGCCCATTCATCGCTATCAGTGAAGATGGCTCCACCGTCGCCGTAGCAACCCAAGGGCTTTGCAGGAAAGAAGCTCGTCGTCGAGATGTCGCCGAAGGAGCAGGCACGTCTCTCGCCGATGGCACCACCAAAGCCCTGAGCACCATCCTCGAGCAGAAGGAGCTCCTCGCTTTCGCACACCCTGCGAATCGAGGGGTAATCCGCCGGCTGTCCAAACAGGTCAACAGCGATAACCGCCCGAGGGATGAGCCCCTGCCCCCGCGCCAGGGCACAAGCGGGAGCAATCTGAGAGGGGTCGATATTGAAGGTGTCCTCAAGTATGTCAACAAAGACTGGGGTGGCACCGACGGCGGAAACGACCTCGCCTGAAGAGAAGAACGTAAAGTCCGGCACGATGACGGCATCACCCGCACCGATCCCCCACGCCATGAGAGCGAGCTGCAGCGCGTCCGTTCCGTTGCCACAGGAGATGCAATGCTTAACCCCAACGTAATCGGCAAGCTCTTGCTCCAGCAGGGAAACGGGATCGCCTCCGATGAAGCGACCAGCGGCAACAGTATCCATAAGCGCCGCATCGATATCCTCCTTGAGAGCAACGTGCTGCGCTCTCAGATCCCTGAATTCCATGACTAGCCAATCTCCCTAAGCTCGTCACCGTTCTTCTCGTAGCGTCGCCCGCACGAGGGGCAGGTCAAGTCGTCAGACAGCACGGCTCCGCATTCGCAAGCCCAGCCGACTTGGCGCGCCGGCACGCCAAGCATGAGTGCGTGGGCGGGGACGTCCGCAGTCACGACGGCGCCGGCGCCAATCATTGCCCACTCCCCTATCTCATGCCCGCACACGATTGTGGCATTTGCCCCGATGGAGGCACCGGTGCGCACAAGTGTCCTGAGGTAGTTGGCCGCGCCCTTGGGGTACTTGGCACGCGGGGTGAGATCGTTTGTGAAGACGCAGGACGGCCCGCAGAACACCCAGTCGCCAAGCTCCACGCCCTGATAGATGGAAACGTTGTTCTGAATCTTCACGCCATCGCCGATGGTGACATCGTTCGCAACGTTCACGTTCTGTCCAAGGCTGCAGCCCTCACCAACCCGCGCACCAGACTGGATGTGGCAGAAATGCCACACCTTGGTGCCATCGCCGATGGTGGCCCCCTCGTCAATGACCGCCGTAGGGTGCACGAATGCAGCCACTAGAACTCCCCCATCATGTCAAGCGTCGAACAGTCCGTGAGCGGCAGCCTCACAGGCTTGCCCGTCCGCTGGCTCTGGTAGATTGCAAGCACCGCTTCGAGTGCCGCGCGGCCAGCATGGGCGTCCACATAGGGCGTCGTGTGCTTGACGATGGCGTCAGCCATGTCGGCGAAGAGCGCCGTGTGGCCATTTCCATAGACGTTGGATGTGGCCTCCTTAAGGCCTTGGTTCTCGACGTCCCCTTTTTCCTCACTCGCGAAGTCCCAGACGTCAATGTTGTTCGTCGAGGTGCCGCCAATCTTGACAGTCCCGGTCTCGCCAAAGAGATAGAACGTCTCCTCGAGGTTCTTGGGGTAGACGTTGACCGTGCCCTCGACCGTGGCGACAGCGCCATTTGCAAAGGTGAGCACCGCCACGCCCACGTCCTCTGCCTCAAGGTAGTCGTGGAAGCGCTGGCGCGTCTGGCCGTAGACCTCTACGAGCTCGTCGCCCATCATCCACCGCAGCAGGTCGATGCCGTGAATGCACTGGTTCATGAGGCAACCGCCGTCCTCAGCCCACGTGCCGCGCCACGGCGCCTGCTCGTAGTAGCTCTTGTTGCGGTTCCAACGGACGTGGATAGAGCCGTGGGAGAGCCGGCCGAAGCGCCCCGCTTCGAGAGCCGCACGCGTCTTCTGGACGGCAACGTTGAAGCGGTTCTGGTGGCATGCCGAGACGAGCACGCCGCGCTCCTCGGAGCGGCGGATGATCTCATCCGCGTCTGCCATGGACATGGCCATGGGCTTCTCGATGATGACGTTCACACCAGCATCGATGCAGTCGAGCGCGATGGCGGCGTGCTTGCCGCTTTCGGTGGCGATGGAGACGAGCTCGAGCTCAGGATGCTCTACGAGAAGCATGTGGTAGTCGGTGTAGCGCGCGATAGAAGCATCGCCCTCAAGTCCGTGCTTGGCAAGGACATCTTCCATCCGATCAGGGACGACGTCACAGACTGCGACGATGTCGAATTCGTTGCGCACCGCAGCAGAGATATGATTGGTCGAGATGCGACCACAGCCGATAAGAGCGTACTTCATGCTAGTCCTCCAACTGCTCGAGGATTGCGTCAACGATGTGCGCCGACGCCCTACCATCCCCGAAGGGCTGATACTTGGAATCGACAGTCTGCGGCTTGGACATGGCCAAAAGGATGTCTTCCCTTTCGGCGCGGGCGAGAAGATTTCTGTTTGACACCATCGTCTCGGGCCACACCTCGAAGTCAAGCACGGTCGTGCACTTGACCCCCGCGAAGAACGCCTCGCGCTGGAGCCCACCGGAGTCGGTGACGACCTGCCGAGCGTTGCTGGTAAGCCACACGCTCTCAAGATAGCCGACAGGCTCAACGGCGAGCACGTTGGTGACACCCTGGCCAAGAAGCCCGAGCACCGTCCGCTTGTTGCGCGGGTGCACCGGGTACACGACGGGGGCATCAAGCTCCTCCATGGCATCCAGGATGCCGCGAAGTGTCTCCGCGTCCCTCGTGTTCTCCTCACGATGACAGGTGAGATAGTAGTCGCCCCCCGCCTCAACCGAGAGCCGACCGCTGTCGACGATACTCACGAGCCGCGGCACCACAGCGCGCTCGCGATAGGTGGAAAACGCCTCAAACATGGGATCCCCCGCAAAGGAGGAGATGGGGCCAAGGCCCTCATGCTCGAGGTTTTCGAGGTTTGCCCGCGTGCAGGCGAGCAGGCGCGAGGCGACATGGTCAGTGCAGACGCGGTTTATTTCCTCGGGGTTCTCGCGGTTGTGTGTACGTGTTCCCGCCTCGACGTGAACTATGGGGATACGAAGCTTGGCGGCGGCGAGAGCCCCTGCCAGCGTGGAGTTCGTATCACCGTAGAGCAGGACGCACCCCGGTTCCTCCCCCATCATGACGTCCTCGAGGGCCTCGAGCATGCGGGCGGTCATGCGTGCGTGCGACCCGCCAGAAATGCCAAGGTTTCTGAGCGGCTCAGGAATGTCAAGCTCGCGGAAAAAGGTCTCGGACATGTTGTAGTCATAGTGCTGGCCAGTGTGGATAAGCGCCTCGTCGATGCCGCGGCGCGCAAGCTCGTGCGAGACCACTGCGGCTTTGATGAACTGAGGGCGTGCCCCGACGACCGTCAAAACCCGGCAAGCCACGCTACAGCACCTCGATGTTGTCGCGCTTCTCGACAGCCTTCATGGCGTTCTTGGTGTCGAAGACAACCTGAGCGTGAGCCTGCACCATGTCGTAGTCGACGTTGGTATGGGCACAAGTGACCATAACGAGATCGGCAGCCTCAAGAGCCCCAGACGTCAGCTCGGGGATGGAGGCGCGCTCAACGCCCTTGAAGCGATAGCTGGACACCCACGGATCAAAGTAGGTGACGTTGGCGCCGCGCTTCTCAAGGCACTCAATCACGCGAAGAGCTGGACTCTCGCGGTAGTCGTCGATGTCCTGCTTGTAGGCCACCCCCAGGACGAGTACGTTAGCGCCACAGATGGCCTTCTGCGAGCGGTCGGAGAGCAGGCGCTCGGCGCGCTCCACGCAGTACTCGGGCATGCGGTCGTTCACCATCATGGATGCCTCGATCATCGAGGTGTGGAAGCCGTACTCACGCGCCTTCCAGGAGAGATAGTAAGGATCGAGTGGGATGCAGTGACCACCGAGGCCAGGACCAGGATAGAACGCCGTGAAGCCGTAAGGCTTGGTCTTGGCAGCCTCGATGACCTCCCAAATGTCGATACCCATGCGGTCACAGAGCTGGGCGAGCTCGTTAACCAGGCCGATGTTCACGTTGCGGTAGGTGTTCTCGAGAATCTTCTCCATCTCGGCGACGGCCGGACTGGAGACGCGAGTCACGCCACCCTCAAGCACGGACTCGTAGACGCTGGCGATGAGGTCGAGCGCCTCCGCGCCGATAGCCCCCACCACCTTGGGCGTATTCTTGGTTTTATAGATGAGGTTGCCCGGATCGACGCGCTCGGGCGAAAAGCCCAGGTAGAACTCAGTTCCGCAGGTGAGGCCGGAACCCTTTTCCAGGATTGGTCGAATGAGGTCCTCGGTGGTGCCGGGGTAGGTAGTGGACTCAAGGACCACCATCACACCCTTCTTAAGGTAAGGGGCAATTTCGCGAGCCGAGTTCTCCATGTATGACGTATCCGGCTGCTGGTGAATATCCAGCGGCGTAGGAACGCAGATGGCAACAAAGTCACACTCGGAGACGCGGGAGAAGTCAGTCGTAGCCTCGAGGCGGCCCTCGGTGACGAGCTCCGCCAAGTCCTCCTGCACAACATCGCCGATGTAGTTCTCGCCGGCGTTGACCTTGTCGACCTTCGCCTGCTGAACGTCAAAGCCAATGGTCCTGAAGCCCGCCTTGGCTTTCTCGACCGCCAGCGGCAGACCAACGTAACCAAGGCCAACCGTCCCGCACACCAGCGCGCGGCTCTCGATTGCCTGCCTAATCTCAGTGGTATTCATATGACAGCTCCCCTGCCCGCATGCCTGAAAACACCTATTCGGTCATTTTACGGTACGAATAGGCTTGCCAAGACGTTTCCATGAACAATCCCCGTCACGAAGAAAGGGGCGATTCGTTGGGGCTGCGACAACTCCCCATCGAAGAAACAAGGCGCTCTGCAAGCTCGGGATACGAATAGCGCCTAACCCGCTCAGCCGCCCTGGAATCACGGTGCGTCAGACCCTTCTCGGACCATTGGAGGTAGAGCCCACCAACAAACGATACAAGGTCATCGTAGGTTTCCTTGTCTGCCTCTTCATAGCACATGCCTGCCCCGCAGTCCTCGATGAGGCAGCGGAGGTCAGAGCCCGGGATGTCTCCGGCGCACAGGCCGATTATCGGAACGTCCCTGCTCAGGTACTCGAACACTTTCCCGGTAAGAACGCCGATCTGTTTTGAATTGTTCCAACTGGCAACAACGAGCACCGACGCCCGATCCTGCAGCGCCAGAGCCTCGTCACGCGGAAGCAGGCCATGGTCGAAGGTGGGTACGTCGGGATACTCCCGCGCAAAGCGCTGGAAGAGATGGGATGTGGTCCCCGCATACTCCACTCGAACACGGGAAAGGTCAAGCCACCCTCTCCTAGAGGCCTCCTCTATTGCCATAAACAGGGGGGACAGATCCCTCCTGCAAGTATCATCAGAGTACAAGGTGCCGGTATAGACGAAAAGGAAGCAATCCGAACGCTGTCGCCCGGACACGGACACCTCGTCAGGGTCAAAGCCGTTAACGAGGACGACCGACGGGCACGTCCCATCAAGATACAGGTTCTCGAGTGTCCCCTGGCTCACGGCGGTAATCAGATCTGCACGGCTGGTAACTTCCTGAGCAAGTCGGCGATTGGACGGGGTGTCGGTTCGCACCGAGTTGACAATGGGGTCCCTGAAGTCGGCGACCCAAAGCACGTTGCAATGAGCGCCCTTTATGTCTGCGGCAAGCAGGTGCGGCCAGAGAGGGCCGTACGTGGAAATCATGACGTCAAAGGAATCCCATTCGACCCTCGCACGAGCTCCGGCACGGACGAGCGCTCTGCCGCACCACCCGTCGACGAGCTCGTATATCCTCTCAGGGAGGCTGCTGGTAAGCGCGGCGTCGAGCTTATGGTTTTTCTCACCAGACAGGGCGCCGGATTGAGCGGGCGTGTCTGGAGCATGGCGTTGAGCGCCTCCGGCGGAGCGAGACTTCAAGGCATCGAGAGCGTTGCGACCGAGGTTGAAAACGACGTTGGAAAAGGCCTGGCCAACCGAATGGGGAATCTCAACTGCAGTAAACCACTGCATGTCCTTTTCAAGCGCCGGGTCCTTTGCGTAGGGCTTGCTCTGAAACACCCCCCGCTTGTAGCTCTTGGCATTGGTAAGCACGGTTACCTCGCAGCCGTTCTCCTTTGCGAGGTACTTGGCGAACTTGGTCCATCGGATAGAGGCGACTGCCTGGACGGGAGCGATGTACTCGCTGATAATAAGTATCTTCTTGTTTTTCATGCCGTCCCAAACCACGCACGCTTGTCATCATCCGGCACATAATACTACGCTACATTAATTCGTACGTATGTAAGTCAAAGCAGATGGCCGGGGCTTGGAGATGACCTGATAGTATGGATATACTTGTCCGTCATACAACGAAGGGTTACCCTTGCGCGCTCTCGTTATAATACCCGCATACAATGAGGAAGAGTCCATCGTTTCCGTCGTCCAGAGCGTCAAAGCCGCAGGTTTTGACTACCTTGTCATTAATGATGGGTCGCGCGACCGTACGCTCGCGCTCTGCCACGAGCACGGCATCAACGTTTTGGATCTCCCGCGCAACCTGGGCATTGGCGGCGCCGTTCAGGCGGGTCATCTATACGCACGGCAGCACGGCTATGACGTGGACATCCAATTTGACGGGGACGGGCAGCACGACGCCCGCTATGTCGGCGCTCTGGTTGAGAGGGTGTCCAAAGGCGCGGACCTCGTTATCGGATCGCGCTATCTCGAGAAGACCGAGGGATTTCAGTCTACCGCCCTCAGACGCGTTGGGATCAAATGGCTCTCTTGGTGGATAGGGCTGTTCTGCAGAAAAGTCGTTACCGATCCGACGTCCGGCTTCAGGGCCTGCGGCAGGCGCGCAATCGACCTTTTTTGCGAGAACTACCCGGTCGACTACCCCGAGCCCGAGTCCATCGTGACCGCGATGAAGCGTGGGCTTGCGATAGACGAGGTTCCCGTTGTCATGCACGAGCGACAGGGAGGCACCTCATCGATCTCCGCGCTCTCGAGCATCTATTACATGGTTAAGGTGACGCTTGCCATCGTCATCTCGGCCCTTACCAGCACACCACGCCACAAAGGATAGAGGTGGCTTCATGAACATGCTCTACAACATTATCTTTCCGCTGCTCTGCCTTGCCTTCATGGCGTATGTGCTCAGACTCGTCTCGAAGGGACGTCTCACCCTCAAGTACTCCCTGCTCTGGCTTGTCCTCTCCGTCGCCATGCTTCTCATCTGTCTTTTCAGCAAGCAAGTAGGCGACTTCACCTACCTTCTGGGCTTCAAGGTCTTCTCCAACTTCGTCTTTGTTGCCGGGCTGTGCTTTCTCCTCATCATCACGCTTGCCCTCAGCTCCATCGTGAGCAAGCAGGCCAGCGCGATTAAGACACTCACCCAGCGTCTTGCCCTCGCCGAAAAGCAGATTGAGGAGCTGCGCGAGTCATCCTCCGCCTCGGATATCCCGTCGATATGAGAGCTGCCCTGAACGCGATAGGGCGTTCAGGGCAGCTCGAGGCGCATCTCCAGCCCAATGACAGGGCCCTTATGCAGACCATCCGTTGGCAGAAAGCCAGTCAAGTCGAGCGATGAGCCAGTTTCTGAAGTACTCGACGTTCTCTCGATACGTCGGATACGGGTCATTGCAGTTGTGGAATGACGTCAGACCCCAAAGCACCTCATTCATCGCCTGGGAAGCGCCCACCTCGTTTACCAGCGAGTCCAAGCCTCCCGACGGCCGTACCAGATCCTCGATCAACGGAGTAAGGATGCTGACAAACTCCCTCTTAGTCATCTCCTGCACCTGAGAAGAAGCAGTAAACCAATTCCCAATGACAAACCACTTAGGATTGGGGAATTCCGGGTTCTCGTTTCTGATGCCGAAAGAGGCATCGAAATCCCAGACGGGGCCACCGTAGAAGACCTGCTTCACGCCATTCTCAGCGTCAGCAGAACCAGGCAGGTAGTAGTAGGCTGAGGAGGTCGTAAAGTCAACGTTCTTGGCGAACTCATTCATCAAGTACAGCTTGGAGAGGGACTCCACGTCAGCATACTCATCAAGTGACTTCCCCGTGCTGGGGTTGACGCCCCCGTTTCCGGCAGCATCAATTGCCTCCTGCATCAGCTCGCTGATATAGAGCATCTGGGCATAGGAGAGATTCCCGGGCTCCTTGACCACGAAGGCACCCACCGACGTCATGAACCAGCATCGCTCTGACTTGTAATACGCCGTGTCGAACTCGGTGAGGTATCCCCCGGAGATATCCGCGGGATTCTTGACCCCGACCACATACTGGAACGTCTGGCCGTACTTGTTTATCGCCTGAGCAGTCGGAAGCTCGTCAAGATCGACGTCGGGATTTGCCTCCTCGATATCGTCCTCGAGCTTGTGAATGTCGACCCTGCCCCCGTTAATCTCGACCTTCTCGCTCAGCAGATAGCTCCCCCGATATTCGCCGTCATAATAGAGGTCGATGGGCGCACACTCAGGCGTGAAATCGAGACCGAGCTTTTGGGCAAGCTGATATGCGACAGTGCTGTGAAGCAGGGTGGCGTCATTCGCGTTGGCAAGGAGCACCCAGGTCTTTGCCTCGTTATCCTCATCTCCCGTCTCAAGCAGGTCGGTCTTCTTATCGAGCTTGATCTGGTATGGCTTCTTGTTGCTCGCGCTCCAGGTCGTGTTTCCCCTTCCCTTGATCTGACTCAGCTCCCCGTTATAGACAACCGAGCCGTCGGGATTAACGAGGAGCATGTGCCCCTTTGCCTTTGCCGAGTGATCGGGGCTGCCATCGACAAACGGGCGCCCCTCGTTGGCGGGGTCCTCGCTGACCAGATACATGGCGCGCACGTTGGCGGACATCATGATTGCGAGCGTCCTCGTACGAGCTCCGGAGGACGTTTTGAACGAAATGGTCCTGACCCCGTCACGCGACGCGAGGCTCGTCAAATCAAAGGAGGATCCGCTCTCTACTCTCTTGAAGTTGCCGCCATTTATCGAGAAGAGCAGGCTGGAAGAACCGGCAAAGTCCCCGAACGAAAGCACGACGTCACCCAAGTTGGCGTGAGCAGGCAAAAAGAGATACGGGGTATCGCCAACAAAGGTCGCAACAACCCGCGCCTTCTCGTCCTCCCCAACCGACGCGGCGAAGGTGGGAACGAGCATGCCGTCATTGTCGGCATGCCACGTGGTCGCACCCTCCACGCGCGTCCCGCGAAGCACGTAGCCAACGCGCCCAAGGCCCAGATAGCTCTCGGACCCCACGGAGAATAGCCCCGCACGGCATGCGTGGGTCTTCTCGTCGATGTAATAGCGCTGCAGCTCGCCGCCATCGTACGCCCCGGTGATGAGCCACCCCGGATTCTCGAGGCGGCCATCGTTGTCCGCGAGGTAGACGAGACCGGTCTCCGGGTCCTCCCAGCGCCCGCGAACGACATAGCCCCTCTGGGTGCCGAACGCCCACCATCCGCACTCATCCTCACTGATGAGCCCGGTGACGACCTTAGACCCAGAGAACCAGTAGCGCTGGAGACCGTCGCCAAAGGAATCCGTGACGAGCCAGCCCTCCGTCTTGATGATTCCCTCGTTGTCCGCAAACACGCGGTCGGCGCCAAAGACCCTGCCTCCGCGCAGGACATAGCCTTGGTCGGGCATCCCGTAGAACTGAAGGCCATCAATCGTGAAGAAGCCGGTATTTGCGCCAAGCGAAGCGGCCTCCTGCCGCTCAAGCCAATACCTTTGGAGGTTGCCCCCATCATAGGCTCCGGTCACAACCCACCCTGCGGTCTGCTCGAGCAAGCCATCGTTATTGGCGAGAAGGACGGTATCGCCCTCTGCCAGCTTGCCTCGCAGCACGTAGCCGTAACGCGTGACGTAATGATCCCAGCCATCTCCTGAATAGCCAGGTTGACAGGCATGGGAGGCGGCGTTGACGTAGTAGCGCTGGAGGCCATCGCCATACTCATCGGTAACGACCCAGCCGGGAGATTCGAGCACGCCGTCGTTGTTCGCAAGATACACGTACCCCGTATTAGGGTCCGTGTACTTGCCCCTCACCACATAGCCCTCTGGGCGGGCATACGCCCACCATCCATCCGATGCCTTGATGAGCTCGGACGTCACGACCTTGCCAGACTCAATCCAATACCTCTGCAGCCCCTGCCCAAAGCCATCGGTGACGAGCCAGCCAGACTGCTGGACGTTTCCGTCGTTGTCTGCCCACACCATGCCGTCGGCCGTTACCGTACCGCTTCTCAGCGTGGTGCCGTCCTCCTTGGTGTAGTGCGTCCCGTCATCGGACCATCCCACCACTGCCCCGTGGAGATCCGGATCTATGTAGTAGCGCTCTAGAGCTCCCCCGGTGAACTCACCCGTGACATTCCATCCAGGCGAAAGGAGCTTCCCGTCGTTGTCTGCGAAGTAGATGACGTCCCCCGCAACATAGCGGCCGCGCACCACATAGCCCTCGGGACGCGCATAGGCCCAATATCCATCCAGCGTGTCAATGAGGAGATTTCTTACGAGAATGCCGTCCGCCAATAGCGCTGAAGGCCCTGACCGGCCGCCTCGGGAAAGGCGTCGCTGACAACCCAGCCGTTGGAGACCTTCTTTCCGTCCTGATAATAGGACCATCCGCCGTCTTCCTGAGCCCAGCCGTCAGAGAGGGCCGCCTCCGCCTCAGCCTCCACGGGGGCAATGACCCCCTCATCGCCGAGCCCGGAAACTTCTTCGAGGCTATCATCGGGAGCGACCGAGGACGCGTCATCCGCCATCCCGTCCGGGGCGGCCTCCAAGGGCGATTCAACCTCACTGGGCGACGGGGCATCGGACGATGTCAGATCGTCCGATGCCTCATCCTCCTCAAACGCATGAGTCGGGTCGTCCTCGGCAATTGGCACATCGCTGGATTCATTATCAGTCATCTCGGCCGCATCCGAGTCGGTCGCAACGGCATCATCAGAGTCGTAGGTCACACCTTGGTCGGCAAGAGCTTCCATGCCGCCGGGCATCTCGGCATTAGTCAACGTCTCTGCATACATATCTTCCGCGCGCGCGACACCCGGAACAAGCAGGGCGAGGCCAAGCGAGGCCAGGCAGGCAGCTCGGGCGATACGGGGGGAATTCATGCTATCCATAGAATGACCTCACAGCCTTGATGACGGCGTCTCTGTCCTCTTCTCTCAGCCCGTAGTACATCGGCAACCTCACCAGCCGGTCGCTCTCCCTCGTGGTGTAGACGTCCTTCCCGTGGAACCTGCCGAACTTGAGGCCGGCCGGGGAGCTGTGCAGCGGCACGTAGTGGAAGACCGCCATGACGCCGTGCTGCTTGAGGTACTCGATGAAGGCCGTTCGCTCCTCGAGGCCCCTCACCTTGAGGTAGAACATGTGGGCGTTGTGCACGCACCCCTCGGGCACCACGGGAAGCTCGACCCTCCCCGCCTCGGCGAGCGGCGCAAACGCCTCGTAATAGGCATGCCATGTGGCAAGGCGGTCTTCGTTGATCTCGTCCGCCCTCTCGAGCTGAGCCCAGAGATAGGCGGCGTTGAGGTCGCTCTGGAGGTAGGAGCTGCCGCGGTCGACCCACGTGTACTTGTCCACCTGGCCGAGCTTGAAGAGGGACCGGTTGGTTCCCTTCTCACGGATGATCTCCGCGCGCTCGATGTAGGCGGGGTCGTTGATGACGAGGGCGCCGCCCTCCCCCATCGAGTAGTTCTTGGTCTCGTGGAAGGAGTAGCAGCCGAAGGTGCCGATGGTCCCCAGCGCACGCCCCTTGTACGTGCTCATGACACCCTGGGCGGCATCCTCGACCACGATGAGGTTGTGCTTGCGGGCGATGCGGACAATCTCGTCCATCTCGCAGGACACGCCGGCGTAGTGCACCGGCACAATGACCTTGGTGCGCTCGGTGATGGCGTCCTCGATCTTGGTCTCGTCGATGTTCATCGTGTCGGGACGAATGTCCACGAAGACGAGCGTGGCACCCATCGCCTGAAAGGCCGTAGCCGTGGAGGAGAAGGTGAAGCTCGGGAGAATCACCTCGTCGCCGGGCTTGAGGTCGCAGAGCACGGCGGCCATCTCAAGCGCCGCGGTGCCGCTCGTGGTGAGCAGGACCTTCTCCGCGCCGAAGCGCTCCTCCATCCAGGCGTGGCACTTGCGGGAGAAGGGGCCGTCACCGCAGATCTTGTGGTTCTTCTCGGCGGCCTCGCGGACGTAGTCCATCTCGGTGCCCACGTAGGGCGGGACGTTGAAGTCGATCATGTCATCTCTCCTCTTCGGAGGCGATTTCATATGCCATGCGCTCATTATGGAGCAGGAGGGAGGCGCCGTCCCCGTCGCGCACGGAGAACGTGGCGTTAATCTTGTCGGTCAGCTCGTCGAGCTCCCGGCGTGACTCGGCGGCAAGGTAGGTCCGCATCACGTAGGGCTGGGCACCGTGTCGGATGTCCTCCCCGACCGAATAGTACACAAGCGTATCGGCTACACGATGGTCCGTCTCCGGGGATGGAACGCCCTCGATAGAGGCAATCCTTCCTTCCCTCCCGTGGAAGAAGAGGCCACACGCCACCCTGTTAAGATGCGGGTCGTGCCCCGCCAGCCTCTCCCTCAGACGCTCGGGCTCGTAGACGGTGTCGATGAGGAGGTCCTCGACGGTAAGCCTGCCATAGGTGGCATACTCGAGCATCTCGTGCTCGGTCCCAAAGACGCGGCCGGCGCACTCGCACACCTGGATGTCCCGCCCGGGCTTCCAGAAGAACTGCATGCAGAGCGGGCCGTTCTCAAGGCCGACGTAACGCGCGACGCGGCCCGCTATGTCACGGGCGACGTCAATGACAGCATCTATGAGGAGGCTCGGGTAGACGATCCTGCTCACGTGGGGGATGGCAAACGGAACGTCATGGGTCTTCTCTCGATCCGCGATCTCGAGCACGACAGGCTTGCCATCGACGACCCAGCTCATCATGTTGAGCTCATAGCCATCGTTGTACTCCTCCACGATGATGCTGTCGGTGTCGGAGTAGCCCGCCACCTCATCGAACCGCTCGATGACCTGATCTGGGGTGTCCAGCAGACAGACGCCGCGGGAACCCCAGCCGTTGAGAGGCTTGGTCACCACGGGGAAGGAGAGCGTCGACAAATCCTCGCGGATGCTCTGACGCCGCACGACGGCCGTCCTCGGGTAGGGCACCCCCAGCTCGTCGAACATGGCCTTCATGCGCGTCTTGTCTCGCAGGATGGCAAGGCGTGCCGAGGGAAGATAGAACGGCAGTCCCGCCCTCTCCGCGATGGCAGACGCCTGCTCGGCGAGGTTGTCGGAGAACGCCGTGATGATGCCATCGGCTCCCGTCCTGCGGCAGGCCTCGGCGACGGCATCATGGTCGTAGACGCTCACGTCGCAGCGCTCGTCTGCGAGCGCCTTGGCGGGGCCGTCAGGATAGCCGTCGCAGGCGACGGTGGCAATCCCCCGCTCGCGAGCGCGCTCGACCAGCGGGGAGAACTCGGACGTCGAGCCGAGGATGAGCAGCTTGTGTTGGGACAACGTCCTACCTCCCGGTCTTCCCTACCCCTCGGCGGGAACGCCCTCGGCCGCGTTGAACTTTCTCACACCGAACATCTTCCAGCTTAGCAGCAGGAACACAATGGCGAGCAGCGTGATGACGATTCCAGCCGGCAACCCCCACCCGGCGAGCAAGAGAGTCGGCGTGAGCGCCACGAGCAGCGCGTCCACGATGGTGAAGAACAGCCAGACCAGGCCAAAGTCACCGAGCGCCCCGGTCCTGAACTCGGGGTCGGAGACGCGGAGCAGCAGGACGCCCGTGGCAAGGACGCCCGTGCACTGGCCGAAGATGAAAAGGCCGCGCTCGTACCAGAAGTTCCTGAGAAAGTGGCCCGCGATGACGAAGTGGAAGAAGAACACGCAGGCAAAGCCGAGCACGGCGAGCACGGCGATGGGGACCGCGTACTTCATGACGACGTTGATGCTGATGGAGGCGACGCCGAAGGCCACGAGGTAGTCCGTGGTGCAGCTGCAGATGTGCGTGATGGGGCGCTTGTCCACGTAGACGTCCAGCTTGAGCGCGCGCAGCACGGCCTGAAGCATGATGCCGCAGATGATGGCGATCCCGTACGTGGGGAAGGCGATCTGCGGGAGCACGATAGAGAGCCCATGGTTGATGAGGTAGGCAAGGCCCGTCGTCGCAAGGACGAGCGCGCCGTGCCACGTGAGCGAGTCCATGGAGATGGAGTTGACCGTGTCGTCTCCGAGCGACTCGCGCTTCTCGGGCGGGTTGAGGCCGACGCGCATCTCCTCGGGGAGCTCCTCGACCTTCTTGAGGACGCGCGTGTAGCCCTTCCTCGTGCCGAGGTTGACGAGGGCGACGCCAAAGACGATGCCGCCGAGCAGGCCGCGGGGCTGACGCAGGTGAGCCGGCGGCTGTCCGCAGCGCG
>ENA-ORTT01001505-ORTT01001505.1-human-gut-metagenome-genome-assembly--contig:-NODE-1505-length-22899-cov-23.067282_pt1 | contig 22899 bp, 16 predicted proteins | sample MGYA00242074_ERZ509197 | MGnify/ENA primary metagenome ERZ509197 (study PRJEB26280, sample SAMEA2338789) | human gut metagenome | biome: human gut; feature: human-associated habitat; material: faeces...
AACCGGGGACACAAGGATTTTCAGTCCTTTGCTCTACCAACTGAGCTATGGCACCCTTGTTTTGTTTAACGGGTGCAAAGATATGAATCTTTTTTGAGTCTTGCAATAGGCAGAGCTACTTTTTACTGATTTTTATTCTTCCAAAGAATTCCAGCCTTGTGCTTTTAGTTCGACTTCGCCTCCATCACGACCTACCAAGTAGTTACCGAGATCGGGTTTTGTAATATGACCGATTACTTTAACACCTTTCATTTCAGATACTTTATCATGATCAGTGAGAGGAACAGTGAAAAGTAATTCATAGTCTTCACCACCATTTAAAGCTGCAGTTACCAAATTCATATTAAATTGTTCAGCCATTGCAGCCGTTTGATAATCGATAGGAATTCTATCTTCATATACGCGACATCCGACATTACTTTCTTTTGAAATATGCAAAAGTTCGGAAGACAGACCGTCTGATATGTCCATCATTGCTGTAGGGATAATCCCCGCATGACGAAGCATCTCTATAATATCTTTACGAGCTTCCGGCTTCAATTGACGTTCCAACAGATATTCTTTGCCTGTAAAATCCGGTGTGAAATCTTTTTCACCTTTAAATATCCTTTTTTCGCGTTCTAATAATTGCAATCCCATATAAGCAGCTCCTAAATCCCCGGAAACACATATCAAATCCGTTTCTTGGGCTCCACTGCGAAGAACAACTTTGTCTCTTTCTCCTTCCCCAATACAAGTGATACTGATGCAAAGCCCTGTTAAAGAAGCAGAAGTGTCTCCTCCGACAATATCGACTCCATATACATCACAGGCCAACTTTAGCCCAGCATAAAAATCTTCTACATCCTCAACAGAAAAACGTTTGGAAATACCAAGTGATACAGTGATCTGCTTAGGCTGGCCGTTCATGGCATAAATATCGGAGAAATTTACAACAGCCGATTTATATCCGAGATGTTTTAAAGGTACATAAGTCAAGTCGAAATGAATACCTTCCAATAATAGATCGGTGGTGACAAGCACTTGTCTATCCTCATAGGAGAGGATTGCCGCATCATCGCCTACGCCCTTTATCGTACTATTATTCTTTATTTCAATCCTGTCAGTTAGGTGGCGAATCAAACCGAATTCGCCTAATGTTGATATTTCTGTCCTGTTACTCATATTTGTTTTGTAATATATTATTTTTGGGAAATGTGATAATATGTTTTTTTATTGTCTCATTAAAACTCTGCTCATTGTAAAACCTGATTACAATCGGTAGATAATATAAATATTTCTTCCAACTTTCCGGAACAAGAGGACTGTTTTTTAAACGTGCTGCATCTTTTTCTGTTACTAAAATCAATTTTCCAGGTGAAGTCATCTTTTCGAATATCACATCCAATTTCTTGAAATCTGACTTGCTAAACGTATGATGATCAGGAAAAACGACCGGCAACACTTTATTTGAATACTTTTCTGCCTCACGAATAAATGGAGTGGGAACTGCAATACCTGATATCAACAATATATCATCTTCTTTTCCAATATTTTTATGGTTTAAGAAACGAGCTTCCGAGGGGAATACAGGTTTGACTTCTCCATAAACGATGCTGGTAAAAAAAAGTAACTGGTGAGCCCGCAACTTCATATTTTCTTCAATAATACGAAAATCGATCGGCTTCATATCTTCGTCGCATTTAGTAACAACCACGATATCTGTTCGGTTTATATTACTTATCGGTTCTCTCAGGTGTCCGGTAGGCATTAGTTTATCATTATAAAATAAACGATGGTAGTCACTCAACACGATCGAAAGGGAAGGGTGCACATATCTATGTTGATATGCATCATCTAACAGAATTACTTCAGGTCTGTCTTTTTCAGGGAGGGATAAAAGATTTTGAATCCCCCGGCGGCGATTAGCGTCGACAGCGACAAGTATATCCGGAAATTTATTTTTCATTTGAAAAGGTTCATCTCCGATCTCCAAACTGGAACTTTCAGAATCAGCAAGAATAAACCCCGATGTTTTTCTTTTGTACCCTCGGCTTAATACTGCAATGCGATATTTATCTTTCAGTAAACGTATGATATATTCTGTATGGGGAGTTTTACCCGTTCCTCCTACAGATAAGTTTCCTATGCAGATCACAGGAATAGAATATTGTTCGGAATGTAAAATACCCCAATCAAAAAGTCGATTTCGCAACCATATCCCAATTCCATATAAAAAGGAAAGGGGAGCCAGGTAGGAATTAAGTTTTATTTTGTCATTTTTTTGCATGTAACTTCTTATCTGCTGACAAATATAGTTAACTTATCGGTGGCTGTCTGTTTTTTATTTGTTTATTTCAAAAAGAAGATACAATTTGAATCTCTTTGAAAGATAAGTTTGCGTTTATTCTGAAATATTTTCAGGGAGTTTGTGACTATACACATTTATTGTAGAATTAAGTCAATATCCGGATAAGATATCCGTCGTATCTTTGTTGTCTTCTTGATAATCTCTTGTAAATTATATACTTTTGCATTGTCCCAATTAACATGCTATGCCATGAATGTCAAAATAGAAGAAAGCTGGCGAAAACGCCTTCAGGAAGAATTTGATAAACCATACTTTGAGCAGTTGGTCACATTTGTCAAGAACGAATACAGAAGCGCCCATGTGCTTCCTCCCGGACACCAGATCTTCCATATTTTTAATGCCTGTCCATTCGAGAAAGTGAAGGTTGTTATACTTGGACAAGACCCTTATCCCAATCCGGGGCAATACTACGGAGTCTGCTTCTCCGTCCCGCAAGGAGTTCCCATTCCTGGATCACTGGCCAACATATTCAAAGAAATACACCAAGACTTAGGCAAACCGATCCCCACATCCGGCAATCTGGACCGTTGGGTAGAGCAAGGCGTGTTTCCTATGAACTCGGTCCTGACTGTACGGGCTCACGAAACCGGCTCACATCGGAATATGGGATGGGAAACTTTTACAGATGCAGTGATAAAGAAATTGAGCGATGGACGTGAGAATCTGGTATTCATGCTGTGGGGAAGTTATGCAAAAGAGAAGATCGCCCTTATCGACACCCATAAACACTTGGTGCTGACAACCGTGCATCCGTCTCCACGCTCTGCTGACCATGGTTTCTTCGGCTGTAAACACTTCAGCAAGGCGAATACTTTCCTCCAAAGCAAAGGTATTCAAAAGATTGACTGGTAAGAAGTACGAGTTCCGGACATCCGGGTGTAGCCATTCCGGACATCCGGGTGTGGAGAGCGGTAACATCCGGGTGTAGAAAGGCGGAAGATGGGCATGTTACCAAACTTTTCTGCTTGCTTTTCGTTCTTTTCCTACTTGTTTTAGTAAAAAAGGACCTTTATGTTGAGGGAACTATCTCCACACAGATGTATATCGGCACGGTTCCCTGCGTTTTTGTAAACAATACCGGCTACCCGTTTCAACGGCAGGTAGTGATACAAGTGTGATACAGGAATCCGGTATGTATCACTCCTTGCACACCATGTTTGTCAATGCTTGCAAAACAAAGTGTGATAGAGTGATAGAGAAACTGGATTATTGTGCAAGAGAGAACCGCAAACTGATACCGTAGTTTGAGTTTGAAGTCGGATAAGATGCACTCGATATCAACGGTTCATTGATCTGAATATCATAGAATGCACGGACCGTCAACGCACGGCTCAAACCGTAATCAGCCGAGAAGGAGATTGTCTTTGCGATGTTACCGCTAGTAGCCTGCGTCAGTTGAGTGTCGATTTTACGAATCAACGACTGCATCTTGTTGAACGAGAAATCGAGGCGAACGGTGAGGTCATTGCTGAAATCACGCGTTTTCTTCATCTTCAAAACCTTGTTGAACTCGGCATATTTGTAACCCAAACCGATCGTCACTTTCTTGGAAAGTGCTTCGACCAATTGGTAGGATGTCGTGTTCAGGCTTAAATTGCGGGTAGTCGAATAGTCCGCCCGAACCGTCACGTTATTCAACAGCGTCGCATCTGCACCCAACAAAGGACTAAACGCTTCGGTAAGGCTGACAGACGAAATCGAATAAGGAGACGATGGTGTCGGGTTATCGTTCAGAATCGACTGGATATATCCCAGTCCGTCCTGCCCGGCATCCACCCAATTCAAGAAGGATGTGAAAGCACCTACCGAATAAGAACAACGGTACTGGTGACTCAACGTCAAGCTCTTGAAATATTTCTTGACAGCCGGAATCTTGATCAAGCCGTCGTAAGTAACGCGCCAGTTAGGCAACATGCTCTTCAACGAAGGGAAAGCCGTCAAGCCTACCTTCTTCGGGTCCTTACCGGTATAAGCGGCCAGAAATGCAGGAATCAGGACATCCGCCGAATTCCGGTTGACACCGTTCACATTACCTGTTCCCGGATTATAAGGCATTCCTCCCAAGCCTTTATCATGGATAAAGCCCACATCCGGATATTTCAAGCCGGAATACTTGCTTTCGATACGTTGGGCAATGATCTCGCGGTTTGCCAACAACTTGTCAAAGGCTTTCGAAGAATAGTTATTCATAGCATTGCCACTGCCTCCGAATGCGCTTCCCAGCGCGATTGTCGTCATGGTAAAGTTTCCCCCCATAATCTCCGGCATACCTTCATACATAAATTGTATTTCCGTATTACGCGTATCGTTGCGAAGAGCCGTCAAGTCGATCTTCAATCCAGTGATCGGTTCGAGGTTCGCCCGTATATTCAGATTTTTCGTACTGGTCATGACTGCGGCATTCACGTCTCTCTCGGTATCCGTAATCAACCAGCCTTTTTCATATGCCTCGTCTATATAGCTACGACGCACGTCACCGAACGCAAAACCGATCCCCGGGGAAAGTCCGAATGAAGAACGTCCCTGGCCAAAGATATCACCGATCTCCGGACGGAAACCGGGCAGCATCATACCGGCAGAGTTCGTAAACTGAATATTGAAACGGCGCACCATCATCAAAAAGCGGGCACTATGTTCAACCGCCTTGTAAAGAAAATCCTCAGTAGGGGCCGGTCCCGGTATGATCGTCAACTTCAAGCGCACCGTGTCTTGGTTCAAAATCTTAACCTGTGCGAAGTTGATCGGCTTGAACTTGACTTTGTAGACACGCCCGTCCGTTCTTCTGGCCGTGATTTGCACCTTTTTCGTAAACATTCCATGCTCGACAACCGTAGCGCTGTCCGGACTCAAGACAATTTCTTTTTCCAATTTCGGCTTTTTCTTCTTCTCCGTTTTTTTAGCCGTAGTCCGGGTATTGTTAAACTTCTGGTTGATCTTCTTCAAATATTTGTTTTTGTTGTAGAGAGATAACAGGTTCAAGTTCGCCTGCAAATCGAACTGACGCTGGTTCTTGATCGTATTACCCATCTCGATATCTTCGCTTACCGTCGCTCCACGATCCCAGTTGTAAGTAGCATTGTAGCTCAAAGAAGCATTGGTCCAATCCAGAACCGGGATCAGCTGCAACGGCAACTGCCAGGTCGCCATAAACTGCTGGTCATACTTCATCGGGGTTCCCAGGTCAGCGATGCTCTTCTTCACGGAATCTTTCCATAACTGGTAACCGTCCGGGTTCAGTTCCTTATTCACCTGCACATACGGTTCTTCGATACGGGCATTCGTACCGGAACTGAACGTTATGTTCAGGTTATTCGTAAAAGCCCAGTTCAAACTGAAAGCACGGTCCCAATAGAAGTTCTGGCTGAATGTCACTGGTATATCGTTGGGGACACCTGTTGCCGCTCCTGTCAGGTCGCGTAATTTTATTTCGTAATAATTCCGCATCATGGCCGTCTGGAAGTTGATAGACGGGGCCACATTAAACGCCAGTTGTTTGGCATAGCGCGTATAGCCGTTGTTTTTCTTCAATAACTTATCGAATGGCTTGATCGGCTTGACATAAGGCACATAGCTATAGGCAAAATTAGCACGATAGTCTTTCGTCGTTTCATATTCCGTTTCCGGATTTTTCTTATCATTAATACTGTACGAATATCCGAGTGTAAAGTTTGCCGGATCATAAGGCATCGGATTCTTACTCTTGATATTCACACGCACATTATTAAACGAAACACTCTTGATAACCGTCCTATCTTGAGAATAATCACGGATCGAATCCTTCTCAGCCTTTGTTTCCGCCTTATCGATAGCATCCTTCAGTTTGACATCCTGATCCAGCGGATTGTATTTCGGATCATATGTTTCTTTCGAATAGGCATAATAGAACGGGATGCTGACTTGCGCCTTTTCCGGGAACAGCTTACCCAATTCGATAGAGGTCGCCACGTTATACTGTTTGAAGTCCTCCATCCGGCGTTCATTCAAAGACTGGTCAAGAGCACCAAAGCCGGCCGTTTCGATACGTCCGCCCACATTCACCGTTCCCAAGTCGGAAAGCGCAACATTCAAATTCGCATTAGCAGCCCACCCACCTTCTTCATTGAAGTCGGTCAGGCGCAATTCGTTCACCCAAACTTCCCCGCTCTTCAACTTATTACGCACGTTACGCACACCGATCATGACTGTCTTCACTTCGGAAAGACTCGGATTGCCTTTGACACGGATCGTATTGCCATCGTTGTCCGGATCCCTACCAGAATAGACAGTCTGGAAAGACACTCCATTCGTACCGGACCGTTTTTCCCGGTTACGCTCCAGTTTTAGGTCCGTCAAAATCTCCAAACGGAAATTCAACATGTTTTCTGCCGGCCAAACGATTTTCTGGTGTTCCGAATTGTTATAGTTATACTCCCCGTGCGGAGTCAATTTCAACGGTACTTCATATTCGTAATAGTTATTCTTATAGTCCGATCCCAGGCGGATAAAAACAGCGAGATCGCCATCTGCAAGATCGTTTACATCCAATTTCGGAGCCTCGGCATGTGTAAACAGTTGCAAGCGCTTATACTGCCGCAAATCATAATTCGTATTCTTATACACGGCACGTGCATCTTGAGCGGCAAGGTCCGTTATCTTTAAAGAAAGCGCCTGTTCGTTCTCCTGACGGATCTGAGGCTGGCTTGGATCCAGTACACGGCTGACGCCCGGGGGCAATGTATAGCTGACCGGATCCCTGTCACTGTTTTCCTCGATATTGACAGTCGAGACTTCCAATTTACCCTTCACTGCGGGCGGCATCTTCGGATCGGACAAATCCTGCTCGTAGGATCGCCATTCTCCGCGTACCAATTGCAGAGTACCGAAGCGCAACACGACCGATTCCTTAAATCCTGTCATATACATACGCATGAAACGAATCGTCTTGAAATCATTGATTGCCCCCACACGACGCTGGTATTGTTTTACCGGAATCTTAAATTGATACCAGGTAACGGATTCTGTCGTACCATCCGCCAATCTTACTGATGAAGTACGTTTATCCGCAATGAAGTTTTCACCGACAACCGTATCCTGCGGAGTTATCCTGACTTTGTATTCGAAATATTTTTCATTTTTATTCAGAGTATTGTCCTGATTGATGTCTTCTACATCAGGCACGGTCTTGGAAGAAGTGCTGTAGCGCTCGCCCGAATCGTTGATATCTTTCGAGTTTCCTTCCGTTCCATTATAGCGTTTGTAACGTGTTAAGATATCCACCTCCTGAGAATCATAGTCCGAACCACGAAAATAGTGGAACTTGTCACCGGCCGGATCAAAGAAAGGGGACAGCTGTAACGGATCGTTCTCCATCTCGGTTAGGGTTACCGCATTCAATTTCTGGCGTAATTTATTCAGATAATCCTGGTAAGCCGGATATTCCTTTTCTTCATCCGAGGATAAACCGTTCAGGCCGACATCCTGCAACAGACGTGCACCTGCCGTATTGTCGAAGGCATAAACTGTACTCTGCTGTTTTGGAACCTTACCCCAAACAGTATAATCGACCTTAGACGTATCGCCATCGATTGGCAATCCGTTTTCGAAGAACTTCTTTTCATCCTTCAATATGTCTTCCGATATCTCACCCAAATTAAAATACAGATCCCCCCCTGTTGTCTGACGATCATAAATGAACGGATCGAGCATCCAAAATTCGATATATTCGACATTCGCCGTCTCAAAGTCACTCTGGTCTATCTTTCGCATCATTCCACCGAAACGCTTTTCCGGGTTTTGCAATGTTCCGTCAGGATTAATATTATCGGCATCCAAGTTATACGGTCCGCGTTCCTGCGGATAGTAAGCCATGTTCAGAACTGTCAACGTATTACTTTCACTCATGCTTTGCTGCCGTTGCGGGAACAACTCTCTCGTCTCGATAGCACGGACATAATGGTTGGACAAATCTTTTGTCGTAATATATTTCGGACGCAAAGAAGAATTTTTACGCGTGAACAATCCGTCGATCGTGTACCAAGCGAGCAAAGCACGACTTTTCCCGTAATCGATATTATTGGTCAGCCCGGCTTCCGGGAACAATTGGGGCGTACCATCGTCATAAGGCACACTGGACAACTGCCAGGGATAAGGGTCGGAGAGGTCGAAATTGCTCTGTGTCGACTCGAAGTCATCCAGATACGAATATCCCCCCGTGTTCTTGTTTTCGTAATGCCCGGCAATCAAATGAGCGAACTCCGCATTGAAAGATATCTGGCTGGGTTTGCTTAGGTTCAGCAACGGCAGCTTGTCGAACATATTGGTAAGCCACTGACTCTCGCCCTTATAAGCCATATTGACACCCCAGAGCGTATTCTTTATCGCTTCGTCGCCCATCGTCGTCTTGGTGGTCAACGGCATTTCGGACATGTGCATGATGGTAGCGCCTACCATCAGATTCGGGTTGAACTGATAGTTCAAGTCCAATCCCATCATGGTCTTACGCTGCATGTTATAGGCTGTCTGGTTTTCCAGCGAGACACTGACCGGCGTGCCTGCAGAAATAATACTTTCGTTCAGGATCGTTACCACGCCGGAAGTATAGTCAACAGTATAATCTACATTCTCGGTTAATATCGCTCCGCCAGCCGTTACTTTCACTGAACCTCGCGCTACGTTGGAAGCTCCCAACTGTATCTCGGCACCCGAAGAGGCTTTGTATTCCCCCTCCAGTTTGAACTTATTCTTTTCAGCAATCTGTCTGGCGACAGTCAATGTCGAGTCGTAGAGTTCCTGGAATACATATTTGTCAGCAATCGCATCATTGTTAATCTTTTTACGCAGATAGGAGCCGAATGGTTCCACACTTGGAAAAATAATTTTCCCATTATCGGCAAGGACGGTCACACCTTCAATAAAGTCGTATATACCATCCGGATGCGGCTGATTGTTGGAATCATAGCTATCCAGGTTCAGCACTCGTAACAAGATTTGGTTGGCAATCGCCCCTTCCGGCAAATAGTTGACATACGTACCGGTTGTATCGCTTTGATACATGATATTCAACTTGAACTTCTCTTTTTGGACAGAGTAAGCTCCTAATGAATAGATATTTTTCATCATCAGGTCCCAAAAAGGCATATCAGGCGACATGGTAATTCCTTTCAACAACTTCACATACAGGCAAGAGGCAGCCGATGAAGGATTGTCAGTCGAGAACTCACCAACCTGATAAGTCTTTCCATCCGAATAAGTATAATTGTAAGCGACAGCCAATACCTCATCTGCCTGCAACTGTGTTTTCAGCGAGATATACCCCAACTTCGTATTGACCGTATATTCGGACGCATCCAGCAAACGAGCACTTTCCACTTCTTCATACTCCGTACCGTTAACAAAAGTTCCTCCCAACGCCTGATTTACCGTGCTGATATCACGAGCACCGGTAAATTGCTGGTTAAGGGTATTATATAATGTATTCGTATTATTATAGGGGATAGACAGCGCCCCCGAAGGAGAAACGACCGTCGTATTCGAAATATTATCATGCTCGGCCAGATCAGCAAAAGCGACCACGTTACGCGCCTGGTCATAAGTAGCCCGTTTGTTTGTCACCCAAACTTCCACCTTGCTAATCGTGACGGGAGAGGAAATCGTATTCAGGTTCTTCACCGCCTCATCATAGCGGTCGCGAAAATAGTGTGACAGGAAAAAGTGACGATTCTCGTCATACTGGTCAATCGTCAATTCGAAAGGTTTTGTCTGCACGCCCCCTTTAGAACTGACCGTTTTCGATTCCGACTCCTGCTGTGCAAACAACGCATTGACTCGCAGCTTCCCGAACTGGAGATCCGCTTTCATACCGAACAGGGCTGCTCCTCCGTTGATTAGGGAGTTACTGGTTGTCATACTTACATTTCCGGCTTCCAGCGACTTGATAATTTCATCTTCCTCCCCGGTATAAGCTAATTTCAGTTTTTTGGAGTCGAAATCAAAAGAGGTTTCGGTATTATAGTTCATATCGAAATTCACTTTGCTACCAACCGATGCCTGTACATTCAATTGAACATTCTCATCGAAATTAAAGAAGGTACGGTTACGAGCACGTTCCGGCAAAGAGGGATTTTTGGTTTTATTCTGCTTCAAGCCTAACTCCACTTCGGCCGAACCTTGCGTTTTCACCCGGACACCGCCCGGCCCAAAGATACGTTCCGCCGCACCGATATTGAACTGCATATCAGCTAAGTTGAACTGCTTATTAGCCGCCTTTTGAAATTCTTCCTCGTTTTTCTGGCGATAGTAGGATTGAACGGATTTTTGGAAACTATAATCCTGGTATTCCTCAGGGGTCAACGAAATAGGAGTAGTCAGATCGGCATCACCTAACTTGGTACGGACTACATACGTCCCGGTTCTGATATCATATTCGACCACTGATTTCACGTTATCCGGCGTCTTCAAGTCAGCAGGTGATTGCTTGGTAAGATCCTGATATTCTTCAGGGACCGTCTTAGCTACCGGAAAGCGGGTGCGCACCTTCGGCACCGTATCATCCGGAACGACCGGCTGTTCAGTATCCGGCAACGACATCTCATAGGCCAGAAAATCCGTATTCATAGAATACAGACCTGCACCAAACAGTAGAATTGTTATCCAGAGTATAAATTTCAGTGTCCTTCTCATGTTAATTGACAATTGACAACAGACAATGACAACCGACAATTCCAAATTCTCCTAAATTGCCAATTGCCAATTATCCATTGCTTAAAGCATTCTTAGGGCTGTTTTAATGACCTGCTCGACAGCCAGTGCAGGCGAACCTTTCAATATCAAGTTAACCGCCTTTTGCGAAGCGGCCTTCTGGAATCCAAGCATAACCAATGCCGCCACTGCTTCTTCTGTGACAGCACCACTGGCAGCGACAGAAGAGGAGCCACCTGTCACTGTCATTCCCTCTATCGGCTTTACCTTGTTTTTGAGATCAACTAGAATACGTTGAGCTGTTTTCAATCCGATTCCTTTGACTGACGTCAGAGCTGTTTCGTTCTTATCTGCAATCACCCGGATCAATTCGGATGGTGACAGGGAAGAAAGGATCATCCGGGCAGTATTGGGACCGACTCCCGACACGGAAGTCAACATCAGAAACAGTTCGCGCTCATCTTTTCCTGCAAAGCCAAAAAGCAAATGGGCATCCTCACGTATCACTTCGTACACGTAAATCTTCCCGGTCGGTTTCCCATTATAAAAAGTATATGTATTCAAGGAGATATTCAGTTCATAACCGATTCCGGCACATTCCAAGATCATCCTGGCCGGTGTCAGTTCTACTATCTCTCCCTTGATATATTCTATCATGTATCTTACGTCTTTATGATTCGCACCTATTATAACGCAAAATTAGACAAAAGCGTATATCCGAACTATCTTTTTTGGTATTATTGTTTCCAAAACCCCGGCAACAAGATTGTCAGCACCGTAAAGATCTCCAAACGTCCGACCATCATCAGAAAAGACAAGAACCATTTCGATACCACCGGAACATCAGCATAGTTTCCGACCGGTCCCAGACTACCAAGTCCCGGTCCAACGTTACTGATCGAAGAGATAGTAGCCCCGATCGTCTCCTCAAATCCTACCCCATCGATCATCAGCACCATACAGCTGACAAATATTAAAGCAATATAGGCAAAAGCGAACGCCAATACCCGGTGGACGATATCACCAGAAACAGCATGCCCGTTCATTCGTACCGGAATAATGGCATGTGGATGCGTCTGCTTCTTAAACTCATTAAAGAGGTTCTTGGTCAAAATCACAAAACGGCCCATTTTCAAACCTCCACAAGTAGAGCCAGCACAACCACATACCACCATCAGAACTAGCGCTAACAGCCAGAAAAACGGTCCCCACGGAATATAATCGACCGTTGCAAACCCACATGTAGACACCAATGTCACGACCTGGAATACCGTTTGCCTAAAAGCTGTACCAAAATCGTCCACAATTCCTTTATACATGATCCAGACTGTCGATATTGCCGTAATAATCAGTACGAACCAGAAAAACCAGCGTGTTTCTTCATCCGCAAATAACTTCTTGGGCCTACCGTTAAAAAAGAAATATATCAAAGTAATATTGGTCGCACCGATAAACATAAAAATCGTAATTGTATATTCGATATAGGCAGAGTCCCAGTAAGCGATACTGGCATTTTTCGTGGAATAGCCACCTGTAGAAATACAAGTGAGCGCATGATTGACAGCGTCATACAAGTCCATTGGACCCGCCCATAAAAGACCAATAAGGATAATGGTCAGGAACAAATAAACTCCCCACAGGCGCTTGGCCACCTGGGTAACACGCGGACGGAAACGTTCGTGCGTGATACCCGGAGTCTCGGCATTGAACATCTGGGTAGCCCCACCTCCGATAATAGGCATCAGCGCTACGGTAAACACGATCATTCCAATACCGCCCTGCCATTGCGTAAGGCTCCGCCAAAACAATATCCCGTGCGGAAGAGCTTCGATATCGGTCAATATGGTAGAGCCTGTCGTCGTAAAACCAGACATCGTTTCGAAATAAGCATCCGTCACATTATCTATATAGCCACCTAAATAGAATGGTAACATCCCCAAAAGGGAGAAAAGAGCCCAAGTTAATGTAACAGTCAGCATCCCTTCCCTGCGCCCGGCCGTATGTTCATTGGCTCGTAGTCCGATCAGCATAAAAAGGACTCCCGTTCCGAACATGATACCACTCGACTGAAGAAGCGGATAGAAGTCATTTCCTTCATATAAGAAAGCGACTGCCGTTGCAGCCAGCATAAACAACGTCTCAAGGATGAACATCATCCCTAACATCTTAATTATAAAACGAATGTTCAGCATAATATGCTATTAACAATTGACACATTGAACAGAGAAAAGAGACAACCCAGAGTTGTCCATTGACAATTAATTAAAGTAGTCCTCCAATTTACGCATAGCCGTATCCAAACAGAACACCACAACGTGGTCATAAGCTTGGATATGTGTATCACCCTTGATCATCATAGGCTCACCGTCACGAATCAATCCGCCCAACGTCAAATCTTTCGGAAGATTCAGATCTTTTACCTGCTTACGGGTAATTTTCGAATCGGGACGGGCAACAAGTTCCGCCACATCTGCATTGGCAAAAGTTAAACACTTCACGTTCGACACGTCTGCATCCAACAGGAATTGGTAGATATGGCTGGCAGCAATCAGTTTCTTATTGATAACCGAGCCGATGTCCATGCTCTCCGCTAAAGGTATGTAGTCGATATTTTCGATCTTAGCGATAGTCTTGAATACTCCGGCGCGTTTAGCAGCCAGACAAGCCAAGATGTTCGTACTCGAATTATCCGTCAGTGCGATAAATGCCTGTGCATCTTTGATCCCTTCCTGCATCAACAGATCGGTATCGCGTCCGTCTCCATTGATGATCAAGACATTTCCAGGGACAACCTCAGCTATACGGTGACTCTTTTCTTTGTTAGTCTCGATTACTTTTACACGGATATTGTTCGGAAGGTACTGGCAGGTACGGATCGCAATACGGCTTCCACCCATAATAATGACTTTCTTTACTTCGGGGTCTCGCTTGCCCGCATGCAACCGGACGTCTTCGATATGGCTTTTAGTCGTTGTAAAAAAAACGATATCTCCCGATTCTATACGATCCGTACCACGGGGAATAATGGTCTCGTTCTGCCGTTTGATGGCAACGATATGATAGAGTTTCTGTTCGTTCAGTAATTCGGACAGATGTTTGTTCACAAGTCGGGAATTATCGCGCACCTTTACACCGATCAGAATCAGAGCGCCTCCGAACAACTCCCAGTATTGCCGAGTCCACGGGCGTCTGACAGCCGTAACAATTTCTTTGGCTGCCAGCATTTCCGGGTAAATCATGGAATCGATCCCCATTTTTTCAAACAGTTCCTTGTTTTTAGGGAGCAAATATTCGTAATTGTTGATACGCGCCAACGTCTTATGTGCTCCTAATTTAGAAGCCAGAATGCTGGCTGCCACATTGGTCGTTTCTTCCGGCGTGACACTGACAAACAGGTCGGCCTTTCTGATACCGGCTTCTTCCAGGTCCCGAATGGATGTCGGATTACCCACCATAGGAAGGATCTCCATGCTTGAATTCGTGAAATTCAAACGTTCCTCATTCGGATCCATCAGGATAATATCCTGCTTCTCCTGTGATAACATTTTTGCCAGGTGGGTTCCTACTTCACCGGCTCCGGCTATAATAATTTTCATTTTATATAATAGATTAATTATAAGGATATATTATCCTCTGATAACCATCTTTTTTATTTCTCCTGCAATACTTTTGGCATCCATACCACACAGTTTATACAGTTCGGGAATCGATCCATGTTCGACAAACTCATCCGGCACACCAATCCGTTTTACCTGAGGAGCATATCCGTTATCAGCCATAAATTCCAAAACAGCACTGCCCAGTCCACCTTTGATTACGCCGTTTTCAACAGTGATGACACGACTGAACCTCTTACCGACTTCATGCAGCAGTTCTTCATCCATCGGTTTTAAAAAAATCATATCATAATGGGCAATCGATATACCATCACTTTCAACCTCCTTTATGGCCTTTATCACTTCGTTGCCAATAGGTCCAAGTGACAAGATCGCAATATCATCCCCATCACGAAGTTTCTTGCCTTTCCCGATCGGAAGGATATGCATCTCATTCCTCCAATCTGCCATCTCTCCCTTACCGCGTGGATAACGGATCACAAAAGGGCCGTTACATTCCTTATACCCGGTATACATCAAATTCCTTAAATCCAGTTCGTTCAAAGGAGATGAAATAACCAAGTTCGGGACTGGACGCAGATAAGCGAGGTCGAACACCCCGTGATGGGTCGCCCCGTCTTCGCCTACTAGACCGGCACGGTCCAGACAGATTACCATATGAAGATTCTGAAGTGCAACATCGTGTATCACCATATCGTATGCCCGCTGCATGAAAGAAGAGTAGACATTGCAGAATGGGATCATTCCCTCTTTGGCAAGTCCGGCAGAGAAAGTTACCGAATGCCCTTCGGCAATCCCGACATCAAACGCCCGTTTCGGAAACGCTTTCATCATATAAGTCATAGAACAACCTGTCGGCATAGCAGGAGTGACCCCCACGATCCGTTCGTCCTGTTCAGCCAGCTCGACAAGGGTATGTCCGAAAACATCCTGATAAAGTTGAGGTTCGTTCAACTTATGGACAATGATCCGTTCTCCTGTTTCTTTATTGAACAGCCCTGGTGCATGCCATTCCGTTGCCGACTTTTCAGCAGGCTTGAATCCTTTGCCTTTTTTAGTTTTGATATGTAATAGTTTCGGACCTTCCATATCCTTTATATCATTCAGAACCTTGATCATATAACCGACATCATGCCCGTCGATCGGACCAAAGTAACGGATGCTGAATCCCTCAAACAGATTATGTTGTTGAGTAAGCAATGCTTTCAGACTATTGTTAAAACGAAGGATATTTCCCCGACGGTCATTATTGATCAGTTTCATCTTCCGCAATCCGCGGTACACATCATAACGCATTTTATTATATGCCTGACTGGTTGTGATATCCACCAAATACTGACTCAACCCACCGACCGCATGATCTATTGCCATATCATTATCATTGAGAATGATAAGTAGGTTGTTTGGATTAGCCGACGCATTATTCAGACCTTCGAACGCCAACCCACCCGTCATGGCTCCATCGCCGATCACGGCTATCACGTGTCTGTCTTTTTCTCCTTTTAGAGCAGAAGCGACCGACATACCCATAGCCGCCGAAATGGAATTTGAAGCATGTCCGGCAACAAATGCGTCATAAGGGCTTTCCAGAGGATTAGGAAATCCACTGATTCCTTTAAATTTTCGGAGCGTATGAAAAGCCTCTCGACGTCCAGTCAGTATTTTATGACCATACGCCTGATGCCCCACATCCCATACAATACGATCATAGGGAGTATTAAAAACATAGTGTAGTGCAACCGTCAGCTCTACCGTACCGAGACTTGCCCCAAGATGTCCCGGATTCTCCGATAGTACATCTATTATATATTGACGCAACTCTGCACATACCTCTCCCAATTTATCGGGGGACAACTTGCGCAAATCCTCCGGGTAATCAATGGAATTTAATATGTGTTCATCCTTGCATTCTGTCATAATCGCTATAATTTTGTGGCAAATGTAAAGAATTAACGGGAGATAAAATAGTTTTAGTATGTCATTCTTTAGCAGTATGACACAATTAAACCGCTTCTTCTCCTTTCCCTATAATCAAATTTAATCCTGTTTTGCATTTTCGTATGTAACACAAACAAACTCATTTGCCATAAAAACAAAAAAGCAGTCACAAATAATTGTAACTGCTTGATTTTCAGTGGTGCCACCAGCAACATTAAAGTTGAATTATAATTCATCCGATTAAATCGTATTTTATTTGAATGTGCTGATTATCAATCGTTCTAAATTGGATTAAATGTAGATGATTGTAACCGAATTGATATTTTGTAGTGACTATTGTAGTGACTATCCAAATAAAATTGCTATCTTTGTATTGTCGGATTCATAAAGGAATTGACCCCACAATTATGGCAAAATCACTTTCAAGATTTTATATTCGTAAGCAGGATGAACGGAACGAAACGGCAACTTTGTTCTTTCGCGTTCAAAATAAAAAGCATAAGGTGGATACATTGTTCTCCTCGCAAATCCGTGTGAATGTGGCTGAATGGAAAAACGCTTTGTCCAATGCAGAAAACTGGATGCGCCACCAGCGAAACAACTTTACCCTGCATGATACATTGAACAGAATAGAGTTTGTTGTAAAGTCAGAGGTGGAAGGGATGGTCTTTGACAAGGCGCATGTGGAAGCGGAAATTTTGGCTATTGCTAAACCGAAAAAGGCGGAGGCTTTACTGAAAGCACAGAAGGATGAGGAAATGCGTCTGCAGGAAGAACAACGCATCAAGGAGGAGCAACAACAACTGATACAGGAAGGGATAGATAGAGAACGTGCCAATATCTGGAATTTCCTGAACAGGTTTTGTGATGAAATCAATACTGGAGAACGGTTGAATGGCAATAACCGTTATGCTAAAGGCACGGTGAAGGCATGGGGAAGTTTCCGTAAGCTGTATGACCTCTTTGACAGAAAGCACCGCTATACCTGGAACGATGTTGACCGTAGTTTTGTAACGAAGTTCCTTGCTTTTATGGAAAAGGGTGACTACATGGTTTCTGCCCAAAACAAGTATCTTGTTGACCTCCGTGCTCTTGTCAATTATGCCTATTTGGATGGCTTGCATCACAACGACCGTGCCATGCAGTATTTCTCAAAAAAGAAAGTCGAAGAAAAGGATAAAGCTGCAGAGATTTACCTGACGGAAGCGGAATTGAAAGCCTTGTACGAAATGCCCCTGACCGGGAAACAGGATGAGGTGCGTGATATTTTTCTCGTAGGCTGTTATACTTGTCAGCGAGTGAGCGACTACAATCATATCAGTAAGGACAGCTTTACGACTACGGCTAAAGGAACTCCAGTAATCCGGTTGGTTCAGAAGAAGACCCGTAATGAGGTCAAAATACCCATTATGAACCCTAACCTGAAGGCCATCTGTGAAAAGTACAATTATAACCTACCTTCTGTGGTTGATGTCATTCTCAACCGTTATATCAAGGAAATCCTAAAGGAATTGTCTGAAACGGTTCCTTCTTTGACTGCAAAGGTTCACACCAAATTGACCATGAAGCAGCGGAAGCAGGAAGCAGATGGAAAAATCAAGGTGGAGAGGAACAGTAAGGGAGAAGTGATGATGCCCCGTTACAACTGTGTCACTACGCATACAGCCCGTCGTAGCGGAATCACCAATATGTACCTGACGCACAAATACACCATCTTGCAGATGATGCACGTAAGCGGACATAAGACGCAGAAGACTTTCATGGATTACATCAAACTCTCTTCCGATGAGATTGCGGATGAGATTGATGCTATTGCCAATGGTGCGAAAGCTGATGTGTTTTAGTGTTGATAAAAAACAGAAAGTATCACAACTTCAAAACTTTATCCTAACTTTGCTTTATGAATACTCAGAATGAAATAGTCATTTATCAGATGCCCAATGGCGAGATGCAATTGGACGTAACTGTCAGTGGAGAGACTATATGGTTGACTCAGCGTCAAATAGCAGAATTATTCGGCACGAAGGTTCCGGCTATTTCCAAACATTTAAAGAATATATTCGCCTCTGGTGAATTAGACCGAGATGCGACTATTTCCAAAATGGAAACAGTCGTGAACAGGGGATTTAGAGGGGCATCCATAGAGATAGTTGACCATTACAATCTTGATGCAATCCTTTCGGTTGGCTATCGTGTCAATTCAAAAAATGCAACTGCTTTCCGCATTTGGGCCAATAAGGTATTGAAACAATACCTGCTTCAAGGTTATGCCATCAATGAGCGCATAGCCAGCCAGAAGTTCGATGAACTCAGCCAGTTGGTCAAGGTGCTGGGACGTACTATCCAGAATCAAGAGAGGTTGACCGAGGACAGCCGTTCGCTGCTCAATGTCGTAGTGGACTATACTTATGCACTCGATACGCTTGACCGTTACGACTATCAGGAGTTGACGATAGAAAAGACCACACCCCGGGCAGCCTTTCATGCCACTTACGAAAATGCCATGGAGGTGATTCGCCAGCTTCATGAGAAGTTCGGAGGCAGTCCGCTTTTCGGTAATGAGAAAGACGACTCGTTCAAAAGCTCCATCGGGCAGATATACCAGACCTTTGGAGGCGAGGATCTTTATCCCTCGGTTGAAGAGAAGGCTGCCATGTTGCTTTACCTTGTCACCAAGAACCATTCCTTCAGCGATGGCAACAAACGTATCGCTGCCACGCTGTTTCTGTGGTTTCTCAATGGCAATGGCATCCTTTACAATGAAGACGGCACCAAGCGCATTGCAGACAATACCCTGGTGGCGCTCACCCTGATGATAGCGGAAAGCCGTACAGAGGAAAAGGACACCATGCTGAAAGTGATTGTAAACCTTATCAATCAGAACAACAGATAGGGAAAATGAAGTCTGTTCAGCAGATTTATGTTGTGCATTTCTTTTTTGACAGGCAAGGCACTTATCTTTGCCTTTTTCAACCCTAAAAAAGATTTGCCATGAAAAGAAAAGAAGAAGCTCCGGCCAAAGGAGCGGACACGGTAAAGGAGTGGATGGAAGCCCATCCGCAGGAATATGCCCAGTTTGCAGCCAAAATGAAAACGGAAGGAATAGGAGGCGTCCTGAAATTGGGTGAGGATGCTTTCCGGCTCTCTCCGGATTTCCAGCAGGAGGTGGAACGGATGGTTACCACTGGGCGGTTTGATGTTTCCTCCTTGTTGGAACACCTGATATTGTCAGACTTTGCAGAAAACTACTTAAGGGAAAAGAATGAGGACCACATGGCCATGGCAGCCTGGGTGAAGTACGGAGAGTCAGCTCCGGAACAGGTGGCCGACGAACTGGATAAGGCAGTCGTGGCACAGGACAAACGCACATACAGGGAGATGCTTTCCAGCCTGTTCAAGCTGTTCTGGGGAAAGTTCTTTCAGCGGATCGAACTGCACCGCAGATGCCGGGAAGCGGAAGGAAGAGAAACCTTTACGGCAGAAAGTTTCCAGCACATGCTTGCCTCACAGGATGAGAACCGGGTAAAGCGTATCGGAGCATGGCTGGGCTATGGCCGTAGCGGCATGGATATAGCCCATCTGTATTTCGCACTGGCAGAAACGGCGGAAATCAGCTCCAAGGTGGCCGTGACCGACTTTGTTGCATCCTTGAAGGCTGCCTACCCACAACATTCAATCGTAGGACACCGCCAGGTACAGAAAAGCGTCAATTACCTGAAGAACCTTTCTCCCAACCGGAAGCAATACGGCAAGGATGAACCCGAGCATCGCTTTGCCATCGACATCATCAAGACCGAAGTACTGCTCCTTTCCACTGAAACAGCCGACTGAAATCAATTCTTTTCAATTCGTTCAGTTCGTTTTCGGGTCAGCGAACTGAACGAACTCTTATTTCTTTTAAATTCAGCTGATTGCCAGTTACTTTTGCGCCATCGTTCAGTGTTAGAACGGTGGCGCTTCTGTTTTCAATCCGTCCGCGGAAGCCGTCAGAACCCGGACGGAAACCAGTATGTATGGAAGAATTATTCAATATCCTCAGTGAGGGTAAAGCCCATGTGAGAGTGGAAATGGATGCTGCAGACCTCAAGGCATTTTCCGATGAACTAATCCGCCGTGCCAAGGATGAACTCGGCTCGATGGTGGAAGCCGCCCGTAAGGAGCGCATGCTATCCAAGACAGAAGTAAAGGAACTGTTCGGTGTATGTGATGCCACCCTGTGGCATTGGGACAAGAAAGGCATCCTCAAGCCTGTCAAGACCGGCAACAAGGTGCTTTATCCCGAGTATGAAGTGCGCAAGGCGCTTGGACAACGCAACCAAATCCTATGAGCTTATGGAGAATCCCATTCTTTTCCCTCTGGGTATATTTCCTGCGCCCGTAAGGTACATCGTGGAATCCCTGCAGAAGTGTGAGCACTATCAGGTGGACTTTACGGCTGTTTCTTTTTTCACTGCATTTGCAGCCGCCATGGGCAATACCTGGTCAGCCCGTTTCATGACCGGGTGGGTCAGCCGCCCCATTCTCTATGTGGTACTGGTTGGCCCGCCCAGCTGTGGCAAGACACCTCCGTTGCGTCAGGCGGTAGTCCCGTTGCTCAAACTGGATGAAGCCTCAGACCGTATCTATGCACAGGAAATCAGACAGTACCGCAAATGGGAGAGGCTGACCGCCAAACAGCGCAAGCAGCAGTCGTTGCCCGAAGAAATGGAAATGCCGCAGCGCAAGTGTCACGTGGTGGTCAACTCCACCATCGAGGCTCTTGTGTCTGCTTTGCGCGACAATCCCCGGGGCGTACTCATCTACAATGACGAAATAGACAGCCTGCTCTCCAACTTCAACCGCTACAACGGTTCGGACGAAAGCTATTTTCTCAGCCTGTTCAGTGGTACTCCCTTCAAATACACCCGCAAGTCGAACAACGAGTATATCTTCCTACCCAATCCTTACTGCTCCATTATCGGATCCACCCAGCCCGGCATGCTCTCCTCGCTGTTTGGCGGGAAACGCTCGCAGAACGGCTTTTCCTCCCGTTTCCTGAAAGTCTATCCGGATATAGCAACCATGCCATCCTGGAACGAGGCTTCCATGCCGGAAGAAGTTCTGGATGAATGGGAACGCATCATCCGTCAGGTGGATGCCGTTCAGCCTCCGGCAGGACAGGAGGGGAAAACAAATTCCCTTGAACTTTTCTTTTCACAGGCAGCCAAACAGTGTTTAATCAGGTGGAAGAATGAGGTGAACTGCCGTATCTATGTGGAGTCGGAAAGCGAGGCGGAGAAAGCCCTTTGCGGCAAGTTGGAAACCTACCTCATCCGTTTCTGTCTGGTTATTCAAGTCATGCGCGGCATCTGTGGAGAAGCCGACATGAACGAAATTGACGAAGAAAGCGCCGACCGTGCCATCCGGCTGACGGAATATTTCCGTGCCATGGAGAGCCGTATAGCGCCGGAAATGGAAGTCGGGGTGCTGGACCAGCGGCACACCGAACTGCTTTCCCTCCTGCCTTCCTCGTTTACCACCTCCGAAGCGGTAGGTATCGGCAAGCGGATTGGCCTCTCGGAATCTACCGTCAAGCGTTTTCTGCGGGAAGGTGCCCGTGAATTCATCCGGAAAGAGGCACACGGCCATTATTGCAAAATCTAAAAAGGTCAATGACACTTTGACCTTTTTGACACGATGACACTTTTGTCTCAGTCGCTTCGATATCGAATTTTGCCGCTTCAATGCCTTTTTTTGCCGCTTCGATACTAAAGGTGTTGCTTAAATTTGATTGTAGAAATACTTTTGCAGTATAAAACCCTTAAGCAAGATAAAATAAATGCTTTATGAAGAAAGAATTAGCTGATATAATAAACTTGGAACACGTGAGTTTAAGCTCTAATATTTATGAGTCCTTTGGGATTGATTGTCTTGTAACAAATAAAGTAAGGACTTATTATCATCTGCCTAAAATACGTGATGCGTGAGAAATCAGAGTTTGCTTAATAATTGGGGTAAGTATTGACTGCCTTGCAACTATCTCCCAAAGAGGTAAAACTTTAAAAACCACTTTTCTACAGTGAACCTCAATAATCTTCAGTATAAGACCTATTTGAATTCAGATAACTTTAATATATAATCAAAATGACGAACAAATTATTCATTGGAATGCTTTGTGCAATGTTGTTTTCAGCTTGCACACAAGATGAAGTATTAGGAGTTAACGAAGAACTTCCTACCACCAAAACACGGTCTGTCCTTTCAACTCAAGAGGCACAGGAAAAATTGGCGCACCCGACAAACCCTGTGGAGTAGGCCGTGCAGATGCTAACCCAAAAC
>ENA-ORTT01001519-ORTT01001519.1-human-gut-metagenome-genome-assembly--contig:-NODE-1519-length-22612-cov-8.910582_pt1 | contig 22612 bp, 30 predicted proteins | sample MGYA00242074_ERZ509197 | MGnify/ENA primary metagenome ERZ509197 (study PRJEB26280, sample SAMEA2338789) | human gut metagenome | biome: human gut; feature: human-associated habitat; material: faeces...
CCGCTCGTGAAGCCGCCGGTTGCGAAGCCGGAAGCCCCGCCGCCACCGCCGCCGCCGAACAGGCCGGCGATGCTGTTGATGACGCCCGCGCCGAAGCTCACGATCTTGCCGATGACGCTGGCGATGGTGCCGAGCACCGACGCGATGGGCTGAAGCAGCCCCAGCAGGGGGCTCAGGATCGGCATGATGGCATTGAGCAGCGACATCAGGGGCGGCAGCAGCGCCTCGACGATCTGCATGAGAGGGGGCACGAGGGGCATGATGACGCTGTTGACGATCTGAAGCGCGACCTCGAGCAGCGGGGTGATGACAGGCAGCAGGGCCGAGATCAGGCTGGTCAGGACGGGCAGGATCGTCGAGATGATCTGCGTCAGCATTGGCAGGATTGAGGTCAGGATGCTCACGATGGGCGGGAGAATGGCCTGCACGATCTGCATCAGCGGCGGGAGTAGCTGCTGCGCCAGCTCGAGGAGCGGCGGCAGGAAGGCTGAGATCAGCTGCGAGAGCAGCGGAAGCAGCCCGGCGGCCAGTTGCGAGACCATGGGGAGCACGGTCTGGAGGGCCTGCCCCATTCCCATGAGGAACTGCTGCACAAACGGCATACAAGCGTTGAGCGTTTCCGTGATGACGGGGGCGATGGCCTCGAAGGTCTCCCGCAGGATCGGCGCCAGAGCCGTCAGGGTGTTGGCGATCATGGACGCCATCGGCAGCAGCGAGACCTCGGCCGACCTCTTGATCGCCTCGAAGGCGCTGCCGAGGTCGTTGTACTTCACGTCGTTGATCTGCTGGAGAGCGGCCGCGCCGTCGTAGGCTGCGGTCTCGATGCTCGCCAGCACCGGCAGCACGCCGGCCTCCAGATCCTCGAACTGTGTGCCGAACAGGGCCACGCCGGCCGCGTTTCGGGCGAGGGGGTCGTCCATGCTGTTGAGGGCCTCGACGGTGTCGAAGAACGCGGCCTCCGCGGTGTCTCCACCTGCGGCGAAGGCTGCGAACATTTTGTCGGCGTTGAGGCCGAGGCTCTCGAAGGCTTCCCGGCTTGTGTCGCTGCCGTCCTTCGCTCTGATGTTGAACTCCTTGACGGCGTCGCCGACCTTGTCGATAGAGAACAGGCCGGCGTCAGCGCCCTCCACGAGGGTGCCGATGAACTGGTCGGCGCTGAGGCCGAGGGCCGCAAACTGCGGGCTGTACTCGTTCAGGGTGTCCAGCAGGTCGCCGTTTTTGTCTGCGCCGTTCTGCGCGCCCACGGCGATCAGGCCGTAGGCTTCCTCGGCGTCGATGCCGAAGTTTTTCATCAGGGCCGACGCTGCCCGGGCGCTCTCGCTGACATCGTAGTCGAACACGTCCCGCAGGTTGAAGCCGGCGGCGGTTGCTCGCTCCAGGGCTTCGCCGGTCAGGTCGCTGGCCTGCTGCGTTGCAGCCAGACCGTCGGCCACGTCGGCGAAGTCATCGCCGAGCCCTTGGGCGTAGATGTTCTTGACGCTTTCACCGAGCGCGTCCAGCTCGTCGCCGGTCGCCCCGGTTGCTGCCGAGAGCTGATTGATGGCCGTGTTGTACTCGTTGCCGAGGTCGGCCAGATACTTCCCGGCCTCCACGACCGCCTTGCCCGTTGCGACTGCGATGCCGCCCACAGCGCCGCCGACGGCCACGGCTTTCCAGTTGACGTTTTCCAGCTTGCCGGTGACATCGTCCAGCGCCTTGCCGAGTGACGGGTCAATGGTGCCGGCGAGACTTACGACGGCTTGCAGCATTTTATTTTTGGCCACTGGCGTCACCTCCTCCTATGCGGCCGGATGTGGGGGATCCTCGGCTTCGGGATCTTGGCCCGCTGCTTTTTCGCCTCCTCGGCCGCTTCGTAGTATTCGAGCAGGAAGTCGGTCAGGCGTTCCCGTCGGAGCTCTCCGACTGAGATGTGGAAGGCTCGGGAGTAGTCTCGAGTGAGCTCTCCGAGCCGCTTTGCTCTGAGGGTGCCGCCGACCTCGTTGTGGTAAAATTTCGGCCGATCCTCACCAGCTCCATGACATCGGGCCCGCTGATGCGCTCGAGGTCAGCGATGTCGATGTCGGGGTTGACGGCGGTGATCGCCATCATAGCGAGGTAGAGGTGCATGGAGTAGTCGAGCTCGGTGGCGCCGGCGCTGCCGCCGGCCTTGTGGGTGGTGGCGCGCAGTTTCAGCGCCTCGGCCTCGGCGAACATTCCCACGGTGATCGCGCCGGTGTCATAGGTCAGGGTCTTGACCTTCTTGCCGTTGATGGTGATGGGGTTGCTGAGTGTCAGCTTTTCCATGGTCGTTGTCTCCTTTCGTTGATAAAAAGAGGGACGCCGCCCACCTCGGGCGGCGCCCATCTGTTGTTACAGCACGCTGCGCAGGTCTTTGACGTAGTCCACGCCGCCGATGCGCATGATGGTGTTGAGCTGGTCGATCAGGCAGAACTCCTCGCCAGCGACGAAAACCTGATAGCGGCTCACGGCCAGCGTGACCTCGTTCTCCGAAGGGTTGCCCGGATCCACAGACAGGCCCGGGATCAGCTTCGGGACGCAGCGCATGAACGCCTTGCAGCCTTCGGTCTTGGTGGAGCCGTCGGCGTACTTGACATCCTGCGCCCATCTGACCTCCAGCGTCTTGCTCTCGAGCTGCACCATGGAGCGCAGCCCCTTGTCGATGCCGATCTTGGTGATGGCGGCCTCCATGCCTTCGATCTGGCCGGTCATGGGTGCGGTGTAGGTGCCCATCGCCTTATAATCGGCGGTCACATGGGTGACGGCCGGCAGGGTGATGGTCACGTCCTTGGCGACGAGGACGCCGTTGATGTACACGGTGTCGGCGAGGATGGGGCCCTTCAGGTCAAGCCACAGATTTGCCATTACTCGTCACCTCCTTCGTAGTAGACAGAGAAGCCGGCGTCGGTGTATGCGACGTACACGCTCGCAGACTTGAGGGGCGGGGTCGGGGTGACGGCGATGTCCCAGCGGAAGTCGCCGTTCATGATGTCGGTGGTGCTGTTCTCGCTCTCGAGGAACACGATCTGCGGCTCGCCCAGCAGCGCGCCCATGCTGACATACCCGTCGAGCTTCTCCTGCTCGCGGTTGATGATCTCGTCCTTGAGCGCCCGGGTCATGGGCTCGTCGATGCGCGGGCTCCACTCCCTCTGGAAGTCGTTGGTGATGTGCATGAGCATACGCATGGACACGTCGAAGATCGCCCGGGGATCCACGTCGGCGCCGTAGGTGTAGGCGGCGGTGTGGTCGCCCCACAGCACCCACTCGCCGCCCCATGCGACGGCCGTGCTGATGCCGTTCTGCGTCAGCTCCTTGCCCTCCTGCTGGCTGAAGCCGCGGTTGGTGGCGTTGGCCCCAAAATACTGCTTGATGATGGGGATCGCCTTGTTGCCGCAGGTCTCCATCGGCACGCTGTTGTGGCTGAAGTCGGCCCGCATGAGCTCGACCACGGCCAGCGTGCTCAGGTGGTAGACGTTGCCGAGGTTGTCAATGCCCTGCGGCCAGTAGACCTTCGACCGCTCGCTGGTGAAGGCGTTGTTCTTCTTCCATGCGATGGCCTTCTCGATGGTGTCGACCGCGGTTGCGCCCGCCTGTGCCTCGTTCACTTCAGCCTCCCCAACAGCGGCGGATCCACTGACGAGAGGGAGGTCTGCGACGACAAAGGCGTCCCAGTGGCCGTTGATCTTTTGGCTTGTGGTGAGCATGGCGTTGTAGACAGCAGGGCTGTGGCTCCATCCGGGTGCGGCAATCAGGTTGCAGACCGCGAACTGCTCGGGGTAGAGCAGAGCGATGGAGCTCAGGCCGCTATACTCGCCGCTGGCCGTCACGCCGCCGATGATGTCCTCGTCCTCGATGGTGGTGTCATCCACCTCGTAGAAGCTGGCCGTCAGGGTGCCGGTGAGGGGGCTGTCGTCGATCAGGCTTGTGATGATGACGGTGCCCTTGGTGAAGTTGTAGTCCACGGCGTAGTCGGTGCCCTCGACATAGTCGCCACCCTCGCTCTTGGCGATGGTCAGCGTGTCGAGGATGATGGTGCCGCTCGCAAACTCGGCCCGGCCTCCGGTGAAGGAGAGCTGCTTGGTCGTCTCATCTGCCTTGCGGTGCTTGCCCTCGGACGGGTCGAGGACGTTGATGACGTAGATGGGGCCGATGTTTCCGATGGTGTTGTTGAAGTGCGCGTTCATGACCTCGCAGAGCGTAAAGGTGCCCCAGTCGGCCGAATAGCCGAGCTTGCGCTGCGCGTCGACCATGTTGCTGAGCTTGATGGGCTCGTTGATGACGCCGGCGTCTGCGAAGCCGCGCACGAGGTTGACGGGCGCCGTGCCGACATAGACCGGCGTGGTGCCCGCCTGCACGGCGCTCTGTGCCACAGTCTCACCGATGTGGCCGTATGCGCCGTAGAGGTATTCGTTTGCCATCTGCTTTTCCTCCTTTGCATAAAATTAGAGCAGCCAGCCGGCTGCTCTTAAAGCAGGTGTTGGTAGTCCTTCGGCGTGCGTGTCAGGATCTCCTCGACTGCGAACTCCACCCACGCGAACCAGAATGGGTAGAAGTCCGGGACGGCGTCCTGCTCAGACACAGGGCCGAAGGTGATGCCGTCCTCCTTCATGACGCGCAGCGGGCCGATGTACTCGGCGTTCTCGATCATGCGGAGGGCCGTGTCCACGAAGTTCCATGCGTCGCGCCAGCCCTCGCCGTTTTTCTCGAAGAAGGCCGCGGCCTCCTCGTTTTGCCACTGGACGTATGCGCCGCTGCCGTCGTTTTTCGGTTTGAAGATGTCGCGCCCATGGTAGCCGGGATCCCATGCAGAGAAGAAGAGTCGGATCTTGATACTCCTCGAGCTCATGGTCATGCGGTCAGAACCTTCCACGATCTGAACGCAGACCGACGGGATAGGCGCCGGAACCTTCGGGGGCAATCTGTCTTTCGACGGGACGAAAAGCGAGAACGCGGTCGGGTTGACCAGCTTGTAGGGGTAGGAGGCGTCGGTCGCGCTGTCGTCCGGGAGCTTGAGCTGCACCATCGGGCATACAGTAGAGCCCAGCCACTCCCGGATGGTCTCGATGCTGTTGACTATGGACACGGCTGCACCTCCTTTACATGGTCACGGTCTGGCCGAGCGCGATGGTGGCGACGCCCATGTCCTCGCTCCAGTCGTTGACGATATACTCGCGGCCGTCAATGTTGAGCCCTTCGCCCGCCGGGCGCCGGGGTGGCAGATCCTCGACTGCTGCATACAGCATGAGAGACGACTCTGCCACGCCCAGCTCTTGCCCCCCTTGGCGTTCCTTCAGGGCGTTGTCATCCAGCACGACGGTGATGGTCTTGCCGTCGACTCTGTGCTCCTCGCCGAACTCGGCGAGGTTGAGGAACACGAGGCGGCGGTCGTCAGCGACCATCTTCTTGAAATCGAAGGCCATCAGACGGGATCCGCGGCGCCGATCTGAGGGGGCTCCTCATTGTCGCCGGTCTGGTCGTCGTCGGCAGTTTCTCCGACAGTCGCCTTTGCCTTCTCGATTGCGGCGATGACGTCGGCCTTCTTGCGCATGGTGGAGGCGTCCACGCCGTAGGCGGCCGCCACTTCCTTCAGGTCGTCGAGTTTCATGTCCTCGTCGTATTCAGGAGCGGCAGGCGTCTCGCCGGTCTCGGATGCGCCGTCAGGATCCTGCTCCGGCTTTTCGGCCGGGGCAGGTGCCACAGGCTGCTCGTCGACATATTTGGCGACGCCTTTCTTGACCAGACGGGCCTCGAGCTCGGGGTCGAACTTCTGAGGCCCGTCCGCGTTGGTGATGGGGATCACCTTGCGGCCGTTATAGTAGCCGAAGGTGCCAGTGATGATCTGAATCATATTCCTGCTCCTTTCTTTGGTTTATGACCCGGCGGTCGTTACAGTGATCGGAACAGTGGACTCGTCTGTCAGCGTTGCCGTGCCTCCGGTCACTTTCCCGCTCTCGTCGGTTGTGAGAGCAATCGCCTTGACAGACTTTCCGTCTGCTCCTGCCGGGCCTTGTGCGCCCGGGTCTCCCTTCGGCCCCGCGGAGCCGGGCTCTCCGGGATCTCCTTTTGGCCCTTCGGGGCCGGTGTCCCCTGTGTCCCCCTTCGGGCCCTGCGGCCCTACTTGCTCATTTTGAACGCCCTGTTCGAGTTTGTTCAGTCTTTCGGCGGTAATGATGTCGCCGTCCTTCCACTCGGTTGGTGTGTATGCCATGTTTTTCACTCCTTCCCAACGATGGCTGCTCCGACTTTTCCCCTGCCGACCGCAGCGGTATCAACAGGGGGAGTTATTCCCCCAGCACGTCGGCGACGATCCACGGGTTTTTGTTGTTGGGGATCATCAGGGGGCGGCTGGTGATGGTCAGGCTTCTGGTGTTGCCCTCGGCGCTGGACACATACTTCGGCACGCGGCGGCCGGTGTAGGTGTGGACATCGCCGTCAGACTGCTCGACCTGAGATACTGCGCCATAAGCGGTGCGGCCAGCCGCGGGAGCGGTGAGAACGCACTTTCCGCTCGGGATGTAGAGCTGATTCTTGCCGTTGTCGTCGGTGTAGGTCTCGTCGTAGGAGATCACGTTGATGATGCGGCCGTTGATGTTCAGGCGAGCCATAATGGCGGCGCCGGGGGCAAGCTCCTCGGGGGCGACGCTGCCCAGCTCGTAACGCCGGTTGTTGAGCAGCTCCTTGATGTCGGGATCCTCTACAATTACGTCGGCCACATCAGGGGAGCACACGAGATCGGCAGCACGCAGGCCGCGGCTGGTCAGCATACGAGCCATGGCGCCGAGGTCTGCGCGGATCTTAGCGCCTTCCGCGTCCCACTTGGTCGTCGGGGTGTAGGATGCGGGGTTGCTGCCTTCGGAGTAGAAACGGATCTCCATCTCGTCACTCTCGTCCGCGTCGTCTGCGATGTGCTTCATGATGCAGCCGTTGGTCAGCATAGTCTCAGCAGCCATGGCCTCCTCGCGGTTGGTGATAAGATCACCCAGCTCGTCAGCGTCTCGCATGATGAGCACCTGCTGGCGCTGTTCGGGGGTGAGCTGAGAGTACAGGGCCTCACCGAAGCCGCGCTTGCGCAGGTCGTCAATGGTCAGAGAGCGGCGAGGCGCGACGAAGGGGGGAGTGTAACGCTCCATGTTGTAGCCCTTGCGCAGGATGGTGACGCCTCCCTTGCGGGGAGCGACGAAGGGCGCGAGCTTGCGCACGCCGTCACGGTACTCGACCAGCACATCCTCGGTGGCGAAGATGTCGCTCGCGTCATTGGTCGGGAAGTAGCGGTCGCGCAGGAAGGTCGCCGCAGGGGCGAGCTGCTGCACGGCCATGAGCAGCGTGTGGGTGTCGTAGAAGTTAAAAGGCATGATCTTGTCCTCCTTCTTTTAGTAGTCCAGCGCGTCGCTCAGCAGGATGCCGGCGTTGCGCATGATCTCCTCGTCGGCCGCGACGAGAGTGTAGGAGCCGTCAGTGGCCAGCTTGTTCCGTGCAAAGTGCCCGGTGCGGTAGGCCGTAGCGGTGACGGCAGAGCCGGTGCCGGTGTCGGCGTCGTCTGCGAGGATATAGACCGCGTTAGTCGCCACGAGGGCGGCAGAGGCCGCGGACATTTCGCCGCCGGCCACGCCGGTGATAACGGTGCCTCGGGCGAGAACGCCCTGAGAGGCCGCGAGGCTTACGGTCACGACATCGGCGACGGGCTCGTTGGCAACGATCAGGCCATCATAGCCGACGGTGCCGATGTTTTCGTCGAGTCTCTTGCTCATTACTTCTTACCTCCGTTCTTGGTGGTGTTGTAGAGGTCGACGATGCTGTCGACCTTGGCCTTGTCGTCGGCCTCGCTGCCTTCCTCGCCTCCGTTGGGGGCGGCTCCGACATTGGCGGCGCCGGACTCGGCGTTGTCAGTTGCGGCGTCCTTCAGGTGCTTGGCGCCGAGGGCTGCCTGCTTCTGCATGGCCTTGAGTGCGAGCTGCTCAGCGGTGCAGGTGTTCTCGCCGTACTTGGCGTCCCTGACGAGCTGAGCGTCGCCCACACTGGCGGCGATGCTGTCGATGGCCTCGATGCGGGCCCGCTCCTGCGCAACGGCATTTGCGACGGCCTGCTGCTCGATCTGAGCGACGAGGTCGGGGTGCTTTGCTCTCATTTCCTCGAGAGTCATGGGCTCATCTTCCTTTCTGTTTTCGCCGCCGTTCCCGGTCGGCTTATTTCCAGCCGCCGAGGCGGCGTGGATGCTGTTGATGCGGATCGTGCTCGGGATATTGTGCAGCCCCTTGATGTTGTGCCGGATGCCGGCCACGAGGAGCACCTGCTTGTCTGCGCTCACGCTGACATCAGGGCCGTCGCCCTCGAGCAGGGTGTCGGCGAAGCCGTTGTCGACGGCTTCCTGCCCGACCATCCACGTCTCTCGGGTCATCATGGTGCGGAGCTGTTCGACCGCGATCCCGGTCTTGGCGTGGTAGATCTCCGCGATGGCCCGCTCGCTGGCGTCGAAGTCCTTCTGGAGCTTCTTCAGGTCTGCGAGGGTGTAGTAGTCCATCAGCAGGCCAGCGACGCCGTGGATCATGACCATGCTGCCGGGGTAGACCTGCACCTCGTCGCCGGCGCAGGCGATGACGCTGGCCGCGCTGGCCGCGATGCCCTCCACGACGACGACCTTGTGGCCGCTCAGGCCCTTGATCGCGTTGTGGATAGCGATGCCGGTGTAGAGGTCGCCGCCGGTGCTGTTGATCTTGATGGTGATGTTGCTCTTGCCCTTGACGGCCGCGAGATCCTCCATGAAACTCTCGGGGGCGATATAGAGGCCGGGCTCGGGCTCTCCAGTCCACCAGTCCACAGGCTGCCGGGCGACGACATCGCCATAGAGGACGATCTCGCCCTCGTCCTCGCTGACGCTGGCGACGTTCCAGAACTTCGTCGGCGTCTGCTGGACGACCTGCGGCCCGGCGCACAGGCGCGGGGTGTTATTTGTTTTCATGCTTGTCCTTGTCTCCTTCCTTGATGGTCTTTTTCACCTCGGCGACGATGGCAGCGCGACGCACAGCCGCCGAGAGGGATGCGCCGGCCGCCGAGGTGCTGCCGGTGTCTCCCTGTGCTGCCCGGAGCTTCTCGTTTTCTCGGGCAAGCTGGTCGACATTGGCGTCCCACTGGCCGCCGTTGAGCCGGATCGTGGCCTGCTCGCGGGTGGTGATGCCCTCACCGATGGCGAGGATCTCTGCCGTGATCTCCTTGGTCGGGTCGAGCTGGCCCTGCGAGGGGCCGATCCACTCGGCGCCGAGGTAGGCCGCCCGGATCGCCGGGTCAGAGAAAAAGCCCGGGGCGCTGATGCGTCCGCGGGCCACGGCCTCGGCGAGGAAGATCTCATAGACGGGAGTGCAGAAGTCATCGACAAACCACTTGCGCCTCGTGCGGAAGGCTTTCCACGCCTCCAGCAGAGCGGCACGGCTGGCGCTGTACGAGCTGTTGAACGCCTTGAGGAGCAGGTCGGCCGGGATCTCGAGTGCTGCGCCCACCTGTTCGCAGATAGCGCGCAGGAAACTGTCGAAGCCGCTTGCCGGTCGCTTCGGGTCGGCAAAGGTGACATCCTCGCCGGGCTCCATGATGTTGATCTGACCCGGGCCCATCTCGTACTCGTTGGGATCTCTGGTCACTTCCGGCAGGCTGCTCCCCACCTCGTTGAACGGGTTGTCGCCGGCGCCGGCTTCTGTCTTGATGAAGGCCGTGAAAAAGCTCTCCACGACGGCCGCGGTCAGCTCGCTCTCGGTATAGCGCCGGAGCTGGAGCAGGGGCTCGATGACCTGCGCGAGATAGCTGACGCCTCTGTACTGATCCGGGCGCTCGCTCTCCATGATGTGCAGGATGTTCGGGAGCCCGGTGCGTCGACCGTATGCCTCCACGCGGGCCCACTTGGTCGTCGTCGCGCCCAGCTCGAAGGGGTATGTGCTGCGGATGTGGTAGGCGACGATCTGCCCGTTGCTGTCCACCTCGACGCCGTCGTAGATGGTGTTGCCGTTGGCTGCCTTTCCGGTGGTCAGCAGCATGGGGGTGACGATGCCGGAGCTCGTCGGGGTTGCCACGCGGTCGGCCTCGATCAGGTGGAGGCGCAGAGAGTAGGGCATGAGGGGCGTCGGGTCGTACTGCTTGACGACTGCGAACACGTCGCCGCTGACCAGCCACGAGGCGAGGGCGAGCTGCTGCATGGCTGCGAAGTTGTTGACGCCGGTGGCGTCGCACGCCCTTTTGTTGTTGGCCCACAGGTTGAACTCTCGCTCGGCCTGCGCCTGCCATGAGTCTGCGGCCTCCTGCGTCATGCCGAGCGCGTCCCGGTCGATCCGGCTCTTGAGCTGGAGCCCGATGCCGACCACGTTGGTGCGGTTGGTACGGATGGCCGAGGTGGCGATTGGTGCGGCCATATAGAGCATCCGGGCTCTCTGCCTGAGCGTCCAGTTGTGGGCGTCGATGTCCTCCTTAGGGCTGCCGCTGAAGGCCCTGAAGCCCTTGGTCGACCGCTTGTGCCAGCTCGCTCCTGCGTCGCCGTAGCCCTTGTTCACAGGGCGGGGGCTCTGCCGGCCGTTCTGCGGTCGGCTTCTGTTCTTTCGTTTGCTGATGGTGCTCACCTCCTTCAGGTAAAAATGGCCGGCGCCGGGAGAAAAGGAGCGAAAACTCCCGGCGTCAGCCTATGAAAAAAGCCCCTTTCGGGGCTTCTTTCACCAGTCACGAGGGACGACGCCCACGGCTTTGCGGGGGCGTTGCCCGTTGAGCAGGGCCTCGAGGGCTGCGATGTCGTCCTCGAGTTCCTTGATGGCCGCCCGGATGGCGGCGAGGTCGGTGTTGTAGCGGGACAGGTTGCGGGATCCGATGCCATAGCTCTGCACGCCGCCGCTCAGCATTTCGGCCTCCCGCTTCAGGTAGAGCTCGAGCCGTTCCCGCTTGCCGGTGAGCTCGATCTCGATGGTCTTTCGCGTTTTCATGTGGTCGTGTCCTCCTTACCAGTCGTCGAAGGCGCTGGAGCTGCTGCGCTTGGTGCGCGCCCGTCGCTGCGGCGCCTGTTTTGGCTGCTCCTCGAGGCCGCGCAGGCGGCGCTCGACTGCGTCCATGTCGGGGTTGATGATCTTGAGGCCGGCGTTGGCGTAGTCCCGGCAGTCGAGGGCCTCGTTGCGGTTGTGTCCGGGCAGTTTCTCCCACGCCCAGCGGTCGCCCCGCCGGGTGCTGGTGAGCACCAGTTTCTCGGAGAGCAGTCCGTTGAAGTAGTTGAGGTCGTAGCCGGCGTCGGGGTGCCGGTTGAAATGTGAATATTTCGGGCCGGGCTCCTGCACCTTCAGGCCGGCCATGATGGCAGCCTTGCCAGCGTCGACGCCGATGGTGTAGAGCCAGCAGGTGATCTTCTTGTTGTCCCGGATCGGCACCTTGGTCGGCGGGGAGACGTATGGGATCCCGTCGCCGCCCTTGCCCTTGATGGCAAACACACGCTTGCCCTGTCGGGCCCGGCACGCCTCGTACACCTCTTGGGTGAAATGGCCGCCGGAGTCGACGCAGGTGATGGAGATCTTCAGGCCGCGGCCGTTCTTGAACTTGTAGACATGGTCGACGACATCGTCAAGCCGCTGCCAGACCTCGGGGGTGTCCGGCCGGCCCATGATGTAGCCCTTGATGATGCCCCAGTTTTCACCGTACTTGCCGTGTCCGACGACCTCATACTCGAGGCGGTTGTCCTGAGTGTCCACGCCGCAGGTGAGCACCAGCACGCCGTCGGGAAGCTCCACGGGGGTGCCGTCCGGGCGTGTGCCGTAGTCCTCGCGGCGGGCGAGCATGGTGTCCTCGTCCTCGAGGTCGCCGCGATCCTCCCATAGCTGGCCGAGCAGGGTGTTGTAGACCACCTTGAGCCGCTGCGGGTCATTCTTGGCGTCGAGGAACTTGAGGACGATCTTCTCCCATGGCGTCCACGGGGAGCTGAAGGCGTTGAGCCAGAACGAGCGGACGCCCTTCTTGTAGGCGTCGGGGTTTTCCGCGATCCACTTGGCCGGCTGCCGGCGCATGGTCTCCTCGGGGATCAGACAGCCGCAGGCGGGGCAGGCCCACGAGACGCCGCCCTTCAGGCTCCAGACCTTTTTTCCGCGCACGCGCTTGGCCTCCGGCTCGAAGTGGATGGCGTCGAACACGATCTCGCTGTACTCTCCGCACTCGGGGCAGCGGTGGCACCAGCGTTCCTGTGTGCCTTGGTAGAAGCTGGCCTCGATGTTGCTGGCGCCCTTGATGGTCGGGGTCGAGACCTCGACGGCCTTGGCGTTGTAGAATGTCGCCTGCCGGGCTTCGGCCAGCGCCCACGGGTCGCCCTCAGCGCCGGCGCTTGTGGCCCAGCGGTCACGCTCGTCGCCGATGATGTAGCGGGCGGGGGTGGATGCCAGCGCCGAGGCGCTGTTGGAGCCGGTCATCGTGAGCATACCGCCCGGGAATGACTTCTGGAGGATGGTGTTGCCGCTGTCTTTGGCTTTGACATCGTGCACCTTTGCCTTCAGGGGCTTACTGTCGCGGATCATGGGGGCGACTCGAAGCCGGCTGAACTTCCGGGCGTCGTCGATGGTCGGGTGCACATAGAGGATGCTGCCGGGGTCTTGGTCGATGATGTAGCCGATGATGTTGAGCTCGAGCTCTGACTTGCCGACCTGCGACGCGGCGACCATGACGATCTTGTGCACCTTCGGATCTGTGAAGGCCCGCATGGGCTCCTCGAGGTACGGGGTGCGCTTGGTACGCCACGGGCCGGCCTCGGCTGAGCTTTCGGGGGAGAGGCGGCGGTGCTTGTCGGCCCACTCGTCAACAGTCAGACTCTCAGGCGGGGCGAAGCGTTTGATCGCTCCCGAGATGGCGGCGTTGAGCTTCGCGGCGTCCTTCTTAGTCGTCCGCGTCATCGGAGAGCTCGCTCCATCCCTCCCGATCCCTTACCCGCCGCGCATAGACCTCGGGATCGTATTTGTAGCCGGCCAGCTCCTCGAGGATCTTGTAGACCTCGGCGCGGATGATGTCGGACGCCTCCGCAGGGCTGGCCGCGCTGGAGACATCCACAGCCAGACGCCCGGGCAGAGCCACAAGCATTGACCTGATGCTATACACGAGATCGGTCATGACTGCCTCGACGTCCTCGCTGCGGTGCATGGTGCCCTCGAGCTCCTTGAGCTGGAGGGCGGCGATGTCTGCCTTGCTGCGCTTGAGGTCTGCCTCGGCCTCGAGTCGGCGTCCTTCGATCTCTGCGTCCTTCTTGGACGGCTCTCTGCCGTTAGCCTTGGCCGTCAGGTATCTGATGTACTTCTGGATCGTCGGCAGCAGGTCGTAGCGGTTGGCGTTTCCGTCCTTTGTGGCCGAGATGACACCCTCCTTCGTGAGCTGCTGGATCCGGCGGGGCGTCAGCTCGAACAGGGCCGCGATGGTCTTGCTGTCGACGAGCTTGGTGTTGGTGTTCGGCATGGCGTCCCCTCCTTTCTTTCGTGCTGCCGTGCCGCCCCCACCATTTTCGTGAGGTCAGGAAAATGATCGACGCAGGCCCCGGGCGAAGCGAAACGGCCCGAAAAAAATTTTTGCTGTCTGCGCGTTTTTTGGGCTCGCCAGCACCGCAGGCGTCAGGGGTGCGTCACAGTACCTTCGGCCGCGCTGCGTGGCCGTGGTGGCCTCTGTGAGGCCGCGTGCCGCGTCTTTTTTGTGCGCTGGTGTTGGCCTTGCCTCGGTGTGCCCGGCCGCCTTGGCGGGAGTCCTGCTGGCCGTGGCGGTGGCCCGTGGGTCACAGGCCGAGGGCTCGCTTCATGTGGTGGTCGAGGCGCTTGGCTGTCTCAGTGTTGAGCCTCAGCATGATGGCCTCGTTGGTGCGGTCGCTGGTTATCATCTGCGGCACCGAGATGGTGGTCAGCTTCTTGATGTCGGTGCGGGTCTTGCTCATTCGCTGGAATGGGATCCAGCTCGTGCCGTCGCTCTTGGTGTTGCCTGTCCCCATGAGAATATTGTGCGATCGCTGCGAGAACGGGCCGCCCGGGGTACGGGTGTTCAGATAGCGGCCGATTACCTTCTTCTGTCCCTTGAGCACCGACGCCTTCAGCGTGTAGCTCTTACCGCGGGGCGGGGCCTTCGGTGTCATGCCGAAATGCACAGGGGTCAGGAGCCTGCCCTTGTAGGTGATGGCGAGCTCCTCGATGGTCTCGCCGGTGATCTGGATGCTGCCGGCCATCTTCTTCGGCTTTCCGCTGCCCGAGGGCGTGATCTCCGACTTCTTGATGTTGTAGACGGCCGTGACCTCCTGAGCGATCCAGCCCGGGGCTCTGGCCTTGACGTCCTTGATGGTGTTGCTGATGGCCTTCTTGCCGCCGTTCTCGATTGCCTCGAGGTCAGCGACGAGCTGTTGCAGGTTGCTGAGCTGCGCCGAGATGCTGTTCTTCGGCATAGCCGTCGCCTCCTTCCTATACGCAAAAAGAGACCGGCGGGCGTTGGTTCGCCCGTCGGCCTCTTGCCGTCGGTTGTTATTTGGTTTTCCTCTGGTCAGCCGCTCGGAATTGTCACGGCGTTGCCCGTGTGTCCGGCGGTCTTTTGCAGGATATAGAATAGCACGGGTCGCTACTGCTTTTCAATTCCTTTTACTTCCCTTTTGTTCCTTTTACTGCGTTTTACTGCCGCAGCTCAGGCAGGGGCTCCAGCTCGTCCAGCACGGCGGCGAGGTTGAGCAGGGCGCGGCCGTGGATCTTGTATGTCCTGTTCTGGTAGGCGTCCACTCTGTCGACGTAGTCCCGCCGATCACCGAACAGGACGCCGCAGGTGCTCTCCCAGTCAGCCCGGTCGAAGTAGCGCAGCCGGATGACGGCGCGCTCGTCGGGGTCGGAGAGCTGGAGGATCAGGCCCTCGATGGCGTTGCGCTCCTGCTTCTCCTCAGCCTTGAGCCGGTCGATCTGTTCCTCGAGCTCCATTTTCCGCTCCACCATCATACCGGTGCGGTCGGATGGTGTGCCGGATCCGCGTGGCATACCTGTCAGATCAGGGCCGGGCGGTGAGGCCATCGTCATCTCCATGCGGTCGAGGCGTTCGAGTTGGTTGTCGATGTCCCTCAGCATGGCGGTGTAGGCCGCGAGCCTGTCCTTGATCCGTTGTGTGATCGGCTTCTCGCTCATTATGTCAGGGCGTCACTCCTGCTCACCTCCTTCCTCGTCAGGCTCGAAGATCGCGGCGATCTCCTCGCGCGGTAGCTCTCGGCCTTGACGGACGCAGCGCACGGTTGTCTTTCCTGTTATTCTGATGTACCTCTTGACGATCACGTCCGTGAAGGCGGGCGTCAGCTCCATGATGTAGGAGGGCTGCCCGTATGCCTCGCAGGCGGCCAGCGTCGTGCCGGAGCCGCCGAATGGATCATAGACGCCCGTGGCGAAGTCCGTGTTGTCGACCAGCTTCTCCAGCAGCTCGACGGGCTTCTGTGTTGGGTGCAGCTCATTCCCGGAGCGGGAGATGCTCAGGACGTTGCCGTAGCCCTTGTGGCCGTCGAAGTGGGTGGCAGCCTTGGCGCCGAACAGAATGAGCTCATGCTGCGAGCGCCAGCCGACGCCCATGCCCGGCGTGCCCTTGTCCCATACGATCTCAGACTTGACGCCGAAGCCGGCCGCCTCGACGAGGTCGAACAGATATACCCACATACGCCAGTCGGTGAAGATGTAGGCGTAGAGGCAGGGGATGTCGGTGAGTGCACCGCGGATCAGGTTTTGGTAGCCGCGTGTGCTGAGGATGTCGTTGGCGATCTTCGGGGCCTTGCCGTTCTTTCTCTCGGTGCCGATGCTGCCGGTCGACTTCTGCGACTCCTTGCTGCCGCCCGAGCAGTATGGCGGGTCGGTCAGCAGGATCTCGGGCTTGTTGCCGTCGAGCAGCAGGGCGCGATCCTCTGGCCGGGTGCAGTCTCCGCAGAGGACTCGGTGCCGGCCGAGGATCCAGAGGTCGCCGTACTGTGTGACCGGCGCGGCCGGGGCCGGGATCTCGGCGTCGGGGTCGCTGCTCGGCTCCTTGGTGTGCAGCGCCTCAGAGAGGGCCGTCACGATGTTGCCGTAGTCGTCCTCGGTGTAGCCGCTGAGCATGAACGGGATCTCGCCGGTGTCGATGTCGGCGAAAACCTCGGCGAGCATCTTGTTGTCAGTGGTGGCGAGCTCCGCGATGCGGTTGTCAGCCGTCAGATCGGCCAGCTCCTCGGCCTCGCTTGCGTAGTCCTGATAGTCGACCGGGGCGTCGGTCAGGTCGTCGAGCTGCGCGGCCATGAGACGGCCGTGGCCCTTTGTGACGAGCCCGCTGCGCTTGCTGACGGTGATCGGGGCACGCCAGCCCGTCGCTCTGATGATAGAGGCGAGGAGCTTGATCTGCTCCGGCGGGTGCTGGTTGGGGTTTTTGGGATTAGGCCGCAGATCCTTCAGCGGGACGATGGCGTCGTGCGCACAGAACACGGGGACGCCGTCGGCGTATGCCTTCGGCTCCGCTGTGGTGATGTACTCGGACAGCTCCGGCCCGTCCTGCGGCTGCGGTTTATTCTTTGCCATGTTTGCCTCCTTTCAGCCTTCCGCTCCCTCCGCAGAGGTCGCAGGCGACTCGCGTGTCCTCGACGCGGACGGTCGGCCCGTTGATGCACCTCGCCATCTGCATCGCTTTTACTTTTCCAGATCCGAGGCATTTGGGGCAGACGTCCCCGGCTGTGATGCCGGTGTTTATGATGATCTTATTCACGGGCTCGGCCTCCTCTCTTGAATTGCCCGGCCTGCGGGCAGGTGGCCCAGTGGGGCCGGTATCCAGCGTCTGTGGCCTCACCTCCGGGCACGATCTCGCAGCTCACGACCTCGCCCCGGGTGGTGACGATCTTGTCCTTCCCGCCGGGCGCTGCCTTATAGTAGACCGGCGCCGGATCGCACGGCATGGCCTTCCCGGCCGGTGTCTTGATCCAGACAATCGGAGCGCCGCAGCCCCGGCAGGTTGCTTTATTCATGGCCGTCACCTCCTGCTGAGAATTGCTTCTCGATCCACTTGTGGAGGCTGGAGTCTTGCCAGTTGTTTCGGCCGTCAAGACGGTTTTTCAGCCGTTCCAGTTTCGCCTCCTCTGCCTCCTCGGTAGATCGGTGGAAGATGATGCGGAGCTGGTCGAGCATGATCTGGACGTCTGCCATCTCCTCGATCACGTTGCCGATCGCTGCGGTCACTTCGCAGCCAGCCTGTGCCCGTTTGATTTTGCAGAGGGCTTTGGTCAGCTCGGCCATCTCCTCGACGGCCATGTCCATTTGTGCCGGCGCGCCGTAGGCCGTGATCGCACGATCCAGCAGGGCCCGGCGTTCCTCCGTGGTCATCACGGGCGGCCTCCCTTCGTCAGCTCTCTGACCAGTATGGCCACGAGCACGATCACGATGATGGCGAGGGTGATGGCGGTCGGGATCCAGATCGGGGCCAGTACCCACAGCCAGCTCCAGTTGATGACGCCGGTGAGCTTCAGGACGATGAAGGCGACGGCGAGAAGGCCGCAGAAGCCGATCCCGCCGGCCGTCGTGTTGTTTCTTTCGTTGTTCATGTATTACCTCCAGTATTATTTTCCGAGCCCCTTCAGCGCGCAGGCTGTGCAGGCGGTTCGGACGTCGGGCTCCAGTGCGAGGATCCGGCGGGCCGTGTCTGTCTGCCAGCACTCAGCGCCACAGACAGGGCAGGTGGTGAGCTGCCAGTCGTCCGTCGGAGGCTCCGGGACGTTATCGCGCAGCGGCATGGTGAGGATCCCGTCGTCTCCGGGCTGGTGGGGCGAGAGGATGGGCTCAGGCTCGTCGGGGATCATGGTGCCGAGGAGCTCGTTGTACTTCTTGAATATGGCCTCCGACGCTGCGCTCCAGCTCTCGCCGTGCTCTGTGTCCTCCGGGGTGGCGACGTGGGCCAGCTCGTGCGCCAGCAGCTCAGGGGCGGCGCTGATGGGCGCCTCGGCCGAGATGCAGACGATCGGCGTGCTGCCGTCGTCGGGAAAGATGGTCAGGCCGTAGGCGGTGCCGTTGGTCTCGTCCCGCAGGTCGGGGACGTACTGCGCGACGTACTCGACGCCGGGGTAGAGCTCAGAGAAGGCCCGGGCCACGATGGCTGTCGGGTCGTTGATGAAGGGCGAGGCCATCGGGCCGATCTTCTCGTACTGCTTCAGGGCCGTGTAGGTCTCGCGCAGCATGGCCCGCACTTCGTCCTTCTTGATGCCGTTGATGGTGGGCCCGTTCAGGATCAGGTCGAGCGTCCTGTCGCTCCAGTCCTGCATCAGGTGGGTCTCCGGCATACCGCAGCCGAAGGGCACGACGTCGACCTTCTCACGGGTGAGGGTTTCGTATTCTTTCACGGTGCTGCTCCTTTCAGAAAAGCCGAGCGGGCCGGAGCCCGCCCGGCGCTCCATTTACTGCATGACGACGACCTTGCCGGCGTCGATCAGATCGCCCATGTTCTTCAGGAAGTAGTCGGCGATGTTCTTCTTGGCCTCGAGTTTCCAGATGCCGCCGTCAGCCTCGAAGAAGCCGATCCCCTCGTCGGGATCCACGCGCAGCAGGAACTCGCTCTCGGGCTGCTCCACCTCGAGGAAGGTGCGGAACGGCCGCAGCATGACGCGAGGCTTGATCTCGACGACCGCGTTGAGGGCGACGCCCTGACGTGCCTCGACGGTCTGCGTGACGCCGTTGTCGTTGGTGCTGACGCTGTTCTCGTTGGTCATGCGACTCAGCAGGTCGAGCAGGTAGGCCGTGCCCTCGTTGGGGATGCAGAGGCTCCGCAGCTCGATCAGAGCTACCTCTCGTCCTCTGAAGCCGGTGCGCAGGCCCGGGGCGTCAGCCTTGGCGCGGTAGAGCGTGTTGCGGGAGAAGTCGCTCAGGTAGGTGGTCATCACCTCGACGGTGTCGTTGCTCTTGACCTGCACCATGATGGTCGTGCCGACCTTCTCGAGCTCGGTGCGGATCAGCTTGCAGATGCTATCGAGGCCGCTGACGCTGATGCAGTCGGGGCGGTCGACGTGGGGCGGGATGCGGGTGAGGGATGCGTCGGCGTAGGTCTGGCCGCCGATCTCGAAGATCTTGGTCTCCTTCAGGCTGACGATTTTGTCGATCATTTTTGCGAGCATTGTGTTGTCCTCCTTGTTTTGTGTTGTGGGTTGTTATGCGTGCTGGACGAGCTTCAGGAGCTTCGGGGCCTCCTGCTGCGTGCCGTCCATGTTCATTTGGCCGGGCACCTGCGGCACCATCTCGGCGACGACGAGCTCGCCGTTGCCGTCAGAGGTGACATAGAGGGCCGTGGCGACGGGGTTGGTGGCTGCGAGCGTAGACTTGGCCGTCACGGAGACGCCGATGGTGCGGCGCTCGTCGTCCGGGGTCAGCTCGATGGTGAGGGTGATCTTGCGCTTGGCCGTGGCCTTCGTGTTGGGGTCGAGGATGTTCTGGATCACCTTGTCCATCTCATAGTCGACGCGCTCCTCGAAGGCGCCGCGGGCCATCGACATGATGCTGTCGCGCTGGTTCTGTTCGTTCATGGGGTTTCTCCTTTCTTTCCGCTGCCGGCCGTGCCATACTTCTCGAGCGTGTCCTTCATCGCTCCGGCGATGCACTCGGCCATGATGGTCGCGGTCTTGGTTTCGCTGTTCTTGGCAGCCTGTTCAATGGCTGTGCGGATCTCGTCGGGCTCATAGCCCGTGTTCTCATAGGCGGCGAGCTTCTGGACGAGCACCTCCTTGGTGGCTGCGCTCCAGTAGCCCGTCTTGATGCCGTTGACTCTCTCGTGGGTCAGACGTTCCATGCTGGCCCTCCTCTCAGGTGGCCGATCCGAGCGTCATCTGCTCGGCCTCGGTCGGGTTGTCTGCGTAGGCTGCGGCCGTCTGGCCCGTGGGGCCTGAAGGCTCCGCTCTGGCCCACACGGCCTCGGTGGCGTCCGAGCGGGTAGCCTTACGGCGGCCGACCGTCGTGAGGATCCCGATCTCCTTCAGCTCCGTGAGCCGTGGGGCGACGTAGTTGCGGTTGAAGTACGGGATCCGGCCGGCTGCGACGAGCTCCTCAGTGATCTCGCTGGCCGTGAGCTCACGGTTGCCGAGGGTCTCGAGGATCAGGCGGCAGCGGGCGGCCCGCTTGGGGAGTACGGCGTCATAGCTGCGGCGCCGGGTCTCTTTGGTTGTCTGGTTCATGCGTTTCCTCCTTTCCAGCCAGCTCGACGCTGTCGGCTGGCGCGTCCTTGACTTCAGGCGTCGGCGCTTCGTTGCCCCACACGTCCCATCCCGGGGCAGCTTCTCGGGCGAAAAGCTCGATGCGGGGCAGGTCTCCCATCAGCTCGACGATCCTGTCGCGGATTTCGGCCGGCTTTCTGCTGTGCTGCTGGAGCGGGGAGAGGACGATGCTGCGGACGCTGCCGCTGATGCGCTTCGGCTTGCCCTTGGTCGCCAGCAGGCAGATCTCTGAGTTGCTGCGCGTCCAGTTTCCGAGCCCCATGAAGATGCCGGTGCCGTTTCTGTTCTGCTTTACCCAGTTGAAGGCGACGGTCTTGTAGCTGAAGCCCCACGCCTCGATCACGTCGAGGGCCTCGCGGAGCATGGGGAAGGTCGCCCACATGAAAAGCACGCAATCCTCGTTAGCAATACCCCCCCCCGAAACTCCGACGCCCATGCGCTTGATGTCCTCGATGGTCATGGTGTCGTAGTGCTTGGAGGCTGCCGCTCTGGTGCCGCGGTTCTGATAGCTCCACGGAGGATCGGCGTAGATGATGCTGTACTTCTTGTCAGGGAGTGGGATCATGGGCATCCTCCTTTCCGAGCGCTTCCGACTCGATGCCGTGCAGGAACTTGATGAAGCCAGCCGTCGCCGGTACTTCGTAGCGGGAGATCTCTGCGTGCGTCATGTACTTGCGGCCGTAGATCTCGGCCATATCGCGCCAGACGGGCCACGGCACGCGGTAGAAGTCCGTCAGGCTCACGGAGACGAGCACGAAGGCGATGGCGCCGAGTTTGTGATGGGCCTCGAGGTCGTCCTGCTGCTCTTGAGTGAGCCGGCGCTGCTCGATGCGCTCGTCGTCGGTGTGCTTGGCCTCGAAGTAGATGCTCCGGCCGCCCTTCAGGGTGCCGCCATAGTCCGGCTGTGCCTGCTTGGTATAGCAGGCGAGGAACTGGCCCTTGCGGTTCTTGGCGCCGAGGGGCTTCATGGGCTCCGGCGTCTTTTCGATCTTGGCGAGGCCGCGGCTGAGGTAGTAGTCGCACGAGGCCGAGATGATATTCTCGAAGTAGCCGCCGGCGACTCTGGCCTGCTTGCCGCGGATCTGCGCCATCATGTGTTTTTCGGCTGCGTAGGGCGTCGGGTCGTTGTAGCCCTCCGCGTTCTTTCTCGGGTCGTACTTCGTCACGGCGTTCAGCCTCCGATCTCGATGTGGACGCCCGGATCGGAGATCAGGCGGTCGGCGAGCTCGAGGATGACGCTGCCATCCAGCTCGATGCTGATGTGGCCGTGGTCGAGGTGCTGGTTGCAGACGGCCATCGCCCTGAAGGCGGGCAGGTGCAGCGTCACGCTGCCGATGTCAGGCTTGTCCTCGGGCTCCTCGTCGGGCTTTAGCTCGCTGATGGCCTCGAAGCCGTTGCGGACGGGGATGCCGTGCGCCTTGGCGAGTTCGATCTCCGCGTCCATACCGGCCGAAGGGTGGTCAATACCGAAGGCCCACAGCTCGGAGCAGCCGAGCACCAGCTCGCTGCCGATCTTCAGGGCCAGCTCACGCTCCTCGGGGACGTTGTCGTCCATGAACTGCGTGAGATAGATGTGCGGGGTGACGGGGATGACGCCCTTCTCCACAGCCGCGCGGCTGTACTCCTTGGCGCGCTGGATGTTGTTCTCGTAGTCCCCGCGGCACGGGGAGCAGATGTAAACCTTTTTCATGTTGTTGTGTCCTCCTTCTGGTTCAGGGCTTTCGCCCATCGTTGTTTGTACTCGGCCGGCGGCTGCTTTGACGGGAAAAGAGAGAGCTGCACGGGCTTGGTGGCGTATCGTTCCTTGTTCCATCGGGGCTTTCCGGCTTTTGCGGCCTCCAGCGTCCAGCCCGCAGCCCTGAGACTCGTCCCGGGCTCGCTCTGGAGGATGAAGGTGATGATTTTGGCGTAGCCTTCCCGCTTTGCGCGTCTGGCGCAGGCTGCGTAAAGCGCCGAGCAGGCGTTCCGCGTGCCATCTGTGCAGAGCCGCGTCACTTCGAGGGTGCTGCCGTTGTCGAGGTAGCGGCCGGTCGGCCTGCCGACGATTGCGACGCCGCAGAGGCGTCCGTCTTTGTAGGCTGCGAGGCTCCACTTGTGGCCGACGACTTTGCCGTGGTGCCTGTGCAGCTCCTCGACGTAGGCGTTGGCCTCTCTGAGCGTAGTCTCGCGGATCTCGATCACCTGCTGCGCCAGCTCTGGCCGGTGAGGGTGATGCCCCTGCACATTTCCATGAGCCGGTCGATGGTGGCCCGGGCCGTCATGCTGTCGTGGCTTTCCCGCGGCGTCATGCGGTCGATCAGGGCCTCGGTATCGTAGTTGGTGGTCACTATGGTCGGCAGGTATGCCTCATAGCGGCCGTTGATGATGTTGTAGACCGTGGAGATCGCCCACTCGGTCGGCGGCTCCTTGCCGATGTCGTCGACGACGAGC
>ENA-ORTT01001520-ORTT01001520.1-human-gut-metagenome-genome-assembly--contig:-NODE-1520-length-22602-cov-2.889963_pt1 | contig 22602 bp, 19 predicted proteins | sample MGYA00242074_ERZ509197 | MGnify/ENA primary metagenome ERZ509197 (study PRJEB26280, sample SAMEA2338789) | human gut metagenome | biome: human gut; feature: human-associated habitat; material: faeces...
GTCAGTACATATTGTGCTTTCTTTTTATCTGCATATTTGAATTGTGCCTTCATTCCTCTTCCCATAATGTCTTTTTCTACATATATACCTGACTTACGTAATTTTGCTGTAAGAATAGTAGCATATAATTCCGCTTCGCTACCTATTGAAGCAATATATAATTGTGGATTTTCCTCTAAGTTTAAATCAGGATTATTTTTCGTAAATATATCTATTAATCTTTCAACTCCTGTTGCAAATCCAACTGCTGGAGTTGATACACCACCTAATTCTTCAACTAAGCCATCATATCTTCCTCCACCAAGAACAGTTAATCCATCTATTTTTGAAACAAATTCAAAAACTGTTTTTGTATAATAATCTAATCCACGAACAATATTAGTATCAATTTTATATTCTATCCCTAATTCTTTTAACATGTTTTGCACATTTTCAAAATGAGTTCTACATTCTTCACATAAATAGTCTGTTATACGTGGAGCTCCTTCATTCATTTTCTTGCATTTTTCTTCCTTGCAGTCCAATATTCTCATTGGATTCTTATCAAATCTAGTTTTGCACGTATCACAATATTTATCTAAATTAGGTCTAATAAAATCTCTTAATGCTTCTTGATATTCTTTTCTACATTTTGGGCATCCTATAGAATTAATATTAAGTTCTATATCTTTAATGTTTAGCTCTGATAAAAATTCGGTTATCATTTCTATCATTTCGACATCAGCTAAATAACTTGATGAACCTATTAATTCTGCCCCTATTTGATGAAATTCTCTTTGTCTTCCTTTTTGTACATTTTCATATCTATACATAGGCATTGCATACCATAATTTCATTGGACTAGGTAAACTTGACATTCCATTTTCCAAATAAGCACGTATAACTCCAGCTGTTCCTTCAGGTCTTAAGGCAATGCTTCTTCCACCTTTATCATCAAATATGTACATTTCTTTTTGTACTACATCTGTTGTTTCTCCTACACCTCTTTGAAATAATTCTGTTTTTTCAATAACAGGTACTCTTATTTCTCCATATCCATAGTTTGTAAATATTTTTTTTGCTTTTTCCTCAATATATTGCCATTTATTTACTTCATCAGGTAATATATCTCTTGTTCCCTTCAATCTTTGAATCATTTTTTCACCTCTTCCTTTATTCATTATTTTTTACGTTTTACATCATATACACTATCAACTTTTCCTAATAATCTTAAAGTTTTGTTTAGATCTTCTATATTTTTTACTTCAAGAGTTAGTTCTACAACAGCAATTTTTTCTCTATTTGATTTTGCTGAAACTGCAATTAATGTAGATTCTGAATTTGATATTACTTTTATTATATCTGCTAATAAGCCATCTCTATCATTTGCAAATACTGATATTTCAACATTATACGAACTCTGTTTTTCAGTATCCCAGTATACATCTATAATTCTTCCTTCATCTTGTAATAAGTCTTTAACATTTTTGCAATCTTTTCTATGAACAGTAACTCCTCTTCCCCTTGTAATATAACCAATTATCTCATCTCCTGGAACTGGTGAGCAACATTTTGATATTTTTACAAGACAGTTATCAATTCCTTTTACAATTATTCCAGTTCTAGAAGATTTAGGTCTTGCCGATGTTTTTAATTCCTGCAATTTTTCTTCAACAACATCATCTGATGTTTTATTGTATTTTTTATATTCTTCTAAAGTTCTAGCTATTATCTTGCTAGCTCCAATTGAACCAAATCCAACTCCAGCATACATATCATCAAGAGTTTTAAATCCATATCTTTGCAATGCTGGCATATAATATTTCTGTGCAAATAATTCATCATAAGACATTCCAATTCTTTTTATTTCACGTTCAATTAAGTTCTTGCCTTTTTCAATATTTTCCTGCCTCTCATTTTTCTTAAACCATTGCATTATTTTAGTTTTTGCACTAGTACTTTTTACAAATTTAAGCCAGTCTCTACTTGGTCCTTTACTATTATCATTTGTAATAATCTCTACAATATCACCATTATTTAGCTTAGTTATAATAGGCATCATTTTGCTGTTTATTTTGCAGCCTGTCATTTTGTTTCCAATCTCAGCATGAATGTTGTATGCAAAGTCTATTGGTGTACTGTCTTTTGGTAGAGTTTTAATCTCACCCTTAGGTGTAAATACATACACTTCATCTTCAAATAGTTCTGTTTTTAAAGTGGTTAAAAATTCTTGAGGATCTTGCATGTCTTTCTGCCACTCTAAACTTTCTCTAAGCCACGCTAATTTGTCCTCACTAACTTTAACGTTTTCCTTTTTACCTTTTAAGAAACTTTGCTCTTTATATGCCCAGTGTGCAGCTATACCAAATTCAGCTATTCTATGCATATTATATGTACGTATCTGTACTTCAAAAGGTGTTCCATTAGGACCTATCAAAGTAGTATGCAATGATTGATACATGTTAGGCTTTGGTACAGCTATATAATCCTTGAATCTTCCCGGCATTGGTGTATATAATTCATGAACAACACCAAGTGCTGCATAGCAGTCTTTAACTGAATTAACTAGTATTCGTAATGCAAATAAATCATATATTTGATCTAAAGTTTTCCCATCTCTTTGCATTTTTCTATATATCGAATATAAATGTTTAGCTCTTCCTGTAATTTCTGCTACAATATGTTCTTTTTTTAATTGCAACCTGATTTCATCTGTTATTGCATCTATAAATTTTAATCTTTCTTCTCTTTTCTTATTTATTCCTTCTACAATTTCTCTATAATCTTCAGGGTATAAATATTTAAAAGATAAGTCCTCAAGTTCCCATTTTAAAGAATATACACCAAGTCTATTAGCAAGTGGTGCATATAGTTCTAATGTTTCTTTTGCATTAGCAATTTGTCTATCTCTTGATAAAAACTTCAAAGTCCTCATGTTGTGAAGTCTATCTGAAAGCTTTATTAAGATTACTCTTATATCTTTTCCCATTGCAAGAAACATTTTTCTGTAATTTTCAACTTGTTGCTCTTCAGCACTTACATAATTGATTTTTCCTAATTTAGTAACTCCATTTACAAGCTCAGCTATCTCATGGCTAAATTCTCTAGCAATGTCATCTATTGTAACATCTGTATCTTCTGCTAAATCATGCATTAGAGCTGCGCATATTGTTGCATCATCTAAGCCAAGTGTTGATAGAATATATGCCACTTGAACAGGATGTATTATATATGGTTCTCCTGATTTTCTTTTCTGGTCTCCATGATGTGATACCGCATAATTATATGCTTTCATTACTAGCTTAGTATCAGTCTTCTTATTATGCTTTTTTAGTTCTTGCAATATATCTTTTATACCTTTTTCTTCATGTTCTGACATATATTCATCTCCTCCTTCTTACTCTATTGATTTTCTAATATCTTTTATATTTATTTGGATTCTTTTTATATTGTTAAATTCATTAACTTCTAGGTTTCCTACTACATCTAACTTGTCCCCAATCTGGTATTTATCAACTAGATCCCCTAAGTTAAATCCAATTGTGTCTATTAGTACATTGTCATCTTGTAAAGTCAACTTTAAATGTTTTCCTTCTGATAAAGATCTAATTGATAAAACTTTTAGACCTTTATATAAAAATACTGGCATATTATTAGCTTCGCCAAATGGCTCTAGTACATTAAGTTCTTCTACAGAATTTATGCTTATATCTTTCTTTTCCACAACTTCATCAATAATAAGCTCTGGTACCATGTCTGCTGTAATTTTATCTTTTGAATATTCTTCAAATTCTTGTTTAAAATCTTCAAATTCATTTGTTTTTAAGCTTAATCCTATTGCCATACTATGTCCACCATAAGCCTTCAAATGTTTGCTACATTTCACAGCAGCTTCATGTAAGTCAAATCCTTGTATACTTCTTCCAGACCCTTTTGAATCTTCTCCTTCAAAGCATATAAGTATACTAGGCTTATAATATTTTTCCGTTATTTTTGAAGATACTATACCTATTACTCCATGATGCCAACCTTCTTTTCCAATAACTATACATGGATTATTGTCTTCTTTATTTTTTTCAATAAGCTCTAATGCTTCTTGATATATATTTTTTTCAGTTTCTTGTCTTAGTTTATTAAAATCTTCTAATTTTTGAGATAATCGTCTAGCTTCAATTGGATCATCTGTTAAAAACAATTCAAGTGCGTCTTCTTGATGTCCCATTCTTCCACAAGCATTTATTCTTGGAGACACTCCAAAAGATATCGAATTTGAATCAATTTTTCTATAGCCTGATTGTTGTAATATTGATCTTAATCCTAAGTTCTTTGTTTGTTTTACTAGTTTCAATCCTAATTTTGCAATTACCCTATTTTCATCTACTAAAGGTACTATATCCGATATTGTACCAACACACGCAATATCTAAATACTTTAATGCCTCATTCTCATTTAATTTCATTTCTATACATAGTGCTTGTGTTAATTTAAAAGCCACTCCACAACCAGCTAATTGATTAAATGGATATGTATTGTCCTTTCTCTTACAGTCAATAACAGCTATTGCATCTGGTATTTCATCAAGTGTTTCATGATGATCTGTAATAATTGTATCTATTCCAAGTTCTTTTGCAAGTTTTACTTCCTCAATAGCTGTTATTCCACAATCAACAGTTATCATCAATTTATAGCCTTCTTCAGCAATATGTCTAATTGCCTCTTGATTTAATCCATATCCTTCATCAAGTCTATTAGGAATATATGTCCCTATATCAATTCCTCTATCTTTAAAAAATCTCTTTAATATTGTTGTACTAGTTATTCCATCTGCATCATAGTCACCATAGACTACAATTTTCTCTTCGTTCTTTATTGCTTCCATTATTCTCTCTATTGCTAGATTCATATCTGGCATTAAAAATGGATTGTAAAAGTCTGCACGTGTAGGATTTAAATATTTTTCTAATTCTTTATCATTTAAATTTTTACTAGCTAATATTTTAGCTGTAATTTCTGACAAATTATATTTTTTTGCTATGTCTTCTGTTAATTCATTATCTTGTTCTCTAATCTCCCATTTTTTGTTCATTAATTATTTGTATACTCTGCATCTCTTGCTAAAATATACTCTCCCTTCTTTGTCATTTTTCTATGCTATATATTTTATACCTTTTTTGCATATTTTGCAACTATTTGAAAGGTTAAAAAAACTCAAACAGTAAATTACTTTACCATTTGAGTTTTCACCTTCTAATTTTTATTAGTCATTGTTTTCAATTCTATAATCATACATATTGATATAATCATCTGATGTTACAGCACTTGCATTTATTGATTCGCCTGCCTCTAGTTGAGATATTGCTATATATAGTGTTCCTATTTCTTCATCATTTTGATTTACGCAAACTATTTTTACATATCTTTCTTCTTTAAAATCTGTAGAAATATTAGTTACTGTTACAACAAAGTTTGTTTCACCATTTTCTGAATTTACTGTAACATCACTAAACTTGTATCCATCAAATTCTTTAGCTTCTTTAATTCTTTCTGAATTATTTACTTTCTTTCCTTCTTTAATTTCGGCATTATCAAGATTGTTTAAATCAATTTGACTTCCATCTGGTAATTCAACTGTTGAGCCATCACTTGCATTTTTTCCAGATGCTTTTCCTTTATTTTGGTTAATTAAAACAATAGCAACTACTATAACTGCTATTATAGCAACAATTAAAACTATCCTTAATATTTTTTTATTGCTCTTCTTTCCTTCTTCAGTTCCTCTCATTATGTTCCTCCACAATATAAATTTTATATTAACATTTTATTGTTAATTGCCAAAAAAGTCAATACATATTTAATAATTTTATAACATTTCTACTACATCACTTGCATTACAACTTTGTCCTTTTGGAATTGCTATTATTTTAAACCTTGATGTATTATTTCCAAATCTAATTTCTACTTCATCACCTATTTTTATTTCATAGCTTGGCTTTACTACTTTTCCATTTACTGAAATTCTTCCACCTGTTGCTGCTTCGTTAGCAACTGTTCTTCTTTTTATTATTTTAGATACTTTAAGAAATTTGTCAATTCTCACTCTGCTTACCTCCAATTATAGTTCTATTTCTTTGTTTAAAAATGTTGAATAAATAATCATCTTATATACTTTTTGTTTGCAACTTTTCTCTATCGCTTCTTTATATAATTGTAGCTGATATTCATACCTTTCCTTTAATTCATTTTCATCAACATTTCTATCTGTTTTGTAATCAACTAATATAATTTTCCCATCTTGATTAACAAAATATAAATCTATTACACCTTGTACCAAAACATTTTCCCTTGTATTTTTATATGGTATCTCCATATAAAAAGGCGTTTCTTTATAAACAGCTTTTGCATTTTTTAGCATATTAAATAAATTTGAATTTATATATTTATCAAACACTTCAATATTGTTATTTACAGCTGCTCTTTCGTCTTCTGTTATTTTTAAATTATTTATGATTTCTTTTACATCTTGTAATTGCATGTTTCCATCTATTTTTGATAACACTAAATGAACTAATGTACCTAAAGCTGCTCCTGTTATTTTTGCATTTTTATCTTTTTCGCTAAATTGTTTCTTATTAGAATAATATTCCTGCTTGCTTTGCTGTTCTTGTTTTAAAGCAGTTACAGATGTCTTACTTGGTGCTTCAACAGCATCTTGAAATTCATATTTCCAACTTAATAGTTTATCAACCTGTTTTAATTTTTGCTTGTCATATTCTCTATTATTTAATGCTACTTCTTTCTCTGCCTTTTCTTCTTTTACTGCTAACTCTTCTCTATTAATTACATGAATATCAATTTCAGTATCTGGATCATATTGTTTTACAAGTTCAATCCAATCAAGGTATCTTGTATATTTTTCTACAAGCTTTGAATTTATTTTCTCTGGTCTATCTAAACCATGATATTTAGATATTTCTATCTGCTTTTTTTCTATATTATCTTGTGCATTTTTATCTGCTCCAATTAATATTAATTTATCTTTTGCACGAGTAAGAGCAACATACAAAACTCTCATTTCTTCTGAAATAGATTCTTTTCTCATTTTTATTTTTATCGCTTCTTTACTTAATGTCTGGTATTCCAATCCTTCTGCAATAAAGTTTACTCCAAAGCCAACATCTTGATCATATATCAATCGTTCATTTAAATCTCTTAAATTTATCTTTTTATCAACATTACAAATAAAGACAATCGGAAATTCAAGTCCCTTACTTTTATGAATACTCATTATTCTGACTACATCATCATTTTCTCCAATTATTTTAGCTGCCTGCATGTTTGATGATTTTGCAGCAACTTTTTCAATAAATGTAATAAAATTAAATAATCCTTTAAAGCTTATCTTTTCATATTCTTTTGCTTTTTCAAACAATTTCTTTAAGTTCGCTTGTCTTAATTTTCCGTTAGGCATTAATCTTACATAATGAAAATATCCTGTTTTAGCATAGATTTTCCATATTAACTCATCTAATGGTAATACTTTCTCATCTTGTTTAAATTCCTCTAGAGTTTCAATAAAATGTATTGCCTTTTGAATTGCTGACTCTTTAATTGTTCCTTTTTTCTCTTCTTCCTTAGCTAATTTCTCTAATGCCGTATAAAAAGCTGCATTTCTATCTGCCATTCTTACTTCTACAAGCTCATTATCTGTAAATCCACCTATTGGAGACCTAAGCACTGTTACTAAAGGAATGTCCTGCAATGGATTATCAATTACTTTTAATAATGATAATATTGTATCTATTTCAATTGATTCCAAATATTCAGATGTTGCATCTGAAAACACTGGTATTCCCTGTTCTATTAACTCTTTTTCATATATCGGTGCTGACTGTGCTGGACTTCTTAGCAATATAGCCATATCTCTATAAGAATATCCCTGATTTTTTAGTTCTATAATTTTTTTGCCGCATAGTCGAGCTTCTAAAACTGTTTTCTCTATTACTTCTTCTGATTCATCAGATTCTTCTTGATCTTCATCTTTCTCTGTCTCAATTATGTACATTTCTGATTTGCAATTTGTTTTAGGTTCATCAAATGTTCCTGTGAAGTTAAGATATTCTTCCTCTGAGTAATTAATTTCACCCAGTCTTTTACTCATGATTCTATCAAATACCTGGTTAGTCAATTTTAACACATTTTCTCTACTTCTAAAATTATTGTATAATTGTATTTTTGTGTCTTCCTCTAATTCATCAAAACTCATGTCAGTCAAAATATATTTATCATACTTAGTCAAGAATAAATCCGGTCTTGCCTGCCTAAATCTATATATACTCTGCTTTACATCTCCTACCATAAATATATTATGCCCATTTGATACACTTGTTAGTATACTTTCCTGAACCAAGTTACTATCTTGATACTCATCTATTGCTATTTCTTCAAATTCATATTTTTTAGCAATTTCAGTTTTACTTCCATCTTCATTTACAAGTAATTTTAATGCCAAATGTTCAATATCTGAAAAGTCAACAATATTCTTTTCTTTTTTTCTTTTAGCAAATTCAGTTCCAAACTCTAGCACTATCTTCTCAATAGATTTTAATACTGGATACATTGTTTTAAGATCTGTAATTGCCTCTTCTGAAGTACAATTAACAACCTTTTGCACTTCTTTTTCATACGATTTTTTTGCTTCATCTCTCATTGCTTTTGCTATTTCTTTTAATTCTTTAGCATTTTCATCTAATTTACTTTTTCTAGGCCATGGATCCCACTCTTTAGATTGCACTCCACTATATGCTTTATCCCAGCTCTCAGTATCTATCTGTTTAATATCATTTATGTCACAATTAATTAAAGTTTCAAAATCTACTAATTCTAAGCATGGCTCTAATTTCTTTTTAGCTGATTCAAGATTTAATATTTCATCATCTAAATTTTCTTTTACTTTTTCAATTATTAACTTACCCCATATCGTTTTTGCAAAATCTGTTTCCTGTACATTAAATTTTTCAACATTATCGTGCAACCATTTTTCAGGAAATGGCACACAGTTAATAAATTCGTATGTATTTAATATTATATCTTTTAGTGGTGTATCATCTTTATATGATGTATATAAATCAAGAAGTTTAAGAAATTCTTCATCTTGGCTTTCATATTTTTTCTCAAATAAATCTTCTATTACTTCTTGTTTCATTATCTCTATTTCAGTTGTATCACCTACTCTAAAGTTTGCAGACATTCCGATTTCATAAAAATTATTTCGTATTACATCCAAACAAAATGAGTGAATTGTGCAAATATGTGCATGATTTAGCAACATGATTTGTCTTTGCAAATTCATATCATTGGGATTTTCGTCAATTTTTTTATAAATTGCATTTAATAATCTCTGCTTCATTTCACTTGCTGCAGCATTAGTAAATGTTACGACCAATAATTTATCTATATCAATTCCTTGATTTACAACTTTGTTTATTATTCTCTCAACTAGTACTGATGTTTTTCCGTGAACCTGCAGCTGCTGATACCAAAATATTTTTTCCTTTTCTTTCTATCGCTTGTTCTTGTTCTTTTGTCCAACCCATTTTTTGTTCCTTTTCTCTTTAATATTTCCATTAGTATATATTAGATTTTTATTTATTTCAATAATATTATTTCAAAAATTGGGCAAATTATATTCAAGGAGGTTTATTATGGATAAAAATCAGTCTCTCAAAAACAATGCTGAAAGTATCAATCTGGATTCAAAAGTCAATGAGAAAAAAGCTAATAGCTCTAACGATATCTCTAATTCTGGAATACATGAGCACATTCCTTCAGATTCCGCTGTTTCAGCAAATGATGACTCTAATAGCTCAGCTCCTAACTCTAATAATTTCGGCCTTGATTTAGCAGTTCTTAATGAGATAAGTAAGATTGCCCAAATGGGAATGAGTTCGATTTCATGTTTGACTAACAAAATCAGTGACCATGAAATGAAAAAAACTCTTGTCGCAATGTATTCTCAATATTCTAATATTTTGCTACAAGTAAACCAACATTTTGAAAAATACGGTGAAGTCCCTGACGACATTTCTCTTTCAAGTAAAGTAATGAGTTGCTGTGCTATTAAGAAAAATCTTGCAGTTGATAAATCTAATTCGCATATTGCAGAAATGATGATACAAGGAACATTAATGGGAGTAATTCAGTGTCAAAAAATTCTTAATGGAAATATTGATATTGACAAAAGTACATTAAATTTATTAAAAACTTTTAATAAATTTCAACGTGAAAATATCGATAAACTCAATGCTTACCTTTAAAATAAAAAGGGACATACTCATTACTCAAGTATCTCCCTTTTTTATTAATTATCAAATATAATTCCTTTTTCTATCTGATTTCCATTTAGAAAGCTTTTTATATCCATTCTCTTTCCATTTTCACCTTGAACTTCTAATAATTGTAGTACTCCTTTTGAAGTTTTTACAAATAGTCCTTCTTTTTTATCTGATATAATTACTTCTCCATTTTTACTATCATTATCAGTTTCAATATTTGCTATCTTAGATTTCCAAATCTTTATCTTTTTTCCATTTTCATACGTATATGCACCCATTATTGGATTTAATCCTCTTATTAAGTTATGTATCTCTTCTGCTGATTTGTTCCAATCTATTTTAGCCATTTCTTTATCAAGCATTGGTGCCATTGTATATTCATCACCTTGTTTTTCAGCTCCAACTTTTAATTTTATTTGTTCTTGTATATTTGAATTTGCGTTATTAATTTCATGTGCAGCATTTTGAATTTTTTCAAGAGTTTGTACTAGTAATTGCGCTCCTAATTTTGATAGTCTCTCCCACAACTCACCTGTTGTTTCTTCTTCTCCTATTGACACTTTTTCTTTTAAAATCATATCTCCAGTGTCCATTCCTGCATCCATAAACATAGTAGTTATTCCTGTTTCTTTTTCTCCATTAAGCACTGCCCACTGTATTGGAGCTGCACCTCTATATTTAGGAAGTAATGAACCATGCACGTTTATGGCTCCATACTTTGGTATATCAAGTACTTCTTGTGGCAAAATCTTTCCATAAGCAACAACGCATAACACATCTGGCTCTAGGCTTTTTAATGTATCAATAAATTCTACATTATTTCGAATCTTAGGTGGTTGATATACCTTTATTCCCTTTTCCATGGCATATTCCTTTACAGGTGAGGCAATCATTTTCATCCCTCTTCCTTTAGGCTTATCTGGATTAGTAACTACAGCTAATATATCAAATCCCGCTTCATATATTGCTCTAAGAGATTCCTGTGCAAAATCAGGTGTACCCATAAAAACAACTTTCATACTATTTTCTCCTCATTTACTTTAAATAGATTGCTTTTTCAAGCAATCTATTTATTATTTTTCTTCTACATCATCATTATCTATATATTCTAATGTTCCTGGTTCCATTCTATCTACGAATAATACTCCATCAAGATGATCAATCTCATGTCCTAAAGCTTCTGCAAGTAGTTCTTTTCCTTTTACAATTATTTCTTTTCCGTTTTCATCTAATGCTTTAACAGTTACTTCATTAGGTCTTATTACTTTAGCAAATTTATTAGGAAAGCTTAAGCATCCTTCTTTAAATTCTTCTTTTCCTTTTGCTTTGATAATCACTGGATTGACTAGTTTTAGAGATGGAGTTCCATCATAATTTACGTCAATTACAACTAGTCTTTTTAGTATTCCAGTAATTTATCAAGAAAAGATTTGTGGAGAGTGGGTACAAACACGTGGGTATCTGGCATGCGTAGTTGGCATGCCGATACCCCTACGCGTTTGTTTAGCGAGAGCACCCACGAAACACAAACTTTTCTTGATAAATTACGGAACCTAAAAAACCAGCAACGAACACTTCCCACAAACTACCGTTGAAAAACGCCCCCCAATATGGTATCATCACAGTAGAATATCAGGGAAGGAAGTACTGCCATGTATACAGTGTCTTTAGAAAAATTTATCCAGAAAATGAAAGTTAAAAATCTTACACCGGAGGTTGATATTTCGGCGATTGAAATTACGCAGTCAGATGTTAACCGTCCGGCGTTGCAGCTTGCGGGATTCTTTGACTATTTCGATCATCACCGAATCCAGATTATCGGTCAGGTAGAACATACGTACATGGAAAAGCAGGGAATTGAGGAAAGCCTTAAGCAGATGCAACGAATTCTCTCTTACAAAGTTCCGGGCATTGTTTTTTGCCGTGATTTGCCGGTGCCGGAAGAGTTTTTGCGGTTGGCGAATGAATTTCAAATCCCGATTTTGCAGTCGCACGCTGACACTTCTGCATTTTCCGCTGAGGTTACGAGATGGCTGAAAGTAGAACTGGCACCTAGAATTAGTATTCATGGCGTGCTTGTTGACATTTACGGCGAGGGCGTACTGATTACCGGTGAGAGCGGTATCGGTAAAAGTGAGGTTGCCCTGGAATTGATTCACAGAGGACACCGATTGGTTTCAGATGATGTGGTAGAAATCAAAAAAGTAAGTGATGAGACGCTGATTGGTTCAGCTCCGGATATAACAAGACATTTCATTGAACTGCGAGGCATTGGAATTATTGATGCCAAGACACTCTTTGGTGTAGAAAGTGTAAAAAACACACAGTCGATTGACCTTGTCATTCAGCTGGAGGAGTGGAACAAGGAGCAGGAATATGACCGCATGGGATTGGAAGAGCAGTACATTGAATACCTTGGAAATAAAGTAGTCTGTCATTCGATTCCGATTCGACCGGGACGAAATGTAGCCATTATCTGCGAGTCGGCGGCGGTTAATTACCGACAGAAGAAGATGGGATATAATGCAGCGAGAGAATTGTACAACCGTGTGACGAGTAATAACTTTGGTAAGGCATAGAAAGGACGGATGATATGGCACAGTATTATGTTGGGGTTGATGTGGGAGGAACGACCGTAAAGATGGGAATGTTCTCAGATACCGGAGAACTTTTGGATAAATGGGAAATTCCGACGAGACGAAAAAATAATGGAAAGTATATTCTGTCAGATATTGTAGATAGTATCGAAGAAAAAAGAGAAACCTTTGAGGGGAATATCAAAGGAATCGGTGTTGGTATTCCGGGACCGGTTACTGCTGACGGAACAGTATTAAAATGTGCCAATCTGGGATGGGATGTATTCTCGGTTTCAAACAAACTGGCAAGTTTGACCGGCGTTGGCAATGTAAAAGTTGGAAACGATGCGAATGTAGCTGCGCTTGGTGAGATGTGGAAAGGCGGCGGCAGAGGCCATGACAGTATTGTCATGGTGACACTTGGTACCGGCGTTGGCGGCGGTGTCATTTTACAGGGAAAAATATTGACCGGCTGTAAAGGTGCCGGTGGGGAAATCGGTCATATGAAAGTTAATATGGATGAAACCCGTGTCTGTGGATGTGGAAATAAAGGCTGTTTGGAGCAGTATGCTTCGGCAACCGGAATTGTGAATATGGCAAAAGAAAATGTACCGGAAGGTTCTTACTTAGCAGATAAAAAAGTTACGGCAAAAGCTGTTTTTGATGGTGCCAAAGAGGGCGATACTTACTGCATGAAAGTGGTTGAGAAGTTTGGCAGATATTTAGGTGTTGCATTAAGTAATGTTGCTCATGTGGTAGATCCGGAAGCCTTTGTTATTGGCGGCGGGGTATCAGCAGCAGGACAGATTCTTTTAGATGTAGTAGAAAAATATTATAATGAAAATTCCATGTTTGCCTTGAAAAACAAGAGTTTCCACTTGGCAGAACTTGGCAATGATGCCGGCATTTATGGTGCTGTGCGAATGGTGCTTTTTAAATAGAAGGAGAGAAAAATGATTCGACTGGAACAGGAACCGCTGCGGACTCATACGACATTTCGGATTGGCGGACCGGCAGCGTACTATTTCATACCGGAGCGAGAAGAAGAAATTATTGAGGCACTGGATTTTGCAAAAGAAAAAGGACTTCCTTACTATGTGATTGGAAAGGGAAGTAATATGCTCTTTTCCGATGACGGTTTTGATGGTGTTATCATTGAAATTGGAAAGGGATTGGAAAAAATAGAAATCTCAGATGATGGTGTTGTGACGGCACAGGCTGGTGTTTCGTTAGCTTATATGGCATCCCGATTGGCTTCAAAAGGGTTAAAGGGTTTTGCCTTTGCCGGAGGAATTCCGGGAACATTAGGCGGAGGTGTTGCGATGAATGCCGGTGCCTATGGTGGAGAAATTAAAGATTGCATTGTGAGTGCAAAAGTATTGACAAAAGAGGGTGAGCGCGTTGTCCTTAAAAAAGAAGACTTGCAGCTTTCCTATCGAAACAGTGTGATTCTTCAAAAAGGCTATTTGGTTTTAGAGGCAACATTTTCTTTTGCAAAGGGAAATCCGGCAGAAATTCAGGAAGAAATCAAAGAGTTAAATAAAAGACGCCGCGAAAAACAGCCGTTAGAGTACCCGAGTGCAGGCAGCACATTTAAACGTCCGGAGGGATATTTTGCCGGAAAACTGATTGAAGATGCAGGACTTAGGGGATACCGTGTGGGTGACGCGCAGGTTTCCGAAAAGCATTGCGGCTTTGTGGTAAACCGCGGTGAGGCGACTGCCAAAGATGTGGCGCAGTTAATAAGTGATGTGCAGAATCGTGTGATGGATGAATTTGGCGTTAAGTTAGAGCCGGAAGTCCGCATGATTGGTTTTGAATAATAAGAAAAGGGGGAACTTTGCATGAGATTTGTCATAGTAACCGGGATGAGTGGCTCCGGAAAGAGTTCCGTAATGAAAATATTAGAAGATGATGGATATTTCTGTGTGGATAACCTGCCGTTGTCTTTACTGCCTACGTTGATTCAATTGACGGAGGATTCCAGCGAGGAAATTGAGCGGGTGGCACTTGGCATTGACATCCGTGGCGGATATCGTTCGTTAAAAGAAGCCGCTCATGTACTGGATGATTTAAAAAGCAGAGGTTATACACTGGAAATTTTATTTTTGGAAGCGTCAACGTCAGTTCTTGTAAAGCGCTATAAAGAGACAAGAAGAATGCATCCGCTGGCACAGGGCGGCCGCATGGATAAAGCAATTGAAGATGAGAGAGCACTTCTTTCCGAACTGAAAAAAAGGGCGGACTACATCATTGATACAACGACACTTTTGATACGTGAATTGAAACAGGAGATTGACCGCATTTTTGTGGAGCATGAGGATTTTTGCAACTTTTATCTCACATTTGTTTCTTTTGGATTTAAGTATGGAATTCCTTCGGATGCCGATTTGGTTTTTGACGTGAGATTTTTACCGAACCCTTTTTATGTGGATGAATTAAAACCACTTACCGGAGATGACAAGCCGGTATACGATTATGTTATGAGTTCACCAAAGGCAGTTGAGTTTAGAAACAAAATGAAAGATATGCTTGATTTTCTGATTCCAAACTACATTGCGGAGGGAAAAACGCAGTTGGTGATTGCAATTGGCTGTACGGGCGGCAAGCATCGTTCCGTGACATTAACCAATGCGATGTATGAGGAGTATGCAAACACGGAATATGGCTGCAAGAAAGAGCATAGAGATATAGAGAAGGACCGGTTAAGATATATATGTCGTTCGCAGGAAAAGTAAAAGAAGAACTGCTTGGGCAAATGGGAAAAGCCAGACATTGCCAGTTAGCAGAACTGGCGGCGTTTTTTGCCGTGTGTGGGCAGATTTACATGAATGAAGAAGGTGAATGTCAGGTTAAGTTTGTGACAGAAAACTTGACAGTAGCGAAGAAATGCTATATGTTAGTTAAGAGAGTCTTTCATATTGTGCCGGATGTGTCCGTAAGCGGACATCATCAATATTCACTTTTTCTATTGGAAGATGAAGATGCAAGGGACTTTATGAAAGCAATTCGAGTGCAGGAATATTCGCCATTTTCGGTGGAGTGTATTGGACAAAAAGCCTGTTGCAACCGGGCTTTTTTAAGGGGAGTCTTTTTGACAAGTGGTTCCGTTACCGACCCAAACAGTGGGTATCATTTGGAAATCGCAGCTGGAGATAGAGAACATGCTGCTCGGATTTTGGAGATTATGGGTATTTTTGGAATTGAGGCAAAAACGATAGAAAGAAAGCATAATTTTGTCGTATACATGAAAGAAGGAGCGGCGATTGTTGATTTTTTGAATGTTGTCGGTGCGCACAAGGCACTGATGGAATTTGAAAATGTTCGCATTTTGAAAGAAATGCGAAATTCCATTAACCGTCAGGTAAATTGTGAGACCGCAAACATTAAGAAGACGGTTTCGGCAGCAGCAAGACAGACGGAAGACATCCGTTATATTCATGATACGATAGGCTTTGGTAATTTATCTGAGAATTTGTCGCAGATTGCGAAATTACGTCTGGAGAATCCGGATGTTTCGCTGAAAGAATTGGGACAGATGTTAGAACCGCCAATTGGAAAATCCGGGGTGAACCACCGATTGCGCAAATTAAGTGAGATAGCACAAGGACTGCGATTACAAGGAGGAAAACATGATAAGGAAGAACATTGACGTCAGTTTAGGCGAGGATGGAGCAAGACCAATTGCTATGATGGTTCAATTAGCAAGCCAGTATGTGAGTAATATTGAAATCCATCGTGATACTATGACAGTAAATGCAAAAAGTATTATGGGCATGATGACACTGGGACTCGCAAAGGGACAAAAGCTGGAGCTTCTTATTGACGGGGAAGACGAAGAGACTGCTATGAAAGAGATGGAGAATTACTTGACCGGAAATTAGCAGATAAGAAATAGTAATGGTTACAGGCTACTGTCCGAACCGGGATGTTACGGTTTGTATAGCGGCCTTTTTATTTTAGTGAATGGGGGATACCATGGAATTTACGCATTTGCATGTACATACGGAATATAGTTTGTTAGATGGCTCCAGTAAAATCAAGGAGCTTGTGAGCCGTGCCAAAGAATTAGGGATGGATAGTCTGGCAATTACCGATCATGGCGTGATGTATGGCGTGATTGATTTTTACCGTGCGGCAAAAGCAGCAGGAATTAATCCGGTTTTGGGATGTGAAATTTATGTGGCACCCGGTTCACGCTTTGACAGGGAAGCGGGAAATGCAAAAGAAAGCCGTTATCATCACCTGGTGCTTTTAGCAGAGAATGATATAGGATATGCAAATCTTGTTAAAATTGTTTCTCGTGGTTTTACAGAAGGATTTTATTATAAACCGCGAGTGGATTATGATGTGTTAGAAAAATATCATGAGGGAATTATTGCGCTGAGTGCATGCCTCGCAGGTTCAATTCCAAGTTTTCTGCGTCGTGGGCTGTATGATGAGGCGAAGCAGGAAGCGTACCGGTTACAGGGGATTTTTGGTGAAAATAATTTCTTTTTAGAACTTCAGGATCATGGTATTCCGGATCAGAAGACGGTCAATCAGGGACTGCTTCGTCTGCATCAGGAGACAGGGATTGAGTTGGTGGCGACGAACGACGTCCACTACATTTACGATTCGGATGCAGAAGCACACGATATTCTTTTATGCATTCAGACCGGAAAGAAGGTCAGTGATACCGACCGTATGCGCTACGAGGGCGGACAGTATTATTTGAAATCCGCTGGGGAGATGGAGGCATTATTTCCGTATGCCAAAGAGGCGCTTGAAAACACTCATAAAATCGCCGAGAGATGTCATGTTGAAATTGAGTTTGGTGATTATAAACTGCCGCACTTTGATGTGCCGGAGGGAGAGACTTCGGAAAGCTACCTGCGAAAACTCTGTAAAGAGGGGCTTTATAAACGTTATCCAAAGGAGCAGGCAGAGCAGTTGGAAGAGCGGTTAAATTACGAGCTTGATACCATTTCCACGATGGGATTTGTTGATTACTTTTTGATTGTTTGGGATTTTATTAAATATGCCAAAGACCATGGAATTCCGGTAGGCCCGGGACGTGGTTCGGCAGCCGGCTCTTTGGTGGCGTATTCTTTGAATATTACGGATTTGATTGATCCGATTAAATATAACCTTTTGTTTGAGCGTTTTCTAAATCCGGAACGTGTGACGATGCCGGATATTGATATTGACTTCTGCTATGAAAGACGTCAGGAAGTTATTGATTATGTAACGAGAAAATACGGAGCCGACCACGTGGTGCAGATTGTAACATTTGGTACGATGTCAGCGCGTATGGTAATCCGCGATGTCGGACGTGTGTTAGACCTTCCGTATGCGTATGTAGATAGTGTGGCAAAGGCGATTCCAATGGAGCTTGGTATTACGATTGCAAAAGCGATGAAAATGAATCCGGAACTGCGCACGATGTATGAAACGGATGATTCGGCGAAGAAACTGATTGATATGGCAATGCGTTTAGAGGGACTTCCGCGACATACTTCTGTTCATGCGGCGGGGGTTGTAATCAGTCCAAAACCGGTCGATGAATTCGTTCCGCTATCAAGGGCTTCGGATGGCAACATTACGACGCAGTACACGATGGTAACGTTAGAGGAATTAGGTCTTTTGAAAATGGATTTTCTGGGACTTCGTACGCTGACGGTAATCCAGAATGCGATTCATGGTGCGTTTGATGTACACGACATTGACTATAATGATAAAGAAGTATTTGATATGATAAGTTCCGGACACACAGAAGGCGTGTTCCAGTTAGAAAGTGCGGGCATGAAAAACTTCATGAAAGAGTTAAAGCCGCACAGTATGGAAGATATTATCGCGGGAATTTCTTTGTATCGTCCGGGACCGATGGATTTTATTCCAAAATATATAGAGGGAAAAAATAATCAGGATAATATTCAGTATGACTGCAAGGAACTAGAGCCAATTTTAGCACCGACCTACGGCTGTATTGTCTACCAGGAGCAGGTTATGCAGATTGTGCGTGATTTGGCCGGGTACAGTTATGGGCGAAGTGACCAGGTGCGCCGTGCCATGTCTAAGAAAAAAGCAGATGTCATGGAGAAAGAAAAGAATTATTTCATCTATGGCAATGAAGAAATTGGCGTGGAAGGCTGCATTAAGCGGGGAATCCCGGAAGAAGTGGCAATTAAAATATTTGATGATATGACCGATTTTGCGAAATATGCGTTTAACAAATCGCATGCGGCGGCTTACGCTGTCGTTTCATATCAGACAGCGTATCTAAAATGTCATTATCCGGTTGATTTTATGGCGGCGTTGATGACTTCTTTTATGGAGCATACCGGGAAAATTACGGAGTACATTATGAACTGCCGTAAAATGGGAATTGAAATTCTGCCACCGGATATCAACGAGGGAGAGTATCGTTTTACGCCGTATGAAGGAAATATCCGCTATGGACTTGCTGCTATCAAGGGAGTCGGCAGACCGGTTATTGATGAAATTGTCGCAGAGCGCAAGCTTGGCGGCAGATACCGCTCATTGAAGGATTTCTGCATGCGCTTGTCCGGAAAATCGGTGAATAAACGAACCGTCGAAAGTTTTATTAAGTCGGGTGCGCTTGACAGCCTGCCGGGTACCAGAAAGCAGAAAATGTATTCTTACATCAGCATTATGGATGGTGTAAATCAGGAGAAGAAAGGAACGCTTTCAGGTCAGATGTCCTTGTTTGATTTTGCCAGTCCGGAGGAACAAAAAGAGTTAGAAGTAAAAATGCCGGATGTAGGTGAATACGAAAAAGAAGAAATTTTAGGTTTAGAAAAAGAAGTGCTAGGTGTATATATCAGTGGCCATCCGCTGGAAGAATATGTGGCAACATTAGAGAAAAATATTACACGTACGACGGCTGACTTTGAAGTGGTTGACGGCGAGACGGAGCCGAAAGTGAAAGACCAGGAGAGAGCGGTTATCGGCGGTATGATTACCGGACGAACGGTAAAAGCAACCCGTACGAATAACATGATGGCATTTCTTACGGTAGAAGATTTGTACGGAACGGTAGAAGTCATTGTCTTTCCACGCGATTATGAAAAATACCGCACACTTTTAGAGGAAGATGCAAAAGTATTTATTCAAGGCCGTGTGACTGTTGAAGAGGACAAGCCTGCGAAACTTATTTGCTCCGGTGTTGTGCCATTTGATGCCGTGGAAAAAGAACTGTGGATTCAATTTCTAACACGTGCAGATTATGAAGAAGCAGAGCAGACTTTATTTGCCATTCTTGGGAATTACGATGGCATAGAAAACGTTTATATTTATTTGTCGAAAGACCGTGCGAGAAAACTTTTGCCCAAAAGCCGGTGCACGAAAGTATGCAAAGAATTGCTGTCGGAATTGTATACTAAATTTGGCGAGGATAATGTGAAAGTCACGGAAAAGAGTATTGAAAAAAAATTCCGGGCATAGTAAAATATACATGTATGAGAAATGATAAATGAAACAGATAAAACATATAATTGGAGGAAATCGGATTATGGCGAAAAAGGTAACGACAATTGGTGTATTAACAAGTGGCGGCGATGCGCCGGGAATGAATGCTGCGATTCGTGCAGTAGTCAGAGCCGGTATTTCCAGTGGTCTGAAAGTAAAGGGTGTCCGTCGTGGATATGCAGGACTTTTGGAAGAGGATATTATTGACATGGACACGATGAGCGTTACTGATATTGTTCAGCGTGGCGGCACAATTTTATTTACTTCCCGCTGTAAAGAGATGATGACACCGGAAGGCCAGCAGAAAGCTGCTGACATCTGCCGCGAACATGGCATTGATGGTATGGTTGTAATCGGTGGTGACGGTTCTTTCCGTGGAGCACAGAAACTTTCCGCAAATGGAATTAACACAATTGGTATCCCGGGAACCATTGACCTGGATATTGCCTGCACCGAATACACGATTGGATTTGATACTGCGTGCAACACGGCAATGGAAGCCATTGATAAGGTTCGTGATACTTCCGCTTCTCATGAGCGATGCAGTATCATTGAGGTAATGGGAAGAACGGCCGGACACATTGCATTATGGTGTGGTATTTCCAACGGTTCCGAGTATGTTTTGATTCCGGAGCGTGCTGAGGAAAACGATGAAGAGGAAATTATTAGAAAGATTATCTCAAAGCGTCGTATCGGAAAGAAACATCATATTATTGTAAATGCAGAAGGTGTTGGTCATTCTCATGAAATGGCAAAACGAATTGAAGCTGCAACCGGCATTGAGACGCGTGCAACGGTGATTGGGCATATCCAGCGTGGCGGAAATCCTTCTTGTCGTGACCGTGTATACGCATCAGCAATGGGAGCAAGAGCTGTTGATCTTTTATTAAAAGGTCAAACAAATCGTGTAGTTGCATATAAAAATGGCGAATTTACTGATTTTGATATTGACTATGCATTGCAGATGACAAAAGATATTGACGAGCACTTGTATAGTATGACAAAACGCCTTTCACGATAATTGATATGGTATAGAAAAAGAACTCATAGACCATCTGGTTTATGAGTTCTTTGTGTTATGATGAATTTTTATTCTTCTTCCATGTCATCCGGAACTAATGTATCGTCTGCTTCTTCTGCTTCTTCATCCGGTGAGAGTGTCACGTAGTCGCGGTCGTCATCGTCCTCATCATAAAGGTCATTGTCAAAATCGTCGTCATCGTAATCATCCAGATAATCTTTCATCAGAACATTTTTCAAGAAATACAATATACCACCTACTGCTGCTGCAACTGCAGTCAGACCAAGGAGGAATTTTACAAATTTTTTCATTTTAATATCCTTCCTTTCTTACGCATTTATTATATCCATTGCGCTAGTATTTATCCTTATTTTACGTGATAGAAGAAAAAAAGTAAAGAGTTTTTGGTGAAAGTGTACGTATTTATTTGACAAACAACTTTTTTTTGGTCATAATAGCAATTGTAAAGAATTAATAAAACATGTATAATATTTTACATATTATGATACAATGTTTTATCAGAAGTAATGGAGGGATTCAGATGACTACGAACAAGGCAAACAAAGTATCAAAAACAACAACAGCAAAAACTGCAGCAAAGCCAGCTGTAAAACCGGCCGCTAAACCGGCAGTAAAAACAACAGCAGCTCCTGCAAAAGAAGAGCCGAAAAAAGAAGCAGTAAAGCCGGTTGCTGAGAAAGAAAAACCAGTAGCAAAAACAACGGCTGCAAAAACGGCCAGAAAGACAACAAGAAAACCGAGAAAAACAAGTAAAGCTACGATTCGCAAGACAGCAGCTACTGTTGACTCAGAAGTTTTTGTTCAGATTTACGGACAGGAATTTTCCCAGCAGGAAATTATGGAAAAAGTTGTGGCAGCATGGGAGGCAGAAGGAAAGAAAATTACATCTATTAAAAGAGCAAAATTGTATGTAAAACCGGAAGAAGGAAAAGCTTATTATGTAGTAAATGAAGGCTTGAAAAACGGTTCTACAGGTGCTGTAGATTTATAATGATTACAAAAAGGAATCCAACGGGTTACGAGACGGGATAACGCTTCGCGTTATAGTCTCATACCCCCGTTGGATTTTTTTTGTTTCATAGCGGCACCGGGGGGAATATTTGTGACGAAAAAATATACATTACCGAATGAAGCGTGGATGATCTGCACCTAATTGGGAGCGGGAAAATGTAAGTTTGTATCAATGTGTATTGCAAATTTATTT
>ENA-ORTT01001526-ORTT01001526.1-human-gut-metagenome-genome-assembly--contig:-NODE-1526-length-22476-cov-6.741002_pt1 | contig 22476 bp, 16 predicted proteins | sample MGYA00242074_ERZ509197 | MGnify/ENA primary metagenome ERZ509197 (study PRJEB26280, sample SAMEA2338789) | human gut metagenome | biome: human gut; feature: human-associated habitat; material: faeces...
TTTTACAGGGTGGAGCATCCCAGCAGTTTGCCATGATCCCGATGAACCTGATGAAAAATAAAAAAGCAGGTTATATCGTAACAGGTCAGTGGGCAAAGAAAGCATATCAGGAAGCATCCATTTACGGTGAGGCAATCAAACTTGCATCTTCCGAGGATAAGACATTTTCTTACATACCGGACTGCTCCGATCTTGATATTCCGGATGATCTTGATTATGTATATATTTGTGAGAACAACACAATTTATGGAACCAAATACAAAAAACTCCCGAATACAAAAGGACATACATTAGTAGCTGATGTATCTTCCTGCTTCTTATCAGAGCCTGTAGATGTTACCAAATATGGTGTGATCTATGGCGGTGTTCAGAAGAATGTCGGACCTGCCGGTGTTGTTATCGTAATTATCCGTGAGGATCTGATCACAGAGGATACCTTACCGGGAACACCTACCATGTTAAAATACAAAACACATGCAGATGCAGATTCTCTTTACAATACACCGCCATGCTACGGCATTTATATCTGCGGAAAAGTATTCAAATGGTTAAAGAAGATGGGCGGACTTTCTGTCATGAAAGAGCGCAATGAAGAAAAAGCAAAAATCCTTTACGATTTCTTAGATCAGAGCAAATTATTCAAAGGAACTGTTGTACCGGAGGACCGTTCCCTGATGAACGTTCCATTCGTAACCGGAGATGCCGATCTGGATGCAAAATTCGTAAAAGAAGCAACCGAAGCCGGATTTGTAAACTTAAAAGGACATCGTACTGTTGGCGGTATGAGAGCATCTATCTACAATGCGATGCCAAAAGAGGGCGTTGAAAAATTAGTAGAGTTCATGAAGAAGTTTGAGGAGGAGAATGCATAATGTTTAAGTATAACTGCTTAAATCCGATCGCATCAGTCGGTCTGGATCTGTTTTCAGATCAGTATGAGAAAGTAGATGAATTAAAAGATGCACAGGCTGCTTTAGTCAGAAGTGCTGCAATGAATGATTTGGAACTGCCGGATACTTTAGAGGCAGTTGCAAGAGCAGGAGCCGGAGTTAACAATATTCCACTTGATAAATGTGCAGAAAAGGGTATCGTCGTATTCAATACACCTGGTGCAAATGCCAATGGTGTAAAAGAGCTTGTATTCGCAGGTATGCTTTACGCATCCCGTGATATCGTAGGCGGTATCGAATGGTGTTTAGAGAACCAGAACGATGAAAATATCGCAAAGACAGCTGAGAAGCAGAAAAAGAACTTTGCAGGAACCGAAATTTCCGGAAAGAAATTAGGTGTCATCGGTCTTGGTGCGATCGGTGTGTTAGTTGCCAATGCAGCAATCCATATGGGAATGGAAGTATATGGATATGATCCGTATATCTCTGTTGCAGCAGCATGGAACTTATCAAGAAGTGTTAAGCACATCAGCAACGTAGAAGATATCTACCGTGAGTGTGACTACATCACGATCCATGTGCCGCTTCTGGATTCTACGAAAAAAATGATCAGTGCAGACGCAATTGCTATGATGAAACCAACTGCGATCGTATTAAATTTTGCAAGAGATCTGCTTGTGGATGAAGAAGCAATGGTGGATGCACTTGCAGCAGGAAAAGTACACAAATATGTATCTGATTTCCCGAACACAACGACTGTTGGTGCAAAGGGCTGTATCGTAACACCTCACCTTGGAGCTTCCACAGCAGAGTCAGAAGATAACTGTGCGATTATGGCAGTGCGTGAGATCCGTGATTACTTAGAAAATGGTAATATTGTCCATTCTGTAAATTTCCCGGACTGCAGCATGGGAGCATGCACAACTGCAGGACGTATCGGAATCTTACACCGCAATGTCAAAGGTATGTTAAGTTTATATACAACGATCCTTGGCGATGCTGGTATCAACATTGATGGGATGGCAAACAAATCAAAAGGTGATTATGCATATGCACTTTTGGATCTGGATACTTCCGTTCCGGATGACGTACTTGAAAAATTAAAAAATACAGAAGGTGTCTTAAAGGTTCGCAAGATCTGCTAGAAAAAACAGCAGTGATATATGACAATAGAGTGTTCATAAAACGAAGATTTTATTGTTACCTGGGATCGGCACAGGAGAGAGTTATAAGAAAAATGGTAACTATCGCATAAGAAAAAATGAGGTGCAGCAAAAATGGCAGATATCAGACCGTTTATGAGCATCAGACCAGAAAAAGGGAAGGCAGCTAAAATCGCTGCCCTCCCTTATGATGTTTATAACAGAAAAGAAGCAACTGAGGAAGTGGAAAAGAACCCGGAGTCTTTTTTAAAGATCGACCGTGCGGAAACGGGTTATCCGCTTTCCGTGGATATGTATGACGACAGAGTGTACGAAAGGGCACACGATCTGTTGTGGGGGATGGTAGAGGATGGTTCTTTTATCAGGGATCAGAAGAACTGCTACTATATTTACGAACTTACGATGAATGGACGCGTGCAGACAGGTATTACCGCATGTGCGTCGATCGACGACTATTTAAACGGTGTTATCAAAAAACATGAGAACACCAGAGCGGAAAAAGAGGCAGACCGTATCCATCATGTAGACGTCTGCAATGCGCAGACAGGACCGATTTTTTTGGCATACCGGTCAGATCCGGTGATCAACGGAATCGTAGCACAGGTCAAAGAGGGAGAGCCGGAGTATGATTTTATATCGGAGGACGGGATCAGACACTGCGTGTTTGTGATCGATGACGACGAAAAAATAGCTGCGGTCTCACAGGCATTTGAAAATATGGCAGATATCTATATCGCAGATGGTCATCACCGTGCGGCTTCCGCAGTAAAAGTCGGTTTGAAACGAAGAGAAGAACATCCGGACTATGATGGAACGGAAGAATTTAATTATTTCCTGTCCGTGTTATTCCCGGATGACCAGCTTATGATCATGGATTATAACCGTGTGGTCAAGGATTTAAACGGATACTCTTTCCAGAGTTTTTACAAGGAAATGAAAAAACGCTTTGACGTGACGGAGATCACAGATCAGGAAGAAAAGAGACCGCAGGAAAAAGGCAGCTTTACCATGTACATGGAAGGACACTGGTTCTTGTGTAAGATCAGAGAGGAAGACCTTGCGGCAGTGGCGGATGATCCGGTCAAAAGTCTGGATGTCTCACTGTTACATGACCTTTTACTCCATCCGGTACTAGGCATCGGAGATCCGAAAACAGACGGCAGGATCGACTTTGTCGGCGGAATCCGCGGCATGGACGAACTGGTCAGACGCTGTGAGGAAGACTGTTCCGTGGCATTTGCCATGTACCCGACCTCGATCACAGAGCTCTTCTCCGTCGCAGATGCCGGAAAACTCATGCCTCCAAAATCTACCTGGTTTGAGCCGAAGCTCCGCAGCGGTCTGTTCATTCATTCCTTAGAATAAGGAAATTCCTTAGAGCAGGACAAAATGAGAAATGGAATTTTGAAAACTTATAAAGAACTGAGGAAGTTGTGAATCTGTGTCAGGTTCACAACATTCATAGCCTAAAGATGAGTTTTTTTAAAATTCAAATTCGAATAAAAACGAAGGGAGCCATATATGCTGGCAGAAAATGTAGAAGGAATCGCTAATGCAACCGAGACCGTCGAAATGTTAAACCAGGCGCAGGAAAACTTACAGGAGGTTGCGAAGAACCCGGGAATCGTAGGCACATGGCTGCAGGGTCTGATCCCGGATCTTTTGAATTTTGCATTTCAGGTTGTAGTTGCGATTATCATTTATATTGTCGGAAGCAAGATCATTGGTCTGATCTTAAAAATGTTCCGAAAATCCATGGAACGCAGAGATGTCGATACCGGTGTCAGACAGTTTGTACTGCCATTGATCAAATACGCACTATATCTGGTACTGATCTTTATTATCATGGGACTGTTTGGAATTGCAACCACCTCGGCAGTGGCAGTGCTTGGTTCTGCTGGTGTGGCAGTCGGTCTGGCATTACAGGGCAGCCTTTCAAATTTTGCGGGTGGTGTGCTGATCTTACTGTTAAAACCTTTCCGTGTCGGAGATTACATTATAGAACATTCCGGCGGGAAAGAGGGTACGGTAACAGAGATCTCCATTTTCTATACGAAACTGCTCACCATTGACAACAAAGTGGTCATGGTACCAAACGGTACACTCTCTAACAGCAGCATCACGAATGTTTCCACCATGGAGAAACGCCGTGTGGATCTGGTAGTAGGCATTGCATATGAAGCAGATATCAGAACTGCAAAAGAAGTGTTGTATTCTGTTGCAGAAGCGGAGGAGGCAAGACTGCCGGAAGAAGAGATTCTTGTATTTGTGGATGAACTCGGAGATTCTTCCGTAAACATGGGTGTGCGTATCTGGGTAAAAACAGAGGACTACTGGTCTGCAAGGTGGCGCCTGACCGAGAATATCAAGTATGCGCTTGACAGTCACAATATTTCCATCCCATATCCTCAGATGGATGTGCAGATCAAACAGTAAATGACATTGATACCTCAAAAGTGACCAATATGAGTGGTATGTTTACAGGCTGCGGAACCAGTAAAGTTACTGTGAAATAGTCATAACACTCATATGTGCAAAATTAACAAAGATTTCTAAAAATCGTTGACAAAATAAGTGAGATATGCTAATTTTGATTTGTTAGGCAAAACAGATGACAAAGAGGATTCTGTTGAATGGTTATTTTATGTATTTAGGAGGTTTTTAAAGAGTTATGCAGCAGGGAACTGTAAAATGGTTTAATGCCAAAAAAGGTTATGGATTTATTTCGGACGAGCAGGGAAATGACGTATTCGTACATTTTTCCGCATTGAACATGGATGGATTTAAAGAGTTAAAAGACGGTGAACGTGTTGAGTTCGAGGTTACCGAAGGAGAAAAAGGTCCTCAGGCTGCCAATGTAAGCCGTATCGCATAACAGCAGATGATTCCATAAGTACCAAAAAGGGAGTGTAAATATTACATTCCCTTTTTAAGTTATATAAAATGTGATATAATGAGCGCAAGTGAGTCAACATGCTTGCTTGATTGACGAACGGCGAATTGGATTATGTGCTGTTTTTTGCACATAATATAACAGACATAAGACCATATTTTGGAGGAAAACGATGAAACTGACTGATTTGGATGCATATGAAGTTTTAGAGCAGTGCCCTTTGCGCGATTTGAAATCCGAAGGGCTCGTTTTACGTCATAAAAAGAGCGGCGCAAGAATTGCTGTAATCTCAAATGATGATGATAATAAGGTATTTTATATCGGATTCCGCACTCCGGCGGAGGATTCCACAGGTGTACCACATATTATAGAACACACAGTATTGTGCGGTTCGGATAAATACCCGGTCAAGGATCCGTTTGTGGAACTGGTCAAGGGATCCTTAAATACATTTTTAAATGCAATCACTTATCCGGAGAAAACGATTTATCCGGTGGCAAGCTGCAACGATACGGATTTTCAGAATCTGATGAGTGTTTATATGGATGCGGTATTCCATCCGAATATTTATAAACATCAGGAGATTTTTAAACAGGAAGGCTGGCATTATGAGCTTGAGAGCGAAGATGCGCCGATTACGATCAACGGTGTTGTATATAATGAAATGAAAGGTGCTTTTTCCTCAGCTGACGATGTGCTGCAGCGGGAAATTTTAAATTCCCTGTTTCCGGATAACACTTACAGTAACGAGTCCGGCGGAGATCCGGAACGTATCCCGGATCTGACCTATGAGGATTACCTTGATTTTCACCGCAGATATTACCATCCGTGCAATTCCTATATTTACCTGTATGGAAATATGGATGTGGCAGAAAAACTCCGCTGGATGGATGAGGAATATTTAAGCCATTATGAGGAAATTGAACTTGACTCTACAGTAAAGGCACAGAAGCCATTTGAAAAACCAGTGGAGATCACGAAGAAATACCCAATCTCTTCCGCAGAACCGGAGGAAGATAATACCTATCTTTCTTATAATCTGGTTGTGGGGGACATTTTAGATAGAAAACTTTATCTGGCATTTGATGTGCTTGACTATGCATTGCTCGGTGCACCGGGGGCTCCGTTAAAACAGGCACTGATCGACGCGGGCATCGGAAAAGATATCGTTGGCGGTTATGACAGCAGTACCATGCAGCCGGTATTTTCCATCATTGCAAAAAATGCGAACAGTGCAGATAAAGAGAAGTTTCTTGCGACGATACAGGATGTGTTAAACCGTCAGGTAAAAGACGGCGTGGATAAGAAAGCACTGCTTGCCGGGATCAGTGCGTCAGAGTTCCGCTATCGTGAAGCGGATTTCGGACAATTCCCGAAGGGACTTTTATACGGCATCCAGTGTTTGGACAGCTGGCTTTACGATGACATGCAGCCATTTATGCATGTGGAGGCATTAGATACTTACTGTTTCCTGCGGGAGCAGGTTGAGACCGGATATTTTGAAACATTGATTGAAAAATACCTGCTTCAAAATCCGCATGCGTCGGTGGTTGTGATTGAGCCGGAGAGAGGTCTTAATGCAAAAAGAGAAGAGACACTGGCAGAGAAACTTGCTGCATATAAAGACAGCCTGAGTAAAGAGGAGATCAAGCAGCTTATCGCAGACACGAAACATTTAAAACAGTATCAGGAAGAGCCTTCACCAAAGGAAGATTTGGCAAAAATTCCGATGTTAAAACGTGAGGATATGAAACGTGAGGCGGCACCGCTTTACAATACGATGAAAAAATGCGGTAACACGACGGTCGTACACCATGAGATGTTTTCAAATGGTATTGATTATCTGCGCATCCTCTTTGATATCCGTGATATGGAGATCAAAGATCTGCCGTATGTTGGAATTTTAAAATATATCCTTGGCTATATGGATACAGAGCGGTACGGATTTTCAGAACTGGCAAATGAGATCAACATCCACACCGGTGGAATATCCGCAAGCTGTGGTGTTTATCCGCATGTGAAGAAGCCGGAGGATATGCAGTTTATGTTTGAACTGCGTGTAAAAACGCTTGCATCGGAGCTGCCCCAGGCGATGGATCTTTTGCGTGAGATCATAATGACGACAAAGATTTCTGATGAAAAGCGCCTGCGTGAGATCATTGCGCAGCTTCGTTCAAGGGTGGAGGCGGCATTTGACGGTTCCGGACATTCGGTGGCATCCATGCGTGCGCTGTCTTATTTCTCAAGAGCGGCATATTATCAGGAGGCAACCGCAGGCATTTCCTTCTATGAGCTGATCGCTGATTTAGATGAACATTTTAATGAGAAAAAAGATGCACTGATCGCACAGCTTGAGAAAATGGTACAGACGATATTTGTACCGGAGCGCATGATCGTCAGTGTTGTCTGCGAAGAGGCAGATTATCAGGCGGTAGAAGCACAGATCGCTTTCCTGTTAAAAAATCTGTATCCGTCGGAGAAAATCGTGAAAGAGCGGAGTCTGCCAGAGCTTCATTTAGAAAAGAAAAATGAGGGATTTATGGATGCCTCCCAGGTGCAGTATGTGGCGAGAGCTGGTAACTATGTGCGCCACGGATTTTCGTATCACGGTGCATTGCGCATTTTAAAAGTCATTATGGGATATGATTATCTCTGGATCAATGTCCGTGTCAAGGGCGGAGCCTATGGATGTATGAACAGCTATATGCGGAATGGAGATACTTATTTTGTTTCCTACCGTGATCCGAACTTAAAGAAAACGGATGAGATCTATGACGGTATCCCGCAGTATCTTGCCGATTTTAAGGCGGACGAGCGTGAGATGACAAAATACATCATTGGTACGATCAGTGATATGGATACGCCGATGAATCCGAGTGCGAAGGGAGCACGTTCCATGACCGCATATTTACAGGGACTGGATTTTGCGGATATCCAGAAAGAGCGCGATCAGGTGATCGGTGCAACAGATGAGGATATCCGTGGCTTAAAGGATCTGATCGCATCCGTGCTGGAAGAAAAAAATCTCTGTGTCATCGGAAACGAAGATAACTTAAAGAGTCAGAGCGACATGTTTATGCAGCTGAAAAATTTATATGAATAATTTGGGAATGGAGTACGAATGAAAGAAAATTTTAAATCGGGATTTGTCACAATTATCGGCAGACCAAACGTTGGAAAATCAACTTTAATGAATCATCTGATTGGTCAGAAGATCGCAATCACATCCAATAAACCGCAGACCACCAGAAACCGTATCCAGACTGTCTATACGGATATGGAACGCGGACAGATCGTATTTTTGGACACGCCGGGAATCCATAAGGCAAAAAACAAGCTGGGTGAATATATGGTCAACACTGCAGAACACACTTTAAATGAAGTGGATGTGATCCTCTGGTTAGTAGAGCCGTCGAACTTTATCGGAGCAGGGGAACAGCATATCATCGAGCAGTTAAAAAAGACAAAAACACCTGTGATTCTTGTCATCAATAAGGTGGATACGGTCAGCCGTGACAAGATACTGGAATTTATCGATACTTACCGCAAAGTATATGATTTTGCCGAGATCGTTCCGGCGTCCGCCCTGCGCGCACAGAATCTCGATACCGTACTTGACATGATCTTTAAATATCTGCCGTACGGACCGCAGTTTTATGATGAGGACACAATCACAGACCAGCCGGAGCGCGCGATCGTTGCGGAGATCATCCGTGAAAAGGCACTTCATGCATTGGATGATGAGATCCCGCACGGAATCGCTGTCTGCATTGACCGCATGAAACAGCGGAAAGGACAGAACATCATGGACATTGAGGCGACAATCGTCTGCGAGAGGGATTCCCATAAGGGCATCGTGATTGGAAAAGGCGGGGCAATGTTAAAAAAGATCGGTTCAAACGCACGTTATGAGATCGAACGACTGTTAGAGGAACAGGTCAATTTAAAACTTTGGGTAAAAGTTAAAAAAGACTGGCGTGACAGCGATTCCATGATGAAGAATTTTGGTTATAACAAGGATGAGATCTAAACTTACCATTTTTTTGCTGGTATAAGCGAAGCTGTCTGCGGAAATCCTAACATTATCAAGTGATGGATGATGGGAGGATGAGACCATGGATGAAGCCTGGAGCAATTTTATGATAACAGGAAGAGTAACTGATTATTTAAAATACAAAGAGTCGCACGAAGGCAGCTTTGATACCACAGGGAGAGGATGGGAGAACAGACCGGATGGGACAGAATATCGTAGTGACCGGGATGGTCTTAAAGGTAATGCCGATTGGCGATTATGACAGAAGAATCACGCTGCTGACAAAGGAACGGGGCAAGATCACCGCATTTGCAAAGGGTGCAAGAAGACCAAACAGTGCACTTGTTGCTGCGGCAACCCCGTTTTCCTTTGGAGAATTTGAAATGTTTGAGGGAAGAAGTTCCTACACCGTAGTCAGGGCGTCCATTCAGAACTATTTCAGGGAAGTTCAGGAAGAACTTGAAGCTACATATTATGGGTGTTATTTTCTGGAATTTGCCGATTATTACTGTCAGGAAAACAATGATGAACGGGAAATGTTAAAGCTGCTTTATCAGTCACTCAGGGCATTGACGAGCGCTGCCTATGATAAGAGGCTGGTCCGCTTTATTTTTGAACTGAAGGCGATGGCTGTCAATGGCGAGGCGCCAAACGTTTTTTCCTGTGTCAGATGTGGGGAAAAAGAAAATTTGCGCTGGTTTGTGACAAGGCGTGGCGGATGTATCTGTGAAACATGTGAAAAAAAGGATCCGTCACCGGAGGAATCCGGCAGGTTTTTACTGGAAGAGTCGACGCTTTACACAATGCAGTACATCATTTCGGCAAGGGTGGAAAAACTGTATACTTTTTCCGTCAGTGACAGTGTGTTAAGACAGCTGCTGGCGATCATGAAAAGTTACCGTGCAGTTTATCTGGATCATTCGTTTCAGACGCTGAAAATGTTGGAGGGACTATTTACTGGTTGAAATCGGGAATGGGAAATAGTATAATGTAAAACATTGGATATGTAAGACGAATGGAGAATTATAAAAATGAGAAAAGCATGTATGGCAGGTATCAGCGTACTGATTGGCATTTCGATGCTGGCTGGATGTGGAAAATCTCTGGATGCGGATACGGATACGGTGTATGTACAGAAAAACGGAACCGTGCTTTCGGTGGATGTTGAAACGTTAGACAAAGATTATTATGATGAAACGGAGTTAAAGGATTATGTGACGGATGCCGTTTCCACATATACCGGGGAGCATGGAAAGAGTGCGGTCAAACTGGAAAATCTGTCTGTGAAGGACGGTACGGCAACACTTAAGATGAAGTATAAGACGCCGGAAGATTACACAGGATTTAATGGCATTGAACTCTATGAGGGAAAAGTTGTTAAGGCACTCGCAGCAGGATATGATTTCAAGACAGATTTTGTCAGTGTGGAAGATGGAAAGGTGACAGGAACCGCCACAAAGGAGGAAATTTACTCCGGAGAAGATTTAAAAGTAGTCATCATCAAGGCAAACAGAGATGTGAAAGTAGACGGTACAATCTGCTATGTTTCAAGTGAGAATGTAAAACTGACCGGAACAGACAGTGTGTCCATCCGGGATGGTTACAGTTTAAACAATGGCAGTACAGCCGATGAGAGTGATTCAGATGAAAATATCGCTGATGGAACAGAGAGTATTGGCGGGTCAACAGAGGTGTCTGACACAGACGTCAATGACGATACAACTTATGTAAAAGATGATGGGGCATTTGAAACAGATGTCTACACATACATTATTTATAAGTAAGCATACAAAAGAGGCAGTTTACTGCCATTTTATAGAAAGGTGAGGAATTATTTATGGAAAAATCAATGGACAAAATTGTAGCACTGGCAAAATCAAGAGGATTCGTTTATCCGGGATCTGAGATTTACGGCGGTCTTGCAAATACATGGGATTATGGTAATCTCGGCGTTGAGTTAAAGAACAATGTAAAAAGAGCATGGTGGCAGAAATTTATTCAGGAGAACCCATACAATGTTGGTGTGGACTGTGCGATCTTAATGAACCCGCAGACATGGGTTGCATCCGGACATCTTGGAGGATTTTCTGATCCTTTAATGGATTGTAAAGAATGTCACGAGCGTTTCCGTGCAGACAAGATCATCGAGGATTTTGCGGAAGAGAAAAAAATTGAGTTAAAGAGTTCCGTAGACGGCTGGACACAGGAAGAGATGCGTGATTTCATCGAAGAAAATCAGGTTCCATGTCCGACCTGCGGCAAACATAACTTTACAGATATCCGTCAGTTTAACCTGATGTTTAAGACATTCCAGGGTGTTACTGAAGATGCAAAAAATACCGTATACTTAAGACCGGAGACAGCACAGGGTATTTTCGTTAATTTTAAAAATGTACAGAGAACATCCCGCAAAAAGATCCCGTTCGGTATCGGACAGGTCGGAAAATCTTTCCGTAACGAGATCACACCGGGTAACTTTACATTCCGTACCAGAGAGTTTGAGCAGATGGAGCTTGAGTTTTTCTGTGAGCCTGGCACTGATTTAGAGTGGTTCCAGTACTGGAGAGGCTTCTGTCGTGACTGGCTGATCTCCCTTGGAATCAAAGAGGATGAGATGCGTCTGCGTGATCATGATCCGGCTGAACTTGCATTTTACAGCAAGGGAACAACCGATATCGAGTTCTTATTCCCGTTCGGATGGGGCGAGCTCTGGGGTATCGCTGACAGAACTGATTATGACCTTGGACGCCATCAGGAGACTTCCGGTCAGGATCTTACTTATTTTGATGATGAGAAGAATGAAAGATATCTTCCGTATGTCATCGAGCCTTCACTCGGTGCAGACCGTGTTGTTTTAGCATTCTTATGTGCTGCTTACGATGAGGAGAATATCGGAACCGAAGAAAAACCGGATATGAGAACAGTTCTTCATTTCCACCCGGCTTTAGCTCCGGTTAAGATCGGTGTGCTTCCATTATCCAAGAAGTTAAATGAAGGCGCAGAAAAGGTATTTGCACAGCTTTCACACAAATACAACTGTGAATTTGATGACAGAGGAAATATCGGAAAACGTTACAGAAGACAGGATGAGATCGGTACTCCGTTCTGCGTAACTTACGATTTCGAATCTGAAAATGACGGTGCGGTAACGGTTCGTGATCGTGATACCATGGAGCAGGAGCGTATTAAGATCGAGGATCTGGATGCTTATTTCGCAGAGAAGTTTAATTGGTAGGAGTGCTGAATGTCGCATAAGATAAACAAAATATGGAATAAAATCTCTTATGAAACAATCATTTTTGGTGTAATTATGATTCGTTTTTTATCCACCCGTGCATTGGATCTTAACACATGGGCAACTGCATGGGATGCAATGGATTATTCCATGGGAAACGGTTCAAGGCTTCTGATTGGAAGTATATACAGGTTGTTTTATGGGGAATATTTAGATATTACCGTGGCGTATAAATATGTAGGAATTGGCATCATGTTGACGATTCTGGTTTTGGCGGTTGTGTTAGGACAACTGATACGAAGATCACTCGCTGCAGATTACGCACATAAGGATGTTATATATGGAGTAGTAACAGCATATGTGATAGCCCCGTTTTCAATCGCATATGTGTGGAATGAAGATAATCTGGGAAGATTTGATGTTTACATGCTTTTGGTCGCATTGCTGACAGTACTGGCAGCCTTGTGTATAAAAAATTATGTGGCAAAAGCGATACTTATCACTGTTTTGGGGGTAACAGGTCTTGCAATTCATCAGGGATATGCTTTTTTATACTATCCCTTGACATTTACAGTACTTTGTTATGATGCATTTGCGGAGAATCGTTTACATAAGAAAAGATTTGTGGGTGTGGTAATTTCGGGTGCAATAGAAGTTGCGGCAGCGATTTACTTTCAGTTTTTTACTAAAATCAATTTTGACAGTGTAGAAGAGACAGTTTCATTTATTAAGTCCCGTACTAATTTGGAGGTATCGGATTTTGCGATTCAGCTTGAGTATTTTGGAAGTATGAAATATCAGCTTGACGAGGTGACATCCGTATTTTTTCACGGAAATGAAGATCCAATCCGCCATCTATTGCTGATATTGTTGTTGATGTCGCCATTGCTTATTTTATATCTGATGGTTTGGAAAGATGTATTTTTTGATTTGAGACAGAAAAAAGTAAAATTGATCCAGTCACCATATTTGTATGCTGCTCTGGTAAATATTTGTTTTATACCAATGTTCGTGATTCATGTGGACTGGGGAAGACATCTGGCACCATTGATGGCAATGCCAACATTTGTATTTTTATTTTTGCTTGCTCAAAAAGATAAATCAATAATTTATGCATTTGGAAAAATGCAGGAGCGTGTGAAGAGCCATCCATGGTACTTTGTTTTGACACTGGTGTGGATCGCAGGTTTTGATAGTTTTGGCGCGCGTAATTTTCAGTGGCAGATTGACAGGTTATACAGTTTTTTTAAATATGGATTTCATATATAAATAAGAGGGGGACTAAAGACCAGGTGCTTTAGTCTCTTTGTATGTGAGGATTAAAAAATGAGATTCCTAAGGAATAAAGAGGAAAATGTCAGTAAAAAAGTCTGGTTCTTTCTGGCATATACCGTTTGTTTTGCAATCATTGCGGGGGCAGTGTTCTCCGTATTTATCATAAATAAAAAGAGTTTTATATGGGTTCCGGACGGTTTGCAGCAGCATTTCAATGCGCTGCTTTATTACCGTTCCTGGCTGTTATCGATCCTGGATACGCTGGCCACGGAACATAAGATCTCAGTCCCTCTCTGGGATATGCAGATTGGACTTGGATCAGATGTATTGACGACACTTCATTATTATGTCATTGGCGATCCGCTCAATCTTTTATCGGTGTTCGTGCCGGATGAAAAATATATGGAACTCTTTTACAATACGATGGTTCTGGTGAGAATATATCTTGCAGGTCTCGCGTTTTCTGCATACTGCAGATACCATGGACAGAAACCATATTCTACACTGCTTGGAGCAATGGTGTACGATTTCTGTTTTTGGGTTATTATTGCGGTGCGGCATCCGTATTTTTTAAATCCGATGATCTACCTGCCGCTGATTCTGGTCGGGGTGGATAAAATTTATAAAAAACAGAAACCATGGTTATATATGGGGATGCTTGCGGTAGCGACGGTCAGCAGTTTTTATTTTACATACATGATCTGTATCTTTGTTGCCATCTATGCTCTGCTTCGTTATCTGATGTTATTTGGAAAACCGGTTTTAAAGACGGTATGGTACTGGGTATGGCGTTTTGTGGCATACTCACTGGTGACACTGGCATCTGTTTCTGTCATATTACTCCCGGTTGTTGCCATGACACTGTCTACGGGAAGGGCAGGAGCGCAGCATACGTTTTCGATAATGTATCCGTTATCCTATTACCGGAAATTACTGTATGGCTTTCTGATCGGAGGTTCGACCTACTGGAGTGAACTTGGATATACGGGAATCGTCCTCTTAGCGGTGTTGTTACTTCTCTTTGGCGGCAAAAAAAACAGGGGGCTGCGTGCCGGATTTGTACTTATGACACTGTTGCTGTTGTTCCCGTTTGCCGGAAAAATGTTAAATGGAGGCAGTTATGTGGTCAACCGCTATATGTGGGCATACTCCATGCTTGTGTCTTTTATCGCGGTAAAAATGTATCCTCAGATGATGGAGATGCATTTTAAGAAAAAAATTGCACTGTTCTGGGCGGGGATCACCTATATCTTCCTGTGCTTGGAGGTGCTTGGAAAGCATCAGAAACAGTATGTATTAGTGGCATTATTATTATTTTCCGTGCTGTTAGTTTTCATTGTCGGAACCGGGAAAAAGACGAAAGAAAAATTTGTTTTTAAGGCGGCATTGTTAGTGGTGGTGATGCTTGAACTGATCTATCAGGGATGGGCAGAATATGCGCCACAGGCGGGCAGTTATGTGGAAGAATTTGCCACGCAGGGGGAGGCACTTTCCATGCTGACAAAAGATGCTGCGGGTAGTCTTGTGAAAAATCATGCGAAAGATACGACATACCGCTATGAGTCCCTGCAGTCTGAGGAGTGGAAAAACACGGCGATGCAGCTTGGAATCAATGGTACCTCCTATTATTTCAGTCTTGCAAACCCGGATATCAACCAGTTTCAAAGAGAAATGTACATCAATCAGACCAGGGATTTCTGTTATTCCGGATTTGATGCGCGCACGATGTTGGAGGTGCTTTCCGGCGTGCGTTATTATGTGGTGCCGTCCGGAAACAGCGGACTGCGCCCGTATGGTTATAACGTCTGCATCAACTGTGGAACATTAGGCGCCGGGGGACAGTATGAGGTAAAATGCGATGCTTATGAAAATGATTCGGTACTGCCGCTTGGATTTGCAAGTGATGCGGTGATTCCACGGAGCACTTATGAAGAACTGGATGTGACGAAAAAACAGCAGGCACTGTTACAGGGGATTGTCGTGGAGGATGAGAAGATCCCGTCTGCGTTAGCCGGCACGAAAACGAAACCAGAGTTTATGGATCAGGATATTTCCTACACGATCACGGATATGCACAATGTGGAACTGACGGATCAGGGATTTACTGCGACGGAAAAGAAAGCGTCGGTCACACTTTCCTTTGAGGGAATACCGGAGAGTGAAACTTACTTCATATTAAAAGGGCTTCAGTTTTCGGAGGAGGGAAAGACGTTAACACAGTCGAAGAGCCGTCTGCACATTGATGTGACCTGTGGAAAGATCACGAAAATGATCACGTTTCTGACAAAGAAGAATAATTTTTACAGTGGTGTGGATGACTATCTGATCAATGCAGGATACCGTGATGAAAAAGCAGATGAGATCACATTGACATTTCATGAAAAAGGAACATATCAGTTTGATGATATGCAGATCATCTGTCAGCCAATGGAACAGACCGATGACTGGACGAAAAATTTAAAGCAGGATGTTTTAAAAAATGTTGTCGTGGATACAAATTGTATTTCAGGAACATTAGAAAACGCTAAGGAGAGACTGCTCTGCATGACAATTCCGTACAGCAGTGGCTGGAGGGCATACATAGATGGTGCGGAAACGGAAATCTTAAAAGCAGATACCATGTACATGGCAGTTGATGTGCCGGAGGGAACACATCAGATCGAATTTTATTACTGTACGCCGTATTTAAAAACAGGTGCTGTTTTGAGCGGGATTGGAATCCTGTCGGTGATCGGGATTGTTATTTTCAGATATCGGACCGGAAAGAAAAAAAGAAATGGAATAGAGCAGAATAAGGAAAGGATCTGGGATGTCTACGATATATCTATCGGAAAAAAAGGAATACAGGGCACTTGATTTCTCAAAATTTGTGGCAGCATTTTTGGTTGCTGCCATTCATATTCCTCCGTTTGAGGAGGCTGCACCGGTATTTTCACACGAATTTCAGCAGGTGATCTGCCGTATGGCAGTTCCGTTCTTTTTTGTATGTACAGGTTATTTTATCGGGGAAAAAATAACAGATAAAGGCAAAGTAAGAAAATATCTTTTCCATATTATAAAGATGTATGTATGGTGGAGTCTGTTATACCTGATACCAATCATTGAACATTTCTGGGAGAAAAAAAGAAGTGCTGCCGGAAACCTGTTAGAACTCGCAAGAAGATTCTTTCTGATAGGATCTTACATACAGCTCTGGTATCTGCCTGCGACCGTCGTGGCGGTGTTACTTTTGTATCTGCTGGTAACACGTTTTCAGTGGAAGGTGAAAGGAATCGTTGCAGCTGCTGTGTTATTGTATCTGGCTGGGGTTTCTCACAATACTTACCGTCATGCATTTGACTCGGTCTTGCCTGCTGCAAATGAGATTAAATTGTATCTTTCTGTATTTGCTACGGCAAGAAATGGTTTATTTTTCGGTTTTCCGTTTGTGACGATGGGATATCTCTTCCGTGTAAAGGCAGACCGGATCCGAAAAAGTGCGTATGGATGGTATACGGTATTTTTTCTTGTGCTGATGATGTTAGAAGAATGGATCGTCACACAGAAGATCGGCGAGTCATCGCATGATATGTATCTTATGACACCGCTTGTCACTGCAAATCTTTTCCTGGCTGCAGCCTTTTTTCCGGTGAGTGAGAGAATGGATGTGACCGCAAAAATAATGCGTGAGCTCTCGACGGAAATTTTCCTTTTACATATGCTGGTATATTTCTGGTATAAAAAGATCATGGAATGCATGGGACTGGATGCAGGAAAACATCTGGTACGTTATATGGTGGTTGTTACGGTTAGTGTTCTGATTGGTCTGATCCTCATATATATAAGAAGAAAAAGGTCTAAACAGGAAAATTATAAAAAAAATATAAAACCGCAGAAATTATAAAAATTAGTGTTGACAAAAGAATATGATGGTGCTATTTTAAGTACATAGATGTTAGCACTCCATAATAATGAGTGCTAACAGATAGAAAAAGGTAACTGAGATCAGAGGCAGATGCCGGATTCTTACAGAAAGTTACAGAGTATGGAGATGGAGAAGAGAATGGACGAGGAATTCGAATTAGACGAACGAAAAACGAAAATTCTTGATGCAATCATCCGCAACTATTTAGAGACAGGCGAACCGGTTGGATCACGAACAATATCCAAGTATACCGATTTGAATCTGAGCTCTGCGACAATCCGTAATGAGATGGCAGACCTGGAAGAACTTGGATACATTTTACAGCCGCATACTTCGGCCGGCAGGATCCCTTCCGACAAAGGATACCGCTTTTATGTGGATCATCTGATGGAAGAGAAAGACCGTGAAGTGAATGAGATGAAGAATTTCGTCATCGAACACACGGAGAAGGTGGATCAGGTGCTGCAGCAGGTGGCAAAGATACTGGCGAACAATACCAATTATGCGACGATGGTCACAGCACCGACGTTTCATAAGAATAAAGTAAAGTTCATCCAGTTATCGAATATGAATGAAGAACAGATTTTAGCAACGATCGTTACCGAAGGCAATCTGGTCAAGAATAAAATTATTCCGGTCAGTGAGCCAATCGACAATGAGACAATGTTAAAACTGAATTTCCTGTTAAATGCCAACTTAAACGGTCTTGCATTACAGGAGATCAACCTTGGAACCATCGCAAAGTTAAAAGAGCAGGCGGGCATCCACAGTGATATCATCAGTGATGTGCTTGATACCGTGGCAGAGACGATGGGACAGGATGAAGATATCCGCATTTATACAAGTGGAGCAACCAATTTCTTTAAATATCCGGAGTTAAGTGACTCGGAGAAAGCAAGTGAGCTGATCTCCACATTTGAGGAGAAACAGCAGTTAGCAAGCCTTGTAACTGAAAACCTGTTAGATGATGATAATACAGGAATTCAGGTTTATATAGGAAATGAAAGCCCGATACAGACCATGAAGGACTGCAGTGTTGTGACAGCAACATACGAATTGGGCGAAGGTGTTCGGGGAACGATAGGAATTGTCGGACCGAAACGAATGGATTATGAGAAAGTAATGGATAACCTGAAAACCTTGAAGAATTCTTTAGACGGAATTTTAAACAAGGATAAGGAACAGACATAGAAAGGTGGTTCATAGATGTCAGAGATGGATGAAAAGGTATTAGACGAAGCAATGGAATCTTCCACAGAGGAAAATGCTTCCGAGACCAAAGAAGATGAAACCGTGACATCCACGGAAGAAACAGCCGAAACAGCAGAGAACGCTGATGCAGAAGCTTCCGAAGCGGATTCCGAAGATCCTGATAAAAAGAAATCTTTTTTCAAAAAGAAGAAAGACAAAAAGGATGAGCAGATCGAGGAGCTTACCGATAAGGTAAAAAGACAGATGGCAGAGTTTGATAACTTCCGTAAGCGTACAGAGAAAGAAAAATCACAGATGTACGATATGGGAGCAAAAACAATCGTAGAAAAGATCCTGCCGGTCATTGATAACTTTGAGCGTGGTCTTGCAGCAGTTCCGGAAGATAACAAAGAAGATGCTTTTGTTGTCGGAATGGATAAGATCTACCGCCAGATGCTTACCGTATTAGAGGAAGCAGGCGTAAAACCGATCGAGGCGGTCGGTGCTGAATTTGATCCGAATTTCCACAATGCAGTCATGCATGTGGAGGATGAAACCTTAGGAGAGAATGTAGTAGCAGAAGAACTCCAGAAGGGATATATGTACAGAGATACTGTGGTAAGACACAGTATGGTAAAAGTAGCAAACTAATTATTCCATAGATATTAGATGAGGAGGAAATCATTATGAGTAAAATCATTGGTATTGACTTAGGTACGACAAACAGCTGTGTAGCTGTTATGGAAGGTGGAAAACCTACCGTTATCGCAAATCAGGAAGGTGCAAGAACAACACCATCTATCGTTGCATTTACAAAAACAGGTGAGAGATTAGTTGGTGAGCCTGCAAAACGTCAGGCTGTTACAAACGCAGAAAAAACCATATCTTCTATCAAGAGACATATGGGTACTGATTATAAAGTAGCAATCGATGACAAACAGTATTCTCCACAGCAGATTTCTGCAATGATCTTACAGAAGTTAAAAGCAGATGCAGAAGGATACTTAGGAGAGAAAGTAACAGAGGCTGTTATTACAGTTCCGGCTTACTTCAACGATGCACAGCGTCAGGCAACCAAAGATGCAGGTAAAATCGCAGGCCTTGATGTAAAACGTATCATCAACGAGCCGACAGCAGCAGCTTTAGCTTATGGTCTTGACAACGAGAAAGAGCAGAAGATCATGGTATATGACCTTGGTGGTGGTACATTTGATGTTTCCATCATTGAGATTGGTGATGGCGTCATCGAAGTACTTTCTACTTCCGGTGATAACAAACTTGGTGGTGACGACTTTGATAATAAAGTATGTGACTACATGGTTTCTGAATTTAAGAAGGCAGAAGGTGTAGATCTTTCTACTGATAAGATGGCAATGCAGCGTTTGAAAGAAGCAGCAGAGAAAGCAAAGAAAGAGTTGTCCTCTGCAACTACAACAAACATCAACCTGCCATTTATCACAGCTACGGCTGAGGGACCAAAGCACTTTGATATGAACTTAACACGTGCAAAATTCGATGAATTGACCGCTGACCTTGTAGAGAGAACAACAACACCGGTTCAGAATGCATTGAAAGATGCCGGTATTACCGCTTCTGAATTAGGAAAAGTATTGTTGGTTGGTGGTTCAACACGTATCCCTGCTGTACAGGACAAAGTAAAACAGTTGACCGGACATGAGCCAAACAAATCCTTGAACCCGGATGAGTGTGTAGCACTTGGTGCTTCGATTCAGGGTGGTAAACTGGCTGGAGATTCCGGTGCCGGCGACATCCTTCTTCTGGATGTAACTCCATTGTCACTTGCTATCGAGACAATGGGTGGTGTGGCTACCAAACTTATCGAGAGAAATACAACAATTCCTACTAAGAAGAGTCAGATTTTCTCTACCGCAGCAGATAACCAGACCGCTGTAGACATTAACGTAGTACAGGGCGAGAGACAGTTCGCTAGAGATAATAAATCTCTTGGACAGTTCCGCTTGGATGGTATTCCTCCGGCAATGCGTGGAGTACCACAGATTGAGGTTACATTTGATATCGATGCAAATGGTATTGTAAATGTATCCGCAAAGGATCTGGGAACAGGAAAAGAGCAGCATATCACCATCACTTCCGGCTCCAACATGTCTGAGGCTGATATCGAGAAGGCTGTGAAAGAGGCAGCTGAGTATGAGGCTCAGGACAAGAAGAGAAAGGAAGCCATTGATGCAAGAAATGATGCAGACTCCATGGTATTCCAGACAGAGAAGGCCCTTGAGGAGGTAGGCGACAAGATCGATGCCAACGACAAGGCAGCCGTAGAGGCAGACTTAAATGCCCTGAAAGAGGCCATCAACCGCGCTCCGGTTGACCAGATGACAGATGCCCAGGTAGAGGATATCAAGGCCGGCAAGGAGAAATTAATGGCTAGCGCCCAGGCTCTGTTCGCAAAGGTTTATGAGCAGGCTCAGGCAGCAGGAGCAGCAGGCCAGGCTCCTGATATGGGAGGTTCCCAGGGGGCTGATGACAACGTAGTAGACGGAGATTTCAAGGAGGTATAAATTTTCAAGCCCCGGCGAAACGGGGCGGGAAATGCCTGAAAAACGGCGCCACCCTGAAAGATTTCCGCAGGACGGCCGGCAGGCTGTCCGGAACATAGACATAGAGAAACCGTGACGGGGATGGGGCGGGAACGCTCAATCCCCTTTGCGGGGTTTGGAGAGGAAGAGCTGACATGGCAGAGAATAAGAGAGATTACTATGAGGTCTTAGGCGTTCCGAGGGATGCGGATGACGCCGCCCTCAAAAAAGCATACAGAACCCTTGCCAAAAAGTACCATCCTGATGCCAACCCGGGCGACAAGGAGGCTGAGAAGAAGTTCAAGGAGGCATCTGAGGCCTACAGCGTATTAAGCGATCCGCAGAAACGCCAGCAGTACGACCAGTTCGGCCATGCCGCTTTCGACGGAGGCGCAGGTGCAGGAGCCGGAGGTTTCGGCGGCTTTGATTTCTCAGGCGCTGATATGGGAGATATTTTCGGAGACATTTTCGGAGATCTCTTCGGCGGCGGCAGAAGCAGGGGCGGCAGAAGCAACGGTCCGATGAAGGGGGCCAATGTGAGAACCAGCATCCGCATTACCTTTGAGGAGGCTATCTTCGGCTGCGAGAAGGAGATCGAGCTGGATCTGAAGGAAACCTGTGAGAAATGCCACGGAACAGGGGCAAAGCCGGGAACCCAGCCACAGACCTGCCCGAAGTGCAATGGCAAGGGAAAAATTATGTACACCCAGCAGTCCTTCTTCGGCCAGGTGCAGAACGTGCAGACCTGTCCGGACTGCCGGGGAACCGGAAAGATTATCAGAGAGAAGTGTCCTGACTGTTATGGAACGGGATATGTGACAAGGAGAAAGAAAATCAAGGTGACAATCCCTGCCGGAATTGACAACGGGCAGATGCTGAGGGATCGCGGAAACGGCGAGCCGGGCGTAAACGGAGGAGAGAGAGGCGATCTTCTGGTTGAGGTGATCGTTTCCAATCATCCGGTATTTAAGCGCCAGGATACCAGTATTTTCTCCACAGTTCCGATTTCCTTTGCTACAGCGGCACTGGGCGGTCCTATTCGCATCCGCACTGTAGACGGAGAAGTAGAATACGAGGTGAAGGCAGGAACCCAGACAGATACCCGTGTCCGCCTGAGAGGAAAAGGCGTTCCATCTCTGAGAAACCGCAATGTTCGCGGCGATCACTATGTAACTCTGGTCGTTCAGGTGCCGGAGCGGCTGAACGAAGAGCAGAAGGAAGCCCTGCGCCGGTTTGATGCGGCTATGAAGGGAGAGCATCTGGAGCCGGAAGAAAAAAAGCGGAAAGGAAAATTCTTTAAATAAATAAAATGGAAAAGAAGAGAGACTTATTCG
>ENA-ORTT01001549-ORTT01001549.1-human-gut-metagenome-genome-assembly--contig:-NODE-1549-length-22193-cov-10.350483_pt1 | contig 22193 bp, 10 predicted proteins | sample MGYA00242074_ERZ509197 | MGnify/ENA primary metagenome ERZ509197 (study PRJEB26280, sample SAMEA2338789) | human gut metagenome | biome: human gut; feature: human-associated habitat; material: faeces...
GCCCTGCGCCGGTCGGCCTTGCGCTGCGCGGGGCCGGCGATGTAGTAGCGGCCCGTCCACGGGCCCGTCTTCAGACGCTTCGGCCGGTACGGCCGGGAGGACTCGCTCTCGTTGGACGGGAACCACGTGTTGCGTTTGATCTCACGGCTGACGGTGGACGGGCTGCGCCCGATCATCGTGCCGATCGCCCGTATGCCGGTCCCGTTGCCGATCTCGATCTGGATGACCTGGCGTTCCTCTTCCGACAGGTGCGAATATACTTCCCCCATAGGTGCAACATCCCTTCCGGACTGGTTATCTGGACAATCTCCAATAACGGGTGTTGCACTTTCAATTAGACAACGGGCCAACTTCTTGTATAATTGTATGCAGTGACCTCCCGAAAAAGGGATTGCGAATCTATGAGGGGAAACAATGGGCTCGAAATCGAAGTTCGTCCGTTGCGGGTTTAACGGAGGAACAGAACAGGAATCTGGAAGGCAGCGCCATGCCTTGAAGCGTTGCCTTGCTTCGGTTATTGCTGTTTCCTTGTCCATCGTGTGCATGGTGCCTGCAGCATATGCTCAGAATATAGACGATGTGAGTAGCTCTCCTAATGCCGTAATTTCTGAGGGGGGGGTAATACTGTCGTAGCTGCTCCTTCTGCTCGCAATGTCAACGTTGACGATAAGACGTCAGAAGAGGCCAATACATCAAACGGTGCGCCAACACCTTCCGAAACGAATCAAGACGCACAGCAGGATTCATCTCCTTCATCTTCTACTACTGGTGATTCTTCCGAATCCTCAAATGGTGCGACAGACAATAAGGCGGACGACTCAGCAGAAGCTGCCGCTGGCAATTCCGCCAATGATGGAGCCCAAACGCAGGCTCCAAACGATGCTTCTTCTCAAGATGCCAAGAACGATTCCTCAAATGCGACGGATCAATCGCCGGCGAAGGCCAATGTGCAGGTCGCCGCGACGGCGCTTGGCGGCCGTGACTTTGAGGGTCAGGTCACCAAGGAGATCAACGGCAAGACCTACATCCTGATTGGTAACGAGCAGCAGCTGCGTGCGATTGGTTCTGACAAGAAGGTTATTGGCCGCATCAACAAGGTCACGCAGACTTGCATGCGACAAGGACCCCTCAATTATCAGTGGGTGGACGGCACGCCGTCTTCCGAATACGCCGGTGACGCCGATCTCTCTGATTCAGATACTTTGCGCGATGCTGGTGCCTCCGACCACGACAGTCCACTGCTGACATGCACGGCGGTAAGCGCCAACAGGACCCGCACCAAGTATTACGGCGTGGGTGCTGATGGCACGCAAACGGACTACTCCGCTGCCAACACCGGCCTGACCTATTCCGCAGACGCCAACTACCTGATCTTCCGTGACATCGACCTGTCCAAGAACGCGGCAGATATCAACAACACCGAGTGGACTCCGCTCATGTTTTCCGGCACTATGCTCGGTGCGGTCTCCAATGACGGCGACACCGCAGCCAGCCTGTGGAAGGCTGTTGGTGCCGATGGCGCAAGTGTGGTTCACGCTACCGCAGCTCGGCCGGTCATCAGCCATGTGGTCGTCAATCAGAAAGATATGGTCTCTAATGTCGAAGGCGACCAGCTGGATGTCAGCAAGCAGCAGGGCATCGGCTTCTTCGCCTCGATCACGAACAAGACCGTGATGAACAGCAGCAGTCTGGGCAGCGCCGGTACGGCCGTGGTGTCGAACCTCAAGCTGCAGGATGTGTCGGTGGCGAATCATACGAGTGAATCGTATATTCCGCCGACCTTGCTCGGTATGCTCACTTCGGCAGTGGGATTACTGCTCGACGCACTGTTGGCGGCGTTAAAAGCATTGACATTCGGACAAGTAGATCTTGACCTCAATCTGAAAGGTCTGCTCACCCTGCACAAAGACAATCCTTCCAACCTCGCCACGGGTGCATTTGCCGGCCGTATCTACGGGGACACCAAGGTTACGGACTGCGAGGTAGCAGATGTTTCGGTATCTAGCGTAAGCCGTATGACCGGTGGTTTCGTGGGATATGTTGAGGGCGCAACCCGATACGATGCAGTCTCCGGCATCGTAGGAGCGCTCACCAAGGTACTCTCGGGGATTCTGAACATTATCCCGTTCCTCGGGCTGGGCGATTTGGTGGACTGGTTGCTGTCCGGCACGCTCGGGCTGAATGCCTTGATTCCGGTTGGCTACTACAACCCGGTTATCTCGAATAGTTCGGTGAACGGGTTCAAAAAGAACGTGGTGATCGGCAACAAGGACAACCCGCAGGCCGGCGGCTTTGTCGGTGCGCAGATTGGTGCAATCATTGAGAACTCTTCGGTGACGAGCACGAATGGTTTCACCGTGCGGGCAAAGCAATATGCCGGTGGTTTTGCCGGAGTAGGTCGCAACGGCAACGTGGGCGGTCTGATTAACTCGCTTGGCGTCGACTTGCTGTCTGCGCTGCGTCCGCAGAGTCTCATCGAAAACAGTCGCCTGACGGTAAACGGTGACGATAAGATCACCGTGCAGGCCGAAGACTACGCCGGCGGCTTCAACGGTGCCATGGCCAATGCCTATGCTGTCAATAATTCGATTACGGCTTCGGTCGCCGTGACTGCCGACAGATCCTACGCCGGAGGATTCACCGGATTCGCCTCCGTGGGATGGGGCCTGGAACTCGGTACGGACGATACCACGAATGCATCGCTGTTGAAACAGCTCACCAAAGCTGTGACTAAATTGCTGAGCGGCAGCGATAACGGTGCAGGAGAACTGCTATCCATCGTCGGTGTGAATCCTTCTGCGATTCTCGGTACACAGATGAAGGGTTCCCTCACAGTTGCTGCCGGCGGTGATTACGCGGGCGGCCTTGTGGGCGAAGGTTCGGGTACGGTGATCGGTGATTCCTCGCAGAACCGCCTTCAAAAACTCACATTCTGGAAGTACAACAATCATCGTGACTTCCCACAGCAGCGTTCCACCACCATAGAAGGCCTTGAATCGGTCACGGCCACGGGCTCCTACGCGGGCGGCATCGCCGGCAATCTGCAACCGACAACGGTAGCTGGGTTGCTCAACAGTGTGGTGAAAATTGGCGATATTGCCATGCTCAAGAAGTTCGACCAGTTTGCCGCGTTCACCGTGGAGAACATGTCTGTCACCGCTCCGGCATCCGGCCTGACAGTGACGGCTGGTTCATATTATGCAGGCGGTGCCATCGGATGCGCCACCGGCGGCGACGTGACCCACACGAACCTTACCAATCTGGCCACGGTCTTGGCCAAGGGAGAAGCCGGCGGTTTTATTGGCTTCTCTGGACCAGGCGACGCCATCGGCGCTGGCGGTCTCAATGTGCTCGGGCTTATCAAGCTTTCCGGTCTGCTATCGGTTGCCCAATATTCTTCGGTTGCAGTCACTGCATCGAACGTGAACGGCATCTCTGGCGGATTCACGGTTGCGGCAACCGGCAAGAACAAGAACAACGAAACAACCGATTACGCTGCAGGCGGTTTCTATGGTCAGGCCAACAGCACCAAAACCCGGGAAAGCCATGTGACAAACCTCAAATCGGTCACAGCCGATACCAGCACGTCCGATGGTGTGGCGGGCGGTTTCGTGGGCTTCTCCACCACCGGCGGCCTCGCCGACGCGCTCAGCAACGCAGAAGATTCCAGCGTATTGGATGGCCTGATCCAAGGCGGCCTGCTGTCCGTGAACGACCTGCTCGGTGCCGTACCGTATCTGATTCCAAGTTATACGGATACCACCGTGACGTACGTCAACGGCGGTTATGTCGAAGGCGATATCGCGGGCGGCTATGCGGGAAACTTCCAAAGCGGCAAGGTCAACCAGTTCTCCGAAACCGATCTCAAGAACGACTCAACGCTGGCCGGTGTACAGTCCCGCGTGCAAACCAACCCCGTGGCCGTTGTCAACCTTGACCATGTGACCGGCGGCGCATACGCAGGCGGTTTCGGCGGCAAGGTCGTTTCCGGCGCACTCGCTTCGGCTGGCAACGGCGGCCTGAGCCTGCTCGGCAAATTCGGTACGGTGGATCTCGCCAACCTGCTGCAGGTGGTGCAGGGCTATGTGCCGTTCATCTCCTACGCGGGCGTGCATTCCGATGCCACCACCGTGGAGACCACCAGCGGTAACAAGATTTCCGACCCGGACGATCCCGGCTTCACCGTCTCCGCCACCCGACTTGACCAATCCGATACGCAATCCGGTTCCGCCGGCGGCTACATCGGCTACGGTTCCGGCGTGCAGGTATCCCATTCCAGCGTGACCCAACTGCGCCACACCGACGTCAAGGCACCGAAGAATCTGGAAACCGCCGGATCAATCGATGGCACCTATCTGAGCAAAGACAGCACATATGCAGTCACCGCTGCGCGATACGCCGGCGGTTACATCGGCAAAATGGACATCGGCTCGGCGGCAGCTGTGGGCGGTGGCCTGAGCCTGCTCGGCCAGAAAGTCAATCTCAACGATGTACTCAGTGTGCTGGATGTCGTCGTCTCGACGATTGAACACTCCGATGTGACTGGCGGCATCGGCGGATACTCCGTTCTGGCCAGCGCCGCAGATCATAGGAATGCCAACAATGAGCCCGATCCACTGGGTATGGCCGGCGGCTTCGCCGGAGACATCGAAGGCGGCCACATTCAGGACTCCAGCTCGCATGAGTTCGTATACATCATCGGCCAGGTTTCGGCCGGCGGTTACGTGGGTACCATGCAGCCGGGAGCCGTGGCGAACGTGCTTGGTGACGGCAGCGTGCTCAAGAAGCTTGTCAACCTCGACGACCTGCTCTCGCTCGTGCAGGACTTCGTGCCGACGATTCGCAACAGCTCGACCGATGCCGCAGTGTGCGGCGGCGCGGTGCGTGCCCAGGCGGCATCGGATACGACCACACGCCGCGGCATGGCCGGCGGCTATGCGGGACGTAATCGTGGCGGTCATATCTGGGGCAACAACACAGCAGCATGGAAGCAGGAGAACACCGACGGCAAGTACAACGGGCCGCAGCGCGTAGCCTACGCCGCGCGCATCCGCAGCGTATACGGTGCCGAAATCGCCGGCGGTTACACCGGCTTCATGGAAGCGGCCGATACCGCTGAAGGCGGTTCGCTCTCCTTGCTTGGCGGTCTCATCAAGGCCGGCAACCTCGCCGGCGTGCTGTCCGTGGTCTACCCGACCGAGGAGCACACGAAGGTCACTGGTCCTTTGCGCAATATGAGCTACGACCAATGGAAGACGTGGGTCGACAACATCGGCAAGTACGGTGCGTATGGCAAGGAATTTACCGAGGTAGCTACGGGCGATGGTGCGGGCTCTGTTACTGATCAGGATTCCCTGGACAAGTTCCTCGAATCCTACATCTTCGGATTCAACGTCGTCGCCGGTCGTGCGGAGTATCAGACTGGCGCGAACTTGCATGATTCCGGCGTCGCCGGCGGACACGTCGGTCTGATGCGCACCGGCACGATCATCGATGGCCAGTCGATGGATGTCAAGAACGTCTCTGCCATGCGTGCGGCAGGCGGTTATGCGGGCACGATGGAATCCGGCTCGGCATCCTCGTTCGGCTCTATCCAACTATTCGGCGACAAAGGCATCAAACTTGATTTGGGACAGATGCTCGACGTGGCACAGGTATTTGTGCCCGTCGCCAAATCTTCGAGCGTGGCCGGCTACCGCAAGGGTATGAAGGTCGTGGCCACCGGTGAAGACATCACGCACGGTACCGGTAATGCCGGAGGCTATGCCGGTCTCGCGGTCGGTGGCCAGATCTGGGGCGATCTCGACCAGAACGGCCAGAAGCTTGTCGAGGGTGTCACCGCTGCCGGTGCCAACGTTTCCAACCTGCGCAAGGTGGAAGGGCGCAACAATGTCGGCGGATTTATCGGCGTGGCCACTGCCGGTGCGGTTGCGGATGTGGACACCAATGCGTCCGAGGGATTCCTGCAAGGAATCCTCGACTCGCTGGTATCGAACCCGGCAAGTCTGGTCAGCGTATTGCAGGCCACGGTTACGACGATTCGCGGTGCACATGTGAGCTCGGATGACCCGGCATGGGGATACACGGTCAATGGCGCATATGAGAGCAAGGACGATAAGGGTAATACCACAACCAAGTATGCCCTGAACGCCGGCGGTTTCGCTGGTTCGTTGCAGGCCGCGATCCTCGGTGACAAGGATTCCGCCAAAGGCACCGGCAGTGAAGCGGATCCGAACAATGACCCGGCTTCTCTTACTGTTAACGGGCTGCGCGCTGTTGAAGGCGGGCAATACGCCGGTGGCTTCTTTGGCCTTGCTGATGTATCCAGCGTCGCTTCCGTCGGCGGCGGCGAGGCCGGCGATAAGCAGGATACCAACCTGCTGCTCAAACTGCTCAAGGTCGGCAACGTGGGCGTGCTCGAAGCATTCCGCACCTTCATCTATGACGGTCAGGTCAACGGTGTGAGCGACGGTATCCAGATTGTCGCCCATGATTCCACCACAAAGGGCATGCTTGACTCGAAGCGTTACACCGGTGCGGTCGGTGGCTTCGGCGGTGGACTGATCAATGGCTCTGTGAAGCAGTCTGCGGTCACCAACCTCAACAGTGTGACCGGCGTGAACTACGTGGGCGGCTTCATCGGGCATCTCGGCAAATCCGGCACGGTCGCCGCCGACAATGCACAACTCGGCACGGATGCGCTCAATCTGCTTGGTGCTACGGCCGGCGTACTTGACATCTGGGGCTCGCACGTTGGCGATTCGCGCGTCACCGGCATCCCGGACGGTTATACCGTCACCGCCACACACCATGGCGACAATTACGGCAAAGCCACCGACAAGGCTACCGGACGTGAGGTCGCAGGCGGTTTTGTTGGATACGTGGATTTGGCCAGGGTGAAGGGCTGCACGTCTGACAATCTCAAGAAGGTCACTAGCGGTGAGATTGCCGGCGGATTCGTCGGTGAAACCAGCCGTGCCTATTTGGTTGACGCGAAGGTCAACTCTGTACTTGTGGAACTGCTGCTGCAAGTGGTGAACGCGCTGGTCAAGCTCCTGTACCTCGACAAGGCGGAACAGGTCGGCGTCATCGATTTAGGCAAGTGGTTCCCGGCCATCTTCGGCAAGGTATTCGATCTCAAGGTGCTTTCGGAAGGCAACGTGCTGTACGTGAACCTGTTCGGACTGAAGGTGAGCGTTGCTCTGTCCAAGGCTGATGATGAAAACCAGCAGCAGACCGACGTGGCGATTGTCACCATCGGCGACAGCGTCATCAAACTGCCTTGCAGCAAAGACGGCATTGATATGGATGGGTCGGGCAGCAACCTGACCGTCCAGCTCATCAAGGGCAACCGTACTCGCGTGGAACAGTCCACCGTAACGGGCATCGCCAATGGCTATGACGTGTTCGGTGGAGGGGCAACTCAGGATACCGACGGTGTGAAGGATCTCACCACCGGCTACGCGGGCGGCTTCGCCGGACTGAACGACGAGGGCGTGCTGGCAGACGACCACATGGTCTACGCCGACACGATCCGCGGTGCCAGCGGACTGGTCGACCCGTTCTCGAACACTAAACTCAAGTCCGTATGGGACTTCAACACCATGAGCGACATCCTCGGACCGGTCGATGACGGCAACGGCGACAAGGCATACAACACCTATCGCATTTACCGCAAGGCGGCCGCGAACGCTAGTGAGGCCCGCACCTCCGCACAGGACGGCAACAAGATCTTCTCGCAGAAGAACACGGCAGACGATGCGCTGAACACCGGACTCGATCGTTGGGAAGTGAAGCTGTTCGACGTGGTCAACACATACGACAGCAGCGCTGTGCACAGCTCCGCATCCGGCGACGCCGGCACCACTTGGGTCGGCATTAAGAACGCCGTGGTCGACTCCACGGACGGCAGCACCAAGACGAAGCTCGATGCTTACCAGTCCCCGGCCAAGGCCGTGCTCATGCTCGACGCGACCGTGACCGACAACAACGGCGGACTCACCCCCGAACCGGACGACGGCCAGGACCCGTGCGGCAAGGACGGTTGCCGAACCATTGACCTGACCGTCCAGAAGGTATGGAAGGACGGCAACCTCGAACGGCCGCAGTCGGTCGAACTGAAGATCGCCGCGCACTATACCGATGGCAGTGGCAATACGGTGACGCCGCAGACGATTCAATGCTTCGGCGCGGATTGCACAACCGTGACGCAGAAGAATCCATGGACGGTGACGTTGGACTCCTCCGATGCCTCTTCCTGGAGCAACACCTGGCGCAAGGTGATTCAAGGACTGCCGGTCGCATTCGTGGATGTACAGGATGCCAACGGCAAGGACATCGTGCGTTACTACACGTACACCGTGGAAGAAACCGCCGTGACCTATAAGGACGGCGATACCACCAAGACCATCAAGCCCGCGGAGGCCGGATACCAAGTATCGGTCTCCTACAACACCAAGGAACGCGTGGCCATTGTTACCAATGCGGCGTTGCTTCCGGATACGGGAGGCGCGGGCACGATGTGGTTCCTGATGTTCGGCTTGCTGCTTATGGGAGCTGGCGTGGTCTGGTACGTGCGTAATCAACGCGTTCAATCCGGCACAGTCCGCTCGGGCTCCAGCCGTATACGAAAGCGAGGTGCCCATGCCGCGTGACGACCACATAGACAAACCGTACCTGCCAAACAGAAAAGATTTCCATTTAGGGAAAGGAACAGTAATGAAATCACTGATGAAAAGGGTTTTCGCTGCCGCCGCGGCGATTGCCACCGTATTTGGATTGGCTGCGACGACAGTCGCCACGGCCAACGCAGCGGATAATGCCACGCTGACGGTCAGCACTACTGACGCGAAGTTCGCCGGTAAGACCGTGAACGCCTACAAGATGTTCTCCGCCACCGTGAGCGGTGACGGCAAGGCTGTCTCCTACACGTTGACTGACGAGTGGAAGCCGTTCTTCGAGAACTCCACTGCTTCCGGACTAACTGGTGCTACCAACGAGAACGTCAACGATAAAGCAAACGACTACGTATCCAAGCTGCAGGGTGAAGACTTGGTTGCTTTCGCTACCAAGGCATCGAACTGGGCGCAGAACAAGGCCAACAACATCGCGGCTGGCGCGACCGCTACGGTATCTGCCGATGCCTCGAACGATAAGTACACTGCGACGTTCGCTGGTCTCGACTACGGCTACTACGTGGTCGCTGTGCCGGGTGCGACCTTGGCCAACACCAGTGGTCAATACGCCACGCTAGTTTCCGTTGGCCGCGCTAATGTGACTGCCGACATCAAGGGCGACCTGCCTACCGTCGACAAGAAGGTACAGGTAGGCAGCACTGGTAAGGACGTCACCGACGCGAAGATCGGTGATACCCTGACCTTCACCCTGACTTCCACCATTCCGGACATGTCCGCCTATAACACCTACACTTTCAACTTCAAGGATACGTTGTCTAAGGGCCTCACCTTTGGACAAGTCGAATTCGTTAAGGTCGAAGGTGTGACTGATCCACTGACCGTGGGCACTGACTACACCGTCACCACTCCTACGGCCTCCGACAATACGCTTGCTGTCGCCATGAAGGACTTCAAAGCCAAGCAGCAGGCCAATGCCGGCAAGAAGATCACCGTCACTTACACGGCCACGCTGAACGAGAATGCTGTTGTGGGCGGTCATGGTAACACCAACTCCGCAACGATTCAGTACTCCAACAACCCGAGTACCGATGGCACCGGTGAGTCCGAACCCAGCAAGGTTCGCGTCTTCACTTATGGCTTCACCGTCGATAAGTACACTGGTGGCAGTTATGATGATACCGCTACTCGACTTGCTGGTGCTGAGTTCACACTCGCACCTAAGAACGACACCGACAGCACCGCTATTAGCTTCGTGCAAGTCAATGCCGGTAATGCGACCACGAACGCTGTATACCGTGTAGCCAAGGCTGGTGAGACAGCTACTACTACGACTATCACCACTCCTGCAAACGGTAAGGTTGACTTCCAGGGACTGAAGAACGGCGAGTACACGCTCACCGAGACCAAAGCGCCGGCCGGCTACAACAAGCTCGCCAGCGCCATCGGCGTGAGGGTTGATGGCCAGAACGACGGCACTGACACCACGAATGCCACCGTCACCATCACCTACGACAACAACAATGGCAGCGACTACGACCAGACCGCATCGAACGGTGTCATCCCGGTCCATAACAAGTCCGGTGTTACCCTGCCTGGCACTGGTGGCATGGGTACCATCGCCTTCACGGTGATTGGTGTGCTGGTCATCGCGCTCGGCGTTGCCTGGACTCTCAAGCGCAAGAACGCCTGACGAGCATGGCCGTGTTTTGGGCGTGAAGGGCACACACCCGCTACGCCCACAACACGGTTTCCTCGCGAAAAGAACGCTCGATGAAACGACTGCGCAACATCCTGCCCTTACTGGTCATTCTCGGTGGAATGCTCATTCTGTTCTATCCGACGATCAGCAACTTCCTCATTATGCGCAACGCCAGCCGCGCCGTAAATAACTACGACGCCAGCGTTGAAGCATTGAGCCAGGAACAGTACCAGAAGGTGCTGGATGCTGCGCACGCCTATAACGAAAAGCTCGCCCAGAACGATGCAGGAGAGACCGACGCTCTTGCCAGTGCCGTCAATTCCGCATCCACGGACGAGGAATATAACAGTCTGCTCAATATTGACGGTGACGGCATGATGGGATACATCACTGTGCCTAAGCTCGAGGAGACCTTGCCGATTTATCACGGCACTTCCGAGAAAGTACTGCAATCCGGCATCGGACATCTCGAACAGACCTCACTACCAGTTGGCGGTGCGTCCACTCATGCGGCGCTGTCTGGCCACCGGGGCTTGCCCACGGCAAAACTGTTCACGGACTTGAACCTTATGAAAAAAGGCGACAAGTTCTACATCACAATACTTAAAGACACGTATGCGTATCAGGTCGATAAGATCACTACCGTTCTGCCGACCGATACCAAACAACTGGCAATTGAGCCCGGCAAGGATTTGGTCACGCTCATCACTTGTACGCCGTATGCGGTCAATACGCATCGGCTGCTGGTGCGTGGCCATCGCATCCCATACACGCCGCAGCAGCAGGATGACGCCAAATCCACGTTCCACGTGGACATTCCGCTGCAGTACTTGTTGCCGTCTCTTGCACTGATTGCCTTGCTCATCGCATGGCATTTATGGCAGCGTCATGAGCGGCGACGCCGGCAGAGTGGGAGCGCCAAGGTCGCATCTGGTGATTCTGACTCTGCGGATATCGAGCCGGACGGTGACTTGCCTCCTCAGCCAGACAGTACAAATAACCAATCACATTCATCATGGCGGAAAGGACCGGGCAGACATGTTAGACCTGCATAGCGGAAGCGAGTATGGTGCGGCGCGCATTGCTGCCATGATTGCCGCCGCCGTTACTATCGTCCTCACTGTTCTTGCAGCCCTCGGCTCTATGGTGCCATATGCGCAAGCTGATTCTTTCGGCGCTCTCACCATCAATGCCGTATGGGGCCGAGACACGGCTTCGCCCAAATTGCTTGCCGGCGATACCTATTCCATCGTGCGCGTCGCCACCGTCACAACGAACAATGATGGTAGCGTCTCCTCATATAAAACCGTCGGCGATTTTTCCGGCCTCACTGCCGATTGGGAACGCCTGACATCAAGTGAATATCACGATGCTGCCAAGAAGCTCGCTGCGCACGCGGCGAAAAACAAGCTGTACCAGCATTCCGGCACCACTAACGTAGCTGGTCAGCTCACTTTCCAGAATCTGCCGCTCGGCCTATATCTGGTCTCCCGCACGAGCTCGGCGAAAGCCAACAAAGCATACGACTGTGATCCGTTCCTCATCTCGATTCCTGGCAGTGGAGGCACATCCGCTGATCTCAACATCACAGTAGAGCCGAAATTTAGCACTGGAACTCCTGTTGTCCCGCCCGAAGATAACCCGAGCGAGGAGCCGGGCAATCCTGGCCTTATCGGTCGTACGGGTGCCGCCGTAGGCAGCATTGCCGCGGCAGCGGGGCTCATGTTACTTGTTGCGTTCATTTTGTTCAGATTGCGCATGAGGCGCCGCATACGGGACGTCAATTCGGCCGGCAAATCCCATACAGATGATTTATTCGTATGCGAGAATAACGCGCCGAAGTCGCCGCTACTCGCTGCACTTCCCAAGCACCACGTAAAATCGAACACATGGAGTTGAACGATTTTCCCCAGATGGATCCGCGCGCGCTGAAGGCCACGTCCGTCAAAGCCGAAGACGAACATGCCAGTTCAGCTGAGCCGCAAGCATTGAAGATCACCGCCGCCAGCTCGAACCCGAAGATGTTCACGCTGCCCTGGCATAAGCCGTTGGCGACCTGGCCCGCCGAACTGTTGGCAAACCTCCCGCGAGGCATCTCCCGCCACGTCGTGCGATTCGTGCACGTCGGTGATGAGGTCTACGCCATGAAAGAGATCACCCGTCAGGTGGCCGAGCGCGAGTATGAGATTCTGCGCCGACTGCAGAAGCTCGAGTTGCCGACCGTCATCCCGATTGCCGTGGTCACCGGTCGTCATGACCGCAACGGTGAGCCGCTGGAAGCGATTCTGGTCACTAAGCATCTGAAGTTCTCACTGCCGTACCGCGCGCTGTTCGCCCGCAATCTCCAGCCGGATACTGCCGAGCGTTTGATCGACGCCCTTGCCGTGCTGCTGGTTCGCCTGCACTTGGCCGGCTTTTACTGGGGCGATGTGTCGCTGTCGAACGTCCTGTTCCTGCGTGATGCCGACGCGTTTTCCGCCTTCCTGGTGGACGCCGAAACCGGTGATTTGCAGGTGCAGCTTACCGATGGCCAGCGTGAATACGATATCGACTTGGCTCGCACCAACATCATCGGTGAATTGATGGATTTGGCTTCTGGCCGTCTGCTGCCGAGCGACGTGGACGAGATCGAGGTGGGCAACCGTCTGGTCGACCGCTACCACTCGTTGTGGAGCACGCTGACCGACACCGACAAGTTCGGCCCGGATGAGATGTGGAAGATCGAGCAGCGCGTCAACAAGCTCAACGATCTTGGCTTCGACGTGGATGAGCTGGAGATGAAGACCGCCGAGGACGGCAAGCGCGTGCTGGTCCGCCCGCGCGTGGTCGATGCCGGCTATGCGTCGCGCAAGCTTCTGCGACTGACCGGTTTAGATGTGCAGGAGAATCAGGCGCGGCGCCTGCTCAACGATCTGGATGCGTACCGTGCCTCCACGTGGCGTGAAGGCGAGGAGTTGGAGATCGTCGCCACCGATTGGATGCGTGAGGTGTATGAGCCGACCGTGCGTATGATTCCACGTGAATATCGTTCGCAGATCGAGCCGGCACAGTTCTTCCATGAGGTGCTGGATCACCGCTGGTTCCTTGCCGAGAAGGCCGGCCACGACGTGCCGATGGGCGAGGCTGTGGAAAGCTACATCCAATCCGTGCTGCCGAACTACAAGCTGGATGACAAAGCCGTGAACGAGCTCAACGCTGAAGCGGATTCCGGTGTGGTCGACGATGAGGCGAATTACGAAAAGCCCATCGACGATGATGATTACAATCCCGACGACGATCCTGATGCCGCGGTGTGGAGCCACTGATATGTGGAGCTGCTGAGCGAAACCGGACGGGGTGGAGCGCCGATTGCGGCGGCCACCCCGATTTTCGTTCCGCTTGATGACCCCGCCGGCAGCAGGGGGAGATATGGGTATTACTTCGTGGCGGCTGCCGCTGCTTCGCGACGGGCGCGGGCGACCGCGTACAGGCTGATACCGGCTGCGACCGAGGCGTTCAGAGACTCCACCATGGACGTGATCGGAATGCCGGCGATCGCGTCGCACGACTCGCGCACAAGTCGGCTCAGTCCCTTGCCTTCCGAACCGAGCACGACGATCAGCGGATCGGTCTCGAAACCGGTTTCGCCGACCAGCTTATCGCCGCCGCCGTCTAGGCCGACCGTGTAATATCCACGTTCGCGCATGCTTTCGATGGCCTTGGTGAGGTTCACCACGCGAGCCACCGGGATATGCGCCGCGGCACCGGCCGATACCTTCCACGCGGCAGCGGTGACCGAAGCGGAACGACGCTCCGGCAGAATCACGCCGTTGGCACCGAAGGCGGCGGCCGAACGAATCACCGCACCCAGGTTCTGCGGGTCGGTCACGCCGTCGAGCGCGATGAACAGCGGGCGTGCGTTGATGCGCGCACTCGGCGAATTCACCACGTCCATGGCCTTGGCCTTGCGCTCGGCGATATCCGCCAGCTCGGCGAGAGACGAATACTGGTACGGTTGCACTTTGAGCACGACGCCCTGATGGTTCGACGACCGGGCGATGCGATCCATTTCCAGACGGTCGGCCTCCAGCAGGTGCAGGCTTTGTGCGCCGGCGAGCTTGATGATCTCGCGTGTACGGTCATCATGCTCGATACGTGTCGCGATATACAGCTGCATGCTGGGGACGCCGACGCGCAGCGCCTCCAGCACGGCATTGCGGCCGATGACCAGATCGTCCGAATCGGACGTGAACTTCGCGGCGCGACGGCGGGCTGCCAGTCGTGGATCTGCCATCTTGCGACGGTTCGTCGCCTGCTTGGCCTTGTATGCCTTGTGATACACGCGATCCTCGGCTTTGGGCGTCGGCCCCTTGCCGCGTAGCGCATTGCGGTGTTTTCCTCCCGACCCCTTGGTCGGACCTTTCTTGATTGCCATACGTGCCATTGTCCCAGACCCCCACGCCAAACAGCCATTCGCGGCGCGCGAATCGCCCCAATCCCCTGAGAGACTCGGTTTGCGTTCCTAAGTGCGCGCCGGAACGCCGAGTGCGCGAACATAGGAACGCAGATCGCATAGTTTGCGTTCCTAAGTGCGCAGAGTTGTCGTTTCGGCGCGCACTTAGGAACGGAACGCAGCTCGTCCGGTTCCGAAGCCGCCGGATTCCTTGCCTTGGCACGTATGATGAATGCAGGATCGGGCGGTGTCATTCACACCCGGAGAGCCAGAAGGCCTTGCGATGGTCGATGTGAGCAGGGAGTGCTGCGAGCGGTATTTCGGCATGGACGACGAACTGTTCGATTACACCATGACGACGCTCCGCTGGCTGCTCGCGCTGTGTGAGCGTGTCGCCTGAAATCGTTCGCGGAATGCTGATATTTGGACAACACGTAAAGGGCTGTTTCGCCAAGCGATGACGGGTTTGTGGAATAATGGCAACAGTATGCATCGGCAGCAGTTGCGCCGGTGCCCATAACCGCGCAGCTTTATCGAGATGACCGGGGGAGGGGACGATCCCGGTGATCGTGAGGGCTGACTACTCCGCGGCTATATCAAGGAGACCATTATGGTTGATCACACAAATGATCAATCCACAGGCGTGCAGTCGCAGGAAGGCCTGCTTCACGACGTCGATCCCAGCTTGACCGAGGCGAACGAAGTCGCCAAGGCGCTGGATGTGGATACCAACACCGGCCTGAGTTCCGCCGAGGCGCAGCGCCGGTTGGAGAAATTCGGCCCGAACCAGTTGGCCAGCGCGCCGCCCGTACCCAAGTGGAAGAAGTTCCTGGCGCAGTTCCAGGATCCGCTGGTGTACCTGCTGCTTGCCGCCACTGTCATCTCACTGATCGCATGGTTCATCGAGCGCTCGCACGGAACGGCCGGCGAAGTGCTGCCGTTTGACGCCATCGTCATCATCCTGATCCTGATCGTCAACGCGGTGCTGGGCTATATTCAGGAGGCCCGTGCCGAGCAGGCGGTGGAGGCGCTCGCCCAAATGACGGCACCGCAGACCTCCGTGCTGCGTGACGGCAAAATCGTGCACATCAACACCGCCGACGTGGTTCCCGGCGACATCGTGGTGCTTGGCGAAGGCGATACCGTCTCCGCCGACGGGCGTCTGTTCGCCGCCGCGTCGCTGCGCATCGCCGAGGCGAGCCTGACCGGCGAATCCGTGCCGGTGGGCAAGAAGCCCGACACGCTCGACTCCGCCAAGGCGCTGGGCGACCGCACCAATATGATTTTCAACGGCACGTCCGTCACCCAGGGCACCGGCCGCGCGATCGTGACCGGAACCGGCATGAACACGCAGGTTGGCAAGATCGCCGACATGCTGTCGCAGACCGATGACGAGGATACCCCGCTGCAGAAGGAGATGACCCACGTCTCCAAGATCCTGGGCATTGCCGTGTGCATCATCGCGGCCGTCGTGCTCGTCGCGCTGTTCATCACGCAGGGCTTCCACAAGATGCCCGACGATCTCATCGACTCGCTGCTGCTGGCCGTTTCGCTGGCCGTCGCCGCAGTGCCGGAAGGTCTTGCGACGATTCTGACGGTTGTTCTCGCGCTCGGCGTGCAGCGCATGGCCAAGCACAACGCCATCGTCAAGAAGCTGAGCTCCGTGGAAACGCTGGGATCCGCTTCAGTGATCTGCTCCGACAAGACCGGTACGCTCACGCGTAACGAGATGACCGTCGAGCGCATCGTCACCCCGAGCGGTGAAGTGCAGCTCACCGGCACCGGTTACGAGCCCAAGGGCAAGATGCTGGGCATGGGTGGCGACGCCATCGAGGAGAGCGCTCCGGTCAACGCCGAAGCCCTGCGCACCATCGCCGTCGGAGCGTTTGCCAACGACGGTGACTTGCGTCAGAACGATGCCGGCCAGTGGGAGATCGTCGGCGACCCGACCGAGGTGTCGCTCGTCGTCGCCTCCCGCAAGATCAAGGCCGACCGCGCCCTCGGCAAGCTCGACCGTGTGGCCGAGGTTCCGTTCACGTCCGAGCGCAAGCGTATGGCCGTGATCGGCAAGGACAGCAGCGACAACGGCAACCTGAGCGTCTATGCAAAGGGCGCGCCCGATGTGCTGCTCGGCTACTGCACGCGCATCGCGGTTGGCGACGCCGTCCGCCCGATGACCGAAGGCGACCGCCAGGAGATTCTCGCGACCGTCGAGCGTCTGTCCGGCGAGGCATACCGCACGCTGGGTGAGGCGTACCGCCCGCTCGGCACCACATCCCTGGCCGATATCCCCGGCATCAAGACCAATGCAGCCGGCCAGGTGACCGACATCTCCGAGCAGAGCGACGTCATCGAGCGTGACCTGATCTGGGCCGGCATGGTCGGCATCATCGACCCGCCGCGTACCGAAGTGCGTGATTCCGTGGCCGAAGCGCATCGCGCCGGCATCCGCACGGTGATGATCACCGGCGACCACCCGCTCACCGCGGCCCGCATCGCTTCCGATCTGGGCATCATCGAAAAGGGCGGCAAGGCCCTCACCGGCGATCAGCTCGACGCGATGCCCGACGAGGCGGCGTTCGACAAGGCGACTTCTGAGGTCTCCGTGTACGCCCGCGTGGCCCCCGAGCACAAGCTCAAGATCGTGGAGTCGCTGCAGCGCCAGGGCAACATCGCCGCCATGACCGGCGACGGCGTCAACGACGCCCCGGCCGTCAAGTCCGCCGACATCGGCGTGGCGATGGGCATCACCGGCACCGAGGTGACCAAGGAATCCGCGAAGATGATTCTCGCGGACGACAACTTCTCCACCATCGTCGCCGCCGTGCGCGAGGGCCGTGTGATCTTCGACAACATCCGCAAGTTCCTGCGCTACCTGCTGAGCTCCAACGTGGGCGAGGTGTTCACCGTGTTCGGCGGCGTCATGCTCGCCGGCGTGCTTGGCATCACGCAGCCGGGAACCACCGGTGTCGCCGTGCCGCTGCTCGCCACGCAGCTGCTGTGGATCAACCTGCTGACCGACGCCGCCCCGGCGCTCGCGATGGGTGTCGACCCGCAGACCGATGACGTGATGGCACGCAGCCCGCGCAAGCTCACCGACCGCGTGATCGACAGGGACATGTGGATCGATATCGCGTTCATCGGCATCATCATGGCGGCCGTCACCTTGATCGGCATGGACATGCACCTTGAAGGTGGCCTGTTCACCGACCGCTCCATCGGCGGCACCCACGAATTCCAGATGATCGAGGCCCGTACGATGGGCTTCACGATTCTCGTGTTCGCGCAGCTGTTCAACGCGATCGCATCGCGTTCCGCACGTCAGTCCGCGTTCGTCGGCCTGTTCTCCAACAAGTGGCTGTGGGGGGCGATCGGCCTGTCTGTCGTGCTGCAGCTCGTGGTGATCTACGTTCCGTTCCTCAACTCCGCGTTCGGCACCACGCCGCTCGGACCGTGGGCATGGGTCGAGTGCATCTGCCTCGCCGCGGTCGTACTGATCGCCTCGGAAATCTACAAGGCGATCATGCGCGCCATCGACCGCAAGCGCGGCATCATGGCATAACAATGCCATAAGCCTCCACCGGCAGTCAGGGCTCCCGCTCTCCACATCGGAAAACGGGAGCCCTTCTCATACCCCGGAATCGCTGAATATGCGGTGACATGACGGAACGATGTCGTAGCATCGGAGGCGAACCATATATCAATGGCACGTTCCGAAGGGATTCGCAATGTCACTCATCGAACAATTCCATGGCGCCGCCGCCGATGGAACGGAACTCACCGCTATTTATGCTGAGCAGCCGGCTGCTGATGTGGCGTTCGCGCTGATCTTCGCCGGTCACGGTCTTCCGCGCTTCGTGCACTGGGGCCGCCCGCTCGCGGCGCCGGGAACCGTACTCGCCGCATACGACGCCCTGCGGCCGCAGCGCGTGTCCGGCGCGCTGGACGAGACCGCCTGGCCAAGCATCATGCCCACGCAAAGCGAGTCGTGGATAGGGGCACCGCGACTGGATATCCGGCGCGCCGGCGTAGCGCCGTTCTGTGCATTCACGGTGACCGGCATCGCAATCCGTCAGGACGAACGCCAAGGCGTTGACGTGTCCGACGGCGTGGACGGTGCCGCGCATACCGTCACGCAACAGGTGCCGGTCGTCACCGTGACCGCGTCGGATACCGAGCAGGGCGTGGAACTGTCATGGACGGCCGAACTGTTGCCCGGCGGACTGATCAGACAGCGCGCCACGCTGCGTAATCTTCCAGCCGGTAATCTTCTGACCGGTGACTTGGAAGTCGGTAAAGTCGAACTCGGCTTCCCGCTCCCGGCACTTGCCACGGAGATACTCACCACCACCGGCCATCATCTGCGCGAACGCAGCCCGCAGCGGCAGCCGCTGACCGAAGGACGCTTCGAGAAGGTCTCGATGGCGGGGCGCCCAGGTTTTGACGCCTCTCTGTTGCTTTCCGCGGGCGAGCCCGGCTTCGGGTTCGAGCATGGCGAGGTATATTCGGTGCATGTGGGCTGGAGCGGCAATTCCGTGCTGTCGGCAGAGCGTCAGCCGTATACGACCGGTCTGATTGGCGGCGGCGAGGTGCTGCTCGGCGGCGAGGCCACGCTCGCCCGCGGCGAAACGTACACCACCCCGTGGCTGTACGGGTCGTACGGTGACGGGCTCAACGAGGTGGCTGCGAGATTCCATGATTACGTGCGCTCCTGTCACCCGGATCTCGCCGTCAAGCCACGTCCGGTGATTCTCAACACGTGGGAGGCCGTGTATTTCGACCATGACTACGACACGTTGAAGGCTCTGGCCGATAAGGCCGGGGATTCCGGTGTCGAACGGTTCGTGGTGGATGACGGCTGGTTCGGCTCCCCCCCCGAGACTCCACATCCGGGCTCGGCGACTGGCAAATAGCGCAGGATGTGTGGCCGGACGGGCCGAAGAGCCTCAAGGCGCTCGCCGATTACGTGCACGGAAAAGGCATGGAGTTCGGCCTGTGGTTCGAACCGGAGATGGTCAACCCGGATTCCGACGTGGCCCGCGCCCACCCTGACTGGGTGCTGCGCCCGACTGCGAACCGTCTGCCGATGCAGGGACGCTCGCAGCAAGTGCTCGACCTGACCAATCCCGACGCCTACCGATACATCCATGATTCCATCGATGCGCTGGTCGGCGAGTTGGGCATCGACTACATCAAATGGGACCACAACAAATTCGTCACCGAGGCGGTCTCGCCACGTACCGGCAGGCCGGCGGTGCACGGGCAGACGCTCGCCGTGTACCGGATGTTCCGTGACCTCGAAGTCGCGCATCCGGGACTGGAGATTGAGAGTTGCGCATCGGGCGGCGGCCGTATCGACCTGGGCATACTCGAATTCGCCAGCCGCGTGTGGACGTCCGACTGCGTGGACCCGGTCGAGCGGGCCGATATTCAGCGGTACACGTCGCTGCTCGTGCCGCCCTGCATGATGGGCGAGCATGTGGGGGCGAGTCCTGCACATTCCACGCATCGCGCCACGAGCCAGGAGATGCGCATGGCGATGGCGTTCTTCGGGCACATGGGCGTCGAATGGAATCTGCTCAAGGAGTCGGACGAGGCGTTGAACAAGCTCGGCGAATGGGTCGCCGAATACAAGAGGCACCGCGCATGGTTCGCGATCGACACGTGCGTGCACGCCGATATCGCCGATCCGGCCGTCCGGGTCGACGGCATGGTCAAGCCGGATCGTTCCGCGGCGTTCTACCGGTTCACGCAACTGACAACGTCCCAGACTCTCCCTGCGGCGCCGATTCGCGTGCCCGGTCTTGACCCCGATGGCACGTACCGCATACAGCCGCTGTGGCTGGATCTCGATCTCGACGGGCTTGGTCTTGGCAGCGGCCAGTCACCGTTGGGCTGGTGGACCAAAGACGGCGTGCTGATGACGGGCCGGGCGCTGATGACCTATGGGTTGCGCCCTCCATCGCTGCATCCGACCCAGTCGGTGCTGTTCACCGCCATTCGCCAATAAGCCAGACGGCATCGAACGGAGCATAACAATGTGCCGGCGGCCCAGTCATGGAGTCGCCGGCACATTGCGTCAAAGAACTTGGGTATCGGCTCTAGTCGTTGACGTCGGCCTTGTAGAAGTTCACGTAGGAACGGCTGGGGGTCGGGCCGCGCTGGCCCTGATAATGGGAGCCGGTGCCCTTGGAGCCGTAAGGGTGCTCGGCCGGAGAGCTGAGCTGGAAGAAGCACATCTGCCCGATCTTCATGCCGGGCCAGAGCTTGACCGGAAGCGTCGACACGTTGCTCAGCTCCAGCGTGATATGCCCCTCGAAACCGGGGTCGATGAAGCCGGCCGTCGAATGTGTGAGGATGCCCAGACGGCCCAGCGAGCTTTTGCCCTCCAAGCGTGCCGCCACCGTCGCGTCGAGCTTGACGTACTCCCACGTCGAGCCGAGCGCGAACTCGCCCGGATGTAGGATCCACGGCTCGTCCGGAGCGACGTCGAACTGCTCGGTCAGCGCCCCCTGGTTCTCGGCCGGATCCACGTATGTGTAGGCATGATTGTTGAACAGGCGGAAGAAACGGTCGAGGCGCACGTCAATCGACGCGGGCTGCACCATTTCCGGAGTCCATGGGTCAAGAGAAATATGACCGTCCTTCTGGGCGGCGAGAATGTCGCGGTCGGACAGCAGCATGAGGATTCTCCTTTTCGCGCTCACGTGTATGGCGCACGGCGCCACACTACAGTCTACAGCCATTACCATGTGATGGGATTCAACCCGCGACATCAACTCACAGGAAGCTTTCAGACAATCTCAGCATTGCACCAAGAAACGGGTGTTTCACTATTAATTGTCAGCACAAGCCGACCGGGAATCGGCAGCACGATTCTCAATAACTGAACCCCTTTCTTCTTCTCTCTCCTTTCTCTCCCCGGCGGGCAACACCGCCGGGGTTTCTTTTGCCCGCGCGCAGCCGTTAAGCCGGACGCCGAAGTTAACGTGTCGGTTGCGGAGTCGGTTTATATTGTGAAGTAATCCCACACAACCGACGGAGAGCCGGAGCGAGCCTTGGAAGTCTTTCAGCTGATACTGTGCATTATCGGCGTCGTCGTATTCTCGTCGTTCGTCAGCCGGTTCATCCCCAAGGTGTCGACTCCGCTGGTTCAGATCGCGATGGGCGCGATCATCACGCAGGTGCCGGGATTTCCCAACGCCTCCCTGAATCCCGAACTGTTCATGGTGCTGTTCATCGCGCCGCTGCTGTATCTGGAAGCGCACGAGATCGACAAATCCGAATTGCTGAAATCGCTGAAACTGTCATTGTCATTGGCAATCGGACTGGCCATCGCCACCATGGTGGCGGTCGGCGTCGTCGTCCATGCCGTCTGGCCGTCCGTGACGCTCGCCGCCGCACTGGCGCTTGGCGCGGCGCTGGG
>ENA-ORTT01001585-ORTT01001585.1-human-gut-metagenome-genome-assembly--contig:-NODE-1585-length-21794-cov-3.541607_pt1 | contig 21794 bp, 18 predicted proteins | sample MGYA00242074_ERZ509197 | MGnify/ENA primary metagenome ERZ509197 (study PRJEB26280, sample SAMEA2338789) | human gut metagenome | biome: human gut; feature: human-associated habitat; material: faeces...
GTGCCAACAAGGGGCACACACAAAAGTCCTTAAATTGTCTGCGGTTTGCGGACACGCCACGTGGAATGTTCCAAACTTGGAAAAACACAGATGATCAAGGATGTTCGACGCGGCATGGTTAGAAATACCGGATTTTGCGCTTAGAATTGCCGCCTCCGGTTGCATCTGGAACGTGATAGTCTCTGCTTCCCATAATAAAACGTATCCCGTTTATAGTGCGATGCACGCGGGCGAAAGCCCTTTTTAATCTAAGAGCATCTCTACGCAGCCGTACATTCCGGCGTCATTCCCGAGTCCCGCAAGTACGAACTTTGTGTTGGCGCATGCGTGGAATGAAGTGGCAACAAAGTGCTTCTTCACTGCATCCGTGAGAATATCACCGGCTTTGGAGACGCCTCCACCGATTACGATGACCTCCGGATTCACAACACATGCGATATTGGAAAGTGCTGCTCCTAAAATGCCACATACCTCATCGACAACTTCAAGCGCCACTTTATCGCCCGCTTTGGCTTCGTCAAATACGTCCTTTGCGGTCAGATCTGCATGGTTTCTAAGCGCGGTATCTTCGGACGTCTTCTCGAGGGTACGCTTCGCCACACGCACAACTCCGGTTGCAGACGCATACTGCTCCAGACAGCCGTACTGTCCGCAGTTGCACTGCTCCTTCTCGTGTGCATTCACTGTAATATGACCGATCTCGCCACCGGCTCCGTCAAATCCGGCTACAACTTTTCCGTCGACAATAATGCCGCCGCCGACTCCGGTTCCCAGCGTTACCATGATGACATCTCTGCAGCCTTTTGCCGCACCCTGCCACATCTCGCCGAGTGCCGCCACGTTTGCATCATTTCCTGCCTTCACCTTCAGTCCGGTCAGATCTCCAAGTTCTTTTTCTACATTTACAACACCCCAGCCGACGTTCACGCAGCGGTGTACCACACCGTCATTTTTTACCGGTCCCGGCACACCGACACCGATTCCCTGCACATCGTTCCTGGAGATTCCCTTTTCTGTCAGCTTTCCCTCAATCGCCTGAGCCACATCCGACAGAATCGATGCTCCGCCGTTTTCCTTATTCGTCTTGATCTCCCATTTGTCAATGAGCTTTCCATCCGTCTCAAAAAATCCGATCTTGCAGGTCGTTCCCCCTACGTCAACTCCAAATGCATATTTTTTCATGCTTCCATTCTCCTGTTCCCTATTTGTATCCTTGCATCGTTTTCTGTCCGTTATGTACTCTGCCGATGCCTTTACCCATGCTTATGATAACGTTTCCAGTCTTATCTGTCAATGTTAAGGTGTATTCTCTTAAGGTGCCCCGGGCGCTGTCTCCTGCGGCGTATCCGAAGCGTTCTCCCCGGATGACTGCGCTGCATTTTCCTGCGATACGTCGGATGCATTTTCCTGTGACGTTCCTGTTGTATTCTGCTGCGGAGCGTCTGACGGCTGTTCCTGTGTGGCATCCGGCGTATCCGATATCCCCTGCCCGTTTTCCTGTGAGGATGCCGGAGCATCCGCCGTACTTCCCTGCGGCGTGTCCATTGTATCCGGCACATTCTCCTGCGGCGTGTCTCCGTTCTCCGCCGGTGTCTCCTCCTGTGCGCTTCCCTCATCCGTCGCTGCATCCTCTGCGTCTGTCCCCCCGGAAGAAGCATCCGGAATCTGCGTATAGGGCAGAAAATCCAGCCATTCCAGTCCTTCATGTGCCTGCTCCATAAAAGTCTGCCAGATTTTTCCCGGGTAAGTATTGCCCATCAGGCTGTCCATCTCTTTGGGCATATCATATCCAACCCACACGCTGGTCGTGTAATATCTCGTATAGCCGGCCAGCCAGCCGTCCTTGTGGTCGTTGGTCGTTCCCGTCTTTCCGGCGCACGGCATATCTGAAAGTCCCAGTCCGCGCCCCGTACCGTTGATAAATACACCCTTTAAAACGTCTGTCATCATCCGTGCCGCATTCTGCCGGTAGACTTCCTGTCCCTCCTGTGCAGCGAGATACACTTCCGCTCCAGTGTCATCCGTAATCCGCATAATACAGGTCGGCTCGCGGTACATTCCGTCATTGGCGAGCGCCGCATATCCGGCTGCCATCTCCAGAGGCGACACACCGTTGGTAAAACCGCCCAGCGCTGTCGCCGGTACATAATCCGCCGCATCCAATCTGGAAAAATGCATGTTCTCAAGATAGGACAGACCGGCCTGCGGCGTCAGTTCTTCATAAAGCTTCCACGCAATGGTATTGATTGATTTTTCGACTGCGGTGCGCACCGTCACATTTCCAAGGTAGGTACCGTTCGCATTTTTCGGTCCGTCTTCCACCGGTTCATCCACAACAATGCTCTCCGGCGTATAATTCCGCTCGAACGACGGCGTGTATACCGTGAGCGGCTTAATCGCACTTCCCGGCTGACGGTAGCTCTGGTAGGCGCGGTTTAACGTGTATCCGTCAAAATCCTGCTCCCTGCCGCCCACCATCGCGCGCACGTAGCCGCTATCGTTGTCAATGCAGACTGCCGCCCCCTGCAGATCATAAACACCCTCGTCATTTTTCTCCGTAAAAGCGGATAAGGTATCGTCAACTGCCGCCTGCAGTTCCTCCTGAAGCTGCAGGTCAAAGGACGTATAAATCTGATAGCCCTCCGTGTACAGCTGCTTCTGGCACTCGCTGTAGGATTCGCTGTAAGCCTGCTCGTAAGCCTCCCTCTCGCCCTCCGTTGCAAACTGATACTGGAACACAAACCCGGCCTGCTCCATCAGTGCACGGGTCGCACAGTAATAGGCGTACGTTTCCACGTAATTATTTTTTTCCATCGCCTCCGGCCGCTTTAAGGTAATGTTCTCCGCTACCGCCGCCGCATATGCCATCTGTGTAATCTTGCCGTCATCCCGCATTTTACCCAGAATCCGGTCGCGCCGCTCGATTGCATGATCCATGTGGGTAACCGGATCATACACGGTTGGATTGTTGGGAATCGCACATAAAAACGCAATCTGCGAGAGATCCAGATCCCCGACCTCACTGTCAAAATAGCCTCTGCCTGCCGCCCCGATTCCATAATAGCCGTTGCCATAGTAAATATTATTCAGATAGAATTCCAAGATCTGATCCTTGGTATATTTTTTCTCCAGATTTTGTGCGATAAAAATCTCTTCCACCTTGCGCTGCCAGGTTTTTTCCTGCGTCAGAAATACATTTCTGGCAAGCTGCATTGTGATCGTGCTTCCCCCCTGCGTGATCTTCCGGTTTTCAAGCAGTGATTTTGCCGCGCGCACAAGCGCTCTGAAATCCACGCCTCTGTGCTGGTAAAAACGCTGATCCTCCATACAGACCACCGCATCGATCACGGGCTGCGGTATCTCGTCGCGCTTTAGATAATAGGACGCTCCCTGGTCATTAAGCCTGGATATCACACTGCCGTCAGCCGCATACACAACGCTTGTGCGGTACCTCCGGAACGTCTCCTCCGTCGAATTCCGTACCAGACTGTCCGCTTCCTTGCGGATGCTGCTCACCTCTGAGGCATATCCGCCAAGGACATAGTAGCCCAGCCCGCCGAGCACCAGCAGGGAAAGGACAAACTGTACTTTGACAAATATCCAGAATCCCCGATATTTTTTCTTCTTTTTCTTTGCCGCCACCGTATTCCTCCCTGCCCTTTTCTCGCGTGTCACGCTGTGCCGTCCTGCCCCTCTTTGCCTACAACGTAAACGGTACTATAACTCTATCATGTGATATGCGATTCCCAGTTCCTCCAACAGCTTCTGCTCCCGTCTCTGGCAGGTAAACAGGATCGTCTGCGTCCCGTTCGCCGCCAGCAGCCGCAGCGTCTGCCGCAGACGGGCATCGTCATACATTGCAAAGGTTTCATCCAGAAGCAGCGGCAGCGGTTCTTCCTGTGTCACAATGCTTCCGACTGCCATGCGGAACGCAAAATAGAACTGTTCCAGCGTTCCTCTGCTGAGCGCCTCCGGCAAAACCTCTCTTCCCTCCGTCTGCACGCGGAGCTTTCCCGTTTCGTCCACTTCCGCCAGATCGTATTTTCCCTCTGTGATCGCAGAGACATATCTGGATACCGCACTGTTGATCTCATCTCTCCGCTCGTCCCCATATTCCCTTGACAGACGGATGATCTCATTTTTTGCCATCTCGACGGCATCAAGTTCCAGCTGGAGTTCTCTCTCCCGTGCGCCCGCTCCGCTGCATGCTTCCAGCTGTTCCGCCAGATTGCATCGTCTCGTTTCCTTCTCCGCAAGCGTTTCCTCCAACCCTGCAAGTAGGCGTCTGCTCTGCTTTTCTGACTCCGCAAGCCGGATGCGCACCGCGTCCTCCGCTGCCGCGCTCTCCGGCGCCTCCGCCGTCTCCTTCCCATTTTCTCCTGCACGCGCCTGCCCCGCGCTCCTATGGCGCAGTATGCCTGCCACTCCGATGCCGAGCAGAATGGCAAGAACGCCTTCCGCCGCCACAAACAGCTCCGGCGCATAACCCGCGCGGTGATACCACCATGCATTTCCTGCCAGTCCCACTGCTGCCGCCAGTCCCAGAAAAAGGCTTCTCACAGGAAAACCGTTTCCGTCAGCTCTCCTTTCCCTGTCTGACGCAGTCCCCGCATTTTCCGCAGTTCGGGCATCTTCCGGTCGCTGTCCGTCTCTCACCTGCGGGTGCATCCTGGCATACGCCCGCATATCCGCTGCCGCCTTCTCGATCTGCTCACGAAGCCTGCCGCAGTCCTCCTCGAGCATGCGCCGCTCCAAGGTAAGCTGCTGCAGCTGTTGTTCGCGCTTCTCCTGTTCACTTTTGATCTGCGACTGCAGGCTTCTCTTTTTCTGCTCCAGTTTTTCCACCGCACGCGTCACGCGGATTCCCGCATTGCCCCCGTCCGACATATCGGAAAGATACTCTGCCAGAAGTCCGGTCAACTCTGCTCCCGTCACCGCCCGGCACTGCGGAATATCACAGGTGTTCTCATACGCCTCCCGGGTGACCCCTCCTAAAAGCATCCCAAGATCTCCGTACGCGACGGACAGTTCCTCCCCGTCCGCCAGATTGCAGAGGCGTGCTCTCGGTTCTTTATGGTAAAAATTGCGTTCCAGATAAAACGGTCTGCCTCCGACGCTAAACTGCAGCGCACCGCTGTAATAGGACGGTGCATGCCACGGCTCATAGCGCAGATAGCCCTCCGTCCCCTTTGCCCGCCCCCGGCCTTTTTCCAGCCCGAACAGCATCGCGGTCAGAAACGCGTGCAGCGTCGTCTTACCGGCTTCGTTTTTTCCATATACAATGTTGATCCCCGGGGCAAAATCCACGGTTCTATCTGCCAGCTTTCCAAAGCGAAAAATTGCGGCTCTGTCAATCTGCATGTCTGTCCCATCCTTTGCTCTTTGTCATACTTCAGGCATTCCGTCAGCAGTCATAGCCGAGCAGCGCATTCACACCGTACTCCAGTGCCTTTGCGGTGCAGACGCCCGGTTCTTTTTTTCGCATACTGCGTATGTATTCCCCAAGTATCGAATCCGCGTGCTCCTCCAGCAGCTTCCCGTAATCGTAATCCGGCACCGTCTGGTCTGTAATATCCACAATCCGGTCGAGCTTTCCGATCTCCTGCACATCAAAGGAATACTCCGGATCTTTTTTCCCTTTGATATACAGACGGAAATACTGATACTCCGGTCTCTGCTCCAACAGCTCCTTTGCCCAGTCCCACAGCATACGGTCTGTCGTGTTCCGGTCTGCCTGATACGTCTCATGACAATATTCGCAATGGCGCAGCGGATAAAAATACACATCTGCCCCCGCTGCACCGAACGTTCCCATCCAGTATCCGTGCGGCCCGGTGTCGTTGCAGTCTGTCGGCTCCAGGCTTCCCGCCATTACCGCCTTGTGCGGCATGAGCCAGCCGCTCCTGTGAATGTGTCCCGCCGCAATATAATCAAATCCGTTCTGTAATATCCGCTCCGCCGAAAACGGAATATGGCGCTCATCGCCGCCATGCGCCAGCAGGATGTTGCACCTGCTGCGGTTTACAGGGCGCAGATCATCATACCGTCTGTCACGGATCTCCCTGTGCCAGTAGCTTAGCCCGTATACGGTCGTGTTGTATTCCGGAAAATCGACTGCTTCCGCTTCCTCTTTCTTAAATACCGTCACGTTGTCCGGCCACAAATCCGCGAGGTAATACGACTTTTCCCTGAGATAATCATGATTGCCGGCAATCAAAAGAACCTGTGTGTCCGGAATCTCTCCGAAAAGGCGGCTGACCTCCCGCACCTCCTTTTTGAGCGGCTGTGCGTGGAAAAGATCCCCCGTCACAAACAGAAACTCCGGTTTTTCTCTTTTTGCCACCCCGATCACCTCTGCAAAAGAATCCCAGATCTGCCGCGCCCGCTGCTCACTCCACGGCTTTCCCTGATCCGGCTTTACCCCGAGATGTACATCTGCGATATGTATAAATTTCAAACTGCATCTTCTCCGTTCTGCGTTAATTACCTCTATTGTACACTGTCGCGGCATGTTTCACAAGTTTATCCGGCATGTACCCTCTCCCAAAAATAACTGCCGGATTTCTGAAGCATAGAACGGCATATGTTTTATATGGAGAGAGAGAAAACGATAAGTTCCAGATGCAGCCGGCAGCGGCATTCTTTGGAGTAAAATCCGAGTATTTCTTCCGTGCCGCGTCGGACATCGAATTCTGTGTCTTTCCACGTTTGGACAGTTCACGGGGAGTGTCCGACAAACCGCAGACAATGAGCGGACTTTCTGGTGCCCCTAGTGGCACCGCTTCACAGACAATATAAAACCGCGCGAACCGAAACTCGTTGCCATCTGCTATTGAAAATAAGGCAGATGGCAACTCAGACATCGGCTTCGCGCGGTTATGTTTTGTTCAGTGGTGCCACGAAGGGGCACACACAAAAGTCCTAAAATTGTCTGCGGATTGCGGACACCCCCCGTGGAATGTTCCAAACTTGGAAAAACACAGATCATCGAGGATGTTCGACGCGGCATGGTTAGAAATACCGGATTTTGCGATCAGAATGCCGCTGCCGGCTGTATTCTGGAACTTCGTATTTTCTGACATCTCCATCATAAAACATCTTCCATTCCGGCTTCAGAAATCCGGCAGTTATTTTTCGTCTGAGGAGTCCAGCAGGAGTTTCATGCTGCCGTACATGCCGGCATCATTTCCCAGACGCGCCAGTTCAAACGGAATGTCCGCACCTGCCGGCAGTACGTCGGGTCTGTAATATTTATGTACGATACGCAGGATGATCTCTCCCGCCCTGGCGATTCCTCCACCGATCACAAAGACCTCTGGATCTATCACTTCCGCCACGGCTGCGAGCGCGCTTCCAAGCGCTTTTCCCAGAACCTCCACAGCATCCAGTGCCAGACGGTCGCCTCTCTTTGCCGCATCCAGAATCTGTTTTGCCGACAGTTCCGGTGTGTCGACGAGTATCGTGTAGGGATCCTTTTTCTCCAATAATTTTCTCGTTATGCGGATCAGTCCCTTTGCGGAAGCATACTGCTCCACGCACCCGTATTTTCCGCAGGCACACCGCTCGGTCTCCTTGTGGAACACGGTCATATGCCCGATCTCGCCCGCGATTCCATGGGCGCCTGCAAGCACTTTCCCATTCAGGATGACCGCTCCGCCCACGCCTGTTCCAAGCGTTACCATCACCATATCGCGGTACCCCCTGCCGCCGCCCTGCCACAGTTCTCCGAGAGCCGCCGCATTTGCGTCGTTGCAGACACAAACCTTTTTCTGCAGGCGCATCTTTAACTGCTCCTGCACCGGACATGCCTCCCATCCCAGATTCACAGCACCTCTGACAACTCCATCCCGCCCGGCAATTCCCGGTGTGTCAATGCCGACGCCTATGATCTGCTCATCCGCAAGCCCCCGCTCTCTCTGTCTGCGTTCCAGTGAGGCTGCCACATGTTCTATAATATGTTCCCCCTGTTCACTGGTATCCGTTGGAATCTCCCATTTTTCCATCAGTTTCCCGCTGTCTGTAAACAGACCAAGTTTGCAGCTTGTGCCCCCGACATCTACGCCAAAACCATACTTCTCCATGTTTTCCCCCTGCCCGCAGCATCTGATCGTCTTCTCCCCCGTCAGACGCCGCCTTTTTTCTTTTTTCTTTGTCCTCATTATAGGACAGATCCATACTGTGGAACAATTACACATCTTGGCTTTATTTTGCCATATTTGTTCTTCTCTGTATCTTTCCAATCTCCGTGCACCGTAATACAGTCTCATCTCCACTCACACGCCCGGCTGCTGTCACATCTCTCTCCGGGATACTGGTATTCTTATCCCCGTCTTGCGGTTACCTGATGTGGCTTGTGATGATTGTTCCAACCGTACGCAAAATAAATTTTCTCAGATCTGCTTCAGACATGTTGCCCACATCTATTCTGTCGCCGCTCATTTTTTCAAATTGAACCTCCCCACTGATCGAAATCACAAGGTTTATATCATGCTCACTATTATCAATCAAAAACTCATAGCCCCCTTCTTCCCCTGCTGCTTTTCCTGTCAGTTCCAGTATGGAATGCTCACCCTCCAAATCCTCTGCGAGCAATTCCAGATTCTGCATTCTGTATTCTCCTCCCTTGAACAGCATGTGGAATGCCGTATCAGAATTTTCCGCCTCCGCAACAACCGCTGCCAGTTTATTCTGATACACGTAGACTTTTACATTGATATCCCCCATACTGCATGCTCTATCTCTGAGCTGCGAAAAGTCATCCCCCAGCTTCAGCTTCAATGCATCTGCTGCTCCACCATAATACGCATCGTATACCTCCTTCACTCCATCCATTACCTGCAGAAGTTCATCCTCTGTAACGGTAAATTCATACCCGTTACATTTTCTGACGCTGCCGTCCACTATGAATTCTTCTTTTTCTGCTTTTTTTATATCGAGCGTCTTGTACTCATCGTATATTACGGACAGGATCTCCTGCGCCGCTCTGTTTTGTTCTTCTTTCGAGGTAAGTTCACGAAGTGCCGCATCGATCGATGCAACCCCATCCGCTCCCAGAAGATCCACTATGTAGCCGTCTTTCTCTTCTTTGTAATTGTATACCAGCAGATTATCTGTAAGCATCGGGATGCTTGCGCAGAGCTGCTCATCATCCAGGTTTGCCAGAAAATCCAGATTCTCCCTACCGAAAAGTGAAATCGTTCCCCCTGCCTGCAGCTGTGTATCTTTGCATTTAAACGTTCCATCAAAGTCTTTTCCCCTGACAGCCCCTTTTACACCAATCGTATATTTTCCGGATGCTACAATATCTGCAACATTCCTATTCTCAACAACCGTGGGCAGATCTTTTATGGTATTTCTTGCTACAAGCAGAATCCTGTTACTTCTGCTCAAAAATGCTCCGCTGCAAATTCCAATGATCGAAATAATTGCCGCCACAGCCACTGCGCCGATCGTCCATATGATTTTTTTCGGCACCTTCCTGCCAGACTTTCCATTTGTTTTGGTCATTTCCCCCATCGTCACGTCAGGTTTTTCGCTCATATGTTTCCACCTTTCTAACTTTCCATGAAACTCATTGCCTTATGAGATTATCATGTCTCCCGGCTTCTTTCAAGGCATATGCCCAAAAAGGCACCTGAAACACACTGTTTCAAATGCCTTTTTCCAGTTCTGTTCTACTGTTCCATCTGTCTGCCCAGAAAGCCTGCCGCCGCCGCGACAAGTTTGCTCTCTGTCTCTCCCATTTTCTCCCGTTCTTCCCGTGAGCAGAGGATCACTGCGCCAATGGCGTCCCCCTCACAGATAATCGTGCTGATTGCCTGCTGTCTGTACTCGCCGGCATCGTCCGCCGTCAACTTTACAAATGTCTTTTCGTCGTCAGAAGCTACCAGACTTTTCCGCTCACCGATGATCTCCTCCAACTGTCCGCTGATGGGCTTGCCCTCAAAATCTCTCTTGCCACTGCCGGACGCCGCGACCACATGATCCCCGTCCGTGATCAGCACCAGATATCCCGTCGTGTGCGCCAGACTCTCGGCATATTCCCCGGCAAACTGGCTCAATTCTCCGATGGGCGAATATTTTTTTAAAATAATCTCTCCCTCACGGTCGGTAAATATCTCAAGCGGATCTCCCTCACGTATGCGGAGCGTTCTGCGGATTTCTTTGGGCACCACAATTCTGCCCAGATCATCTATTCTACGCACGATTCCCGTTGCTTTCATAAATTTTCCTCCAATGCTTTATTTTCGCAAGAGCGCTTTGTCTGTTTCCATCTCTGTAGATAAAGCCTCTCTTATTTGCTATATATTAGCTTGGGAGTTAGTATATGGGAAAACTGAAAAATTTATTCGGGAAACTGTCCGCTACCCATTGCATTATTTCAAACATGATACTGCTGTTTTTATCAATTTATCTTTCATTCCTGTCGATCTGCAGATTTTTATAATATTGCATTGGAGTAACACCATACTCTTTCTTAAATGCCCTGAAAAAATGATTGTATCCGCCAAATCCTCCAAGTTCATAAACCTCACGAATACTTTTTCCCTGCTCTATATAGTGTCTGCACAGATCCAGTCTGCTCTTTACAATATATGAATGTGGCGTTTCGCCTGTCATCTTCTTGAATTCTCTCACAATATGATAGCGGCTTACATAAAACTCGTTTTCCAGGCGCTCCAATGATATATCTTCTGTCAGGTGTTCTCTTATATATATGAAAATATCATCCATTACAACATGCTTTTTCTTATTTAATTTTAGCTGTACGTCCTCCTTGACAGACGACCGCAACGCAAGTACCAGAAGCATTGTCAGCAGGCTTTTCTCATACAATGTGTGTGCAAATTTAGGAGATTCCTTAAGCATTGAATACAGCTTTTTGGAAATATTCTTTATAAGCATGGCAGATTCACTCTCAGAATGAACTGTCTTAACCTGAAAGGGAACGATATCAAATGCCTCGTCAAGTCTTGTATTTTCATCTGATAAGCTCTGCAATAACTCTGTTCCCACATAGAGCACATATAGTTCTAACGGATATTTGTTTTTTCGATATTCAATCTTCACTTTATTGCCAGGCTTAATAAATATTAAGTCCTCCATGGTACAGACCGCCTTTTCATTTTCCTGACGTAAATATCCCATACCACCTGTCACAAAAATAATTGTATGGTTTTTCTTCTGTCCAAAACTGCGCTGTCCGCTATCTTCTATTTTTATATATTCCATCTCATAACTCTGTTTTTTCATATGTTAATTTTGCACATTCCAGCATCCATATTTTTGTTCATTTTGTCAATTTATACAATACATCAATTTTCCATAGTTTGCAAGCAATTTTTGTATATGTTTATCTCTCTAATCCCCATATAATGAACATGTAGCTACCAAAACAACACAAAAATGAGAGGTATTATTATGAAAGAAACAAGACCATTTTCCATGAAGGACAAAATCGGTTACACTCTTGGCGATTTGGGATGTTGCTGTACAGAACAGTTCCGAGCCATGTATCTTGCTATTTTTTATACCCTGGTGCTGAAGGTCAACCCGGTGCACGTAGGAATCCTTATGCTTATCACAAAGCTTTGGGATGCCATAAACGATCCATTAATCGGTGCACTTGTTGACAGTCACCAGAACAAGGGCAAGGGTAAATTCATTCCGTGGATTAAATTCTTTGCTTTCCCAACCGCAGTCCTTTGTATCTTAGGCTTCGTCAACGTAAGTAATTTTGCTTATGGTGCCCGTCTTGCTTACATGTTCATCACATATGTTGTATATGAAATTATGTACACATGTGTAAGCGTACCATTTGGAAGTCTTTCAAGTGTTATGACAGATGATGTAAACCAACGGACCGACCTTTCACGCTTCAGAAGTCTTGGCGGCACAATCTTTATGACCGTCATCGTTATTGCCGGTCCATTATTCTTATACAAAGACAACCAGCCTGTACCAAGCCACTTCCTTATTATGGCAGCCATCTGTGCTGTTATCGGTTTCATCTGCCTTATGTTTACATCACACTGGTGCAAGGAGCGTATTATCACCGAGCCAGTTGCCAAAGAAAAAGAGAAGCTTAACTATTTAGACGTGCTGAAAGCCATCTCCAAAAACAAAGCTTTACTTGGTGTTATGTTATCCAGCTTTATTGGTATCGTTGGTGCCGGTATGGTAAACGGCTTAAATACCTACTTATTCCGTGACTATTTCGGAAATGTCGCCATTATGGCAGTTTCAGGCATGTTAAGCGTTATCTGGTCGCTTATCGCATTCATTGGGACAAAATTTGTTGCAAAGAAATTTGGAAAGAAAGAATGGATTATGTATAGTGCAACTTTCTCAGTTGTTGTTTATGCTATTTTATTCTTTTTCCCTCTTGAGAACCCAATGCTCTTTATTATTATCAACGGAATCTGTTATCTTGGTGTCAGCGGTTTCCAGGTATTAGTCTGGGCCCTTGTAAATGACGCAATTGACTATCAGGAACTTCAGACCGGAAAACGTAACGAAGGTATCGTGTACTCTGCATATACATTTTTCCGTAAGCTTGCTAATGCCGTATCCGGAAGTATGAGCAGCTTTGCACTTGCAATCGCAGGCTTTAACGTAAATGAGGCCGTTCAGAGCGAAGCATTCTCCGGACGTCTCTGGAAAACATATACCGGATTATATGTAGCCGGGTACTTATTAGCTGTACTTGTATTAAAGTTTGTATACCCTCTTACAAAAGAGAAAACAGCTGAAATGTTACAGAATTTATCAGACAAACGAAATGCTGCAAACGCAGAATAACTTCAGAAACCGAGGTATCTTGCATTGACAAAACAAGTTGAAATAACAAACCGCTCAGGTCATGTCTTACGCGGAATTGTAAATATTCCGGATGAAGGCTCGCGCTTCCCCGCCATCATTAACGTACACGGATTTACCGGAAATAAAAGCGGATACAAAAATATCTATACCCACACAGCCAGATTTCTGGCTGAAAACGGATTTGCCAGCGTCCGCTTTGATTTATACGGAAATGGCGAAAGCGACGGTGAGTTCGAGGACATGACATTCACCGGTATCTTACATGATATCGAAGATATTATAAACTGGACAAAACAGCAGGATTTTGCCAATCCTGATAAAATTATTTTATCAGGCCAGAGCATGGGCGGCTATGCAGCTGCCACTGCTGCGCCTATCGTTAATCCACATGCTCTCATACTCATGTGCCCGGGAGCCGGCATGTGGTTTGGATGTAAAGACCGCGCCGAGGCAATGGAAGCACAGGGAATCACAAAAGCAGATATAGAAGGGCTTTGCTTCCCTACTTCTTTTAACCATGATTTATATCAGTATGAACCGTTTTCATCCGCAGCGGGATATACAGGTGCTGTTCTTCTTATCAGAGGAACGGCAGACGATCTGGTAGATGATGCTACCTGTCATCGATATGAAGCACTCTATAATGGCAAATGCAGTTACAAAACAATTGAAGGCGCAAATCACAACTTTGCAAGCGGTTCTGCAAGAGCTGAATTGGACAGGCTCATATTAGAGTTTTTAACACCATTGAAATAAGATAATCACTTTGAAAGGATGTGTGCACAATGAAATTATTAGAGCCCATTAAAGTTGGAAACATTGAATTTAAAAACCGTATTATGTTTCCCCCACTTACAACAGGATACGAAGAAAAAGATGGATCTATCGGCGAACAGAGTTTTCGTTTCTATGAGCGCCTTGCAAAAGGTGGTGTTGGATACATTGTCATTGGAGACGTTGCTCCTCTTTCAACATTCTCTCCTACACCAAAACTTTACTCTCCTCAACAGGCAGAAGGCTTCCAGCGGCTTGCCGATGCATGTCATAAATACGGTGCAAAGCTTGGAATCCAGCTGTTCCATCCAGACTATAACGTCGCAGCTTTAAACGAAATGTTTCACCAGGGAAAAATGCAGGAGGCAAGAGCCAAACTTCACCATGATATGCAGCACTTTGTAAATGAAGTAACTGCGGAAGAACTGGATGAAATTATTAAGCACATGGAAAATTGTGCTGTTTTAGCCCACAAAGCAGGCGTTGACTGTATCGAAGTACATGGAGACCGCCTTGTCGGATCGCTCTGCTCTCCTATTTTAAATCACAGAACAGATGAATATGGCGGAGACCTTGCAAACCGTACACGTTTCGCCTTAACTCTTGTACGGCGTTTAAAAGCAATTGTCCCAGATATGGTTATCGACTACAAGCTTCCAATCGTAACTCCTCTTGGAGATAACGGCTTTCGGGGAAAAGGTGGTCTTCCACTTGATGAGGCCTGCATTTTTGCAAAAGAATTAGAAGCTGCCGGTGTTGACACATTGCATGTCGCGCAGGCTAACCACACCGGAAATATGGGGGATACCATTCCTGCTATGGGGACACAGCCATATGGTTTTATGGTTTCATACTCTAAAAAAATCAAGGAACTCGTTTCCATTCCCGTATCCGTGGTTGGTCGTATTGTAACACCAGAAGCTGCTGAAGCCGTTATTACAAATGGCTCTGCTGACATCGTTGCACTCGGGCGTTCACTGCTTACCGATCCTGATTTTGCAAACAAGTGTGCCGATGGACACTGCTGCGATGTCAGAACATGTATGATGTGTAATAAAGGATGTACAGACAATATCCAAAACCGTGCATTCCTAAGCTGTGTATTAAATGCCGAGAATGGTTATGAGACAAGCCGTCAGATTACTCCTGCAGTCACAGCAAAGCGAATTGCAATTATCGGTGCAGGAATTGCAGGACTTGAAGCAGCACGTGTCGCCGCTCTGAGAGGCCATCAGGTAACTATATTTGAAAAGTCACTCCAGATCGGTGGTCAGCTTCTTATTGCCAGCGTTCCACCCCGAAAAGAAGAAATGATGAGAAGCATTAACTACTATCTTAACGTGCTTCCCGAATTATCAGTGACATTCCGTCTGGGTCAGGAATTTACCGGAAAAGACTATGATTCGTTTGATGAAGTAATTGTTGCAACAGGTGCAACGAATGCAATCATTCCCGTTCCGGGCAAAGATCTTCCAATCGTTACAAGTGCATGGGATATTCTTGCTAAAAAAGAAATTGTATTCGGCAACGTCTCTGTCATCGGCGGTGGTCTTGTAGGTGTTGAAACTGCGGAATACCTTGCTGCCCGCGGATGTAACGTTACAATTATTGAAATGATGGATCAGATTGCAAAGGAAGAAAGCAGCACGATTCTCCCGACTTTGATGAGTGAATTAGAGCATTCCAATGTCCAGATCCTTACCTCTGCAAAACTATCAGAGATCAATGACCATGCAGTTATTGTTGAGAAAACAGAAAATGAAAAAACCTCGGTCTTAGAGATCAGATCGGATTTCGTTGTAATGGCTGTTGGTGCAAGAAAGAATCTTCCGGATCTTTCGGCTTGTCCGCTCCCGCTTCATTATATTGGCGATTGTGCCGGAGAGCGTCCGAGCAATATCGATCATGCCATTAAATCAGCATATGATGCCGCATGTGAAATATAAAAGGTTTTTTCCCTATTCGTACCCAGCTATATATTCACATTCGCAGAATATCTGCAGACATGAAATTACGGGCGTGTCAGTTTCTGACACGCCCGCTTTCATTCTCATCTTATCATTTGTATTCTTGCCGCAGTCTTCCTACAACCGGAAATGCTCCATGCTGTCTGCGAGCACTTTCATGTCGCCCTCCAGCTTCTCGATCATTCCGCTGGAACGCTCCACCGTTCCCTCCAGTTCGGTTGTCATACTGGAAGTCTCCTCCGTGGATGCCGCATTATCTGTCGCAAGATGCGTCAGCACCTCGATGCTCTGGGTAACTTTCTCACGCTCCTCATTCGCAGTGCGGATCATATCCGTCACCACGCGGATGGAATTCGTGCACGCCTCCAGTGCCTTCTGCATATCCAGAAACATCTCGCTGGTATGATTCAGCGCCTCTACCTGCTGCTTCGACGCATCATTCATCTGTACCATAATGCCCATCGACTTCTCGGAATTCTCTGTCAGCTCTCCGATAATGTCGTTAATCTCATGCGCTGTATCTGCCGACTGTGTCGCAAGACTTCCGATCTCTTCCGCAACTACCGCAAATCCGCGTCCGGCTTCACCCGCGCGCGCCGCCTCGATCGAGGCATTCAGTGAAAGCAGATTCGTCTGATCTGCGATCTCACTGATCAGCGTCGCCGCCTTGCTAATCTTATTGACGGATGCATTGGTACTCTCCGTCTGTGTATACATCGACTCGATATCCGCCTCTGTCTTATTGTTCGTATCGATCAATTCACGAAGCTTAGCGAGCGACTTATTGGAATACTCCTGCATCTGATTGGCATTGCCGACCAGTTCTTCCATCTCGCTGGAGATCTTCTCGATGCCTTCCGCGATCGTCATGATACCGTTGGACGCTTCCGTCGTGGATCCTGCCTGCGTCGTGCTGTTTTCCGCAATCTCATTGACGGCAACCGCAACGTTTCCGATGGACTCCTGCATCGAGGAGAAATTACCTGTAAACGACTGCAGTGCATTCCGCAGATCTGTTGATGCCGTGCTGATGCTTCCTATCAGGGAAACAATCTGCTTCTGCGCGGCATTGAGTGCCTCTGCCGTGTCTCCCAGCTCGTTCTTCTCCCTTACGTTCACGGTCGTTGTCAGATCTCCGTCGGAAAGTCTGGATGCCAGCCCCTGGATCTCCACCAGCGGCTTGCAGAGCTTCGCCGCATAGATTCTCGCCCACACGAACGCCATCACAAGCATTACAGCCATCATTATCACTATCACAATGCAGAGAACCTCGAACTTCTGGTTGATGCGTCCTTCCACACCCGTCATCTCTACCTGCATGTCATCGACGTAGTTACCGGTGGAGACTGCCCATCCCCACGGTGCAAACAACTCGGAATATGCTACCTTCGGCGCAACCGTCACACCGTCCGCCTTCGTAAAGTAAAATTCATTGAATCCGCCTCCGTCGGCACTGTTACAGACCTTCATAATCTCCTGGATGATCATGACACCATTCTGATCCTCCAGATCGTAGCGGTTATTTCCTTCCTGCTCCGCCAGAATCGGATGCATTACCAGATTGTAATCCGTATCATCAATCCAGAAATATCCGCTTCCGTCATCGCGGTAACGCATGGCGCGGACGATCTCCTTCGCTTCTGCTTTCGCTTCTTCCTCTGTCAGTTCCCCTGCCTGGCTCTTATCATATTCTGCCTGCAGCACAGCAATCACCGTCTGGACCTCAGACTTGATCTCTGTGTTGTAACCGGAATCCATCGCACTTTCATATTCCGTCAGCGCCATATTGGTCGTATTCCGGATACTGAAAATGGAAGTTGCCCCAAGCAACAGGGATGCCAGTAATACCAGCATCAGACAGGTCATCGTTAACGTATGTTTCACACTTCTTCTGTTCATACCATGCCGCCTTCCTTGTTGTGATTCCGCACAACTCTTCTGTGTTTCTCATTATTTTTATTGTACTTTATGTACAAAAATCATGCAATGGTACTTCCTTACTAAAAGTGAAACATTTCTCAACAGACCTACGCATTCAGGAAATCTCTGATCTCCTCCGGTTCGCGGACAAAATGATCTGCACCATGTTCTTTTAAGAACGCTTCCTCCCGGAATCCCCACAGGACGGAAATGCACGGCAGACCGGAATTTTTCGCTGTCATCACATCCACCTCGGAATCTCCGACATACACGGCGCCCTCCTTTGGCATGCCAAGCTCCTTTAATGCCGCATAGACCGTATCCGGCGCCGGTTTTTTCGCCACTCCGGCACTCTCGCCGATTGCCACTTTCACAATCCCCTCAAAATAAATCTCCGCCAGTTCCTTCACCGCAGAATCCGGCTTGTTCGACACGATCGCAAGCGCATATCCGTCCGCCTTCAGTTCCCGGAGCAGATCAATCACTCCGTCATAGGCTTTTGTATTGTCATTGCAGTGAATATCATAATACTCCCGGAAAATCGCAAGCGTCTGCTCAAAGACTTCCGGTGCCGTTCCCTCCGGAACCGCCAGCTCGATCAGGCGCGCCACACCGTTTCCGACAAACCGGCGCACATCATCCAGTGTACGCTCCGGCATATTCATCCTGCGCAGCGCATAATTTGTCGCTTTTGTCAGATCCTCCAGTGTATACAAAAGCGTTCCATCCAGATCAAAAATGACTGTCTCGTATTTCTTCATTCTCTCACTCCTCTTCGCCTCACGCGTGCATTACGCGCATTGCATGTCGTTCTGCCTGCCCGCGCATCTCTTATTTTACGCTGACTTCTCCCGCCAGTACCCGCTTGTAATCTTCGTAGTTCTTCGCAAGCAGTGCCGGTGTGTCCAGTCCGTACGGACATTTGCTCTTGCATTTGTTACAGTGCAGGCAGCCCTCAATTTTTTTCATCTTCGCCTGCATCTCCGGCGTCAGCTGTGCCTCCGACGGCGCGCGGCGCAGCATCAGGGACATTCTCGCACAATTGTTGATCTCAATTCCGGCAGGACATGGCATACAGTAACCGCAGCCACGGCAGAATTCGCCCGAGAGTTCTTTTCTGTCATGCTCAATCACCGCTGCGATCTCCTCCGTCATGACCGGCGGATGTTCAATGTAGGAAATGAACTCGTCCAGTTCCCGCTCTCTCTGCACGCCCCAGATTGGCAGCACATTCTCATACTGTGCCTCAAACGCGTACGCTGCAGCCGAATTGTTGATCAATCCTCCCGAGAGCGCTTTCATTGCAATAAATCCCATCCCCGCCTGCTTACACTTCTCCACCAGCTCGATGTCCTTCTCTGTCGCCAGATAGCAGAACGGGAACTGAAGCGTCTCATAAAGTCCTGACTCGATCGCCTCGTCTGCCACGGCAAGCCGGTGGTTCGTGATACCGATGTGGTGGATTTTTCCCTGTGCCTTCGCTTCCAGCATCGCCTCGTAAAGTCCGGTTCCGTCGCCCGGCTTCGGGCAGAAGGACGGATTGTGGAACTGATAGATGTCAATGTAATCCGTGCGCAGATTGTGCAGGGAAATGCCAAGCTGCTCCCAGAATTCATCCGCATTGGCAGCCGCCGTCTTCGTCGCAATATAGACTTTTTCCCGCATGCCCTCAAACGCTTCTCCAAGCTTCTCCTCGCTGTCCGTGTAGAACCGCGCGGTATCAAAAAAAGTGATGCCGGCATCATATGCCTTTCGCGCCAGCTTCACGGCGTCCTCCGTGCTGATCCGCTGGATCGGAAGTGCGCCAAACCCGTTCTTATTGACGGTAATCCCTGTTTTTCCAAGTGTCACTCTCTCCATTTTTTCGCCTCCACATTTTTCTTATACACATTGCCCGCTAAAAAGCTGTATCTCTGTTGCTTTCTTAATACTACTTCAGATAAGGAAAGAATACTTCACTCTTTTCCTTTTTGTCAAACATGTTGTTGTACTGCAAAATATTATAGTTCCGGATCCAGTCCGCTTCCTCACCCGTCGCTTCCTCGATGTGCAAAAATCCGCCGGCGGACTTGGAATAATAGCCTCTGGAATTGATTGCCGGAATGGTCTCCATCATATCCGCCAGGAACTGATTGTACGCCGGAAGTTCTATTCCTGCCCGCTCCAGCGCCAGCGTCGAGAGATAATTGATGCTGGTGACCGGCAGTTCCACCTCCGTGCTCTCATAGTTCGTCCATATGAAAAACGGTATCGTATACAGATCTTCCAGTTCATCCTCGGTCAGTCCCGAAAGTCCCTTGCCGTTTAAGTTCGGATAAAAACTGGACGAAAGGCTCGGCTGGTGATCGCCGAAAAATACGATCTCCACCGGATCATCCACATTTTGAAAATAGGAGATCAGATACTCCAACGCTGAATCGCTCTCGTGCACCAGAGAGAGATACTGATTGACGTCCGGATAGTTTAATCCCAACAGGCGTACCTTCTCATCAAAATTATCGTACTTTTCCGTATAACCGCCATGGTTCTGCATGGAAATACTCATGATAAACAGATCCTCATTCGCCGCACGGCTCTCATAGCGGTTAATGATTTTTTCATACAGTTCCCGGTCGGTGATATATTCCCGCAGAATCTTCGTCTGGTCAAAATCGTCGATAAAATATGTCTCATCAAACCCGAGATCCGGATACACCGCGTTGCGGCTCCATCCGGTCTCATAGTACGGATGCATTGCCACACAGGTATAGCCGTCGTTCTTTAAGTTGGACACAATCGAGGTCGGCGTCTTGGAAATATACTGCTGATATACCACAGAACCGCTCGGCAGAAATGCCATGGAATTCCCGGTCATAAACTCCCACTCCGAATTCGGCGTCTTCGCCCCGAACACGGAGGACAGCGCATATCCGTGAATGGCATTCTCCTTCAGGGAGTGGAAATAAGGTGCCACATCGATATTCGTGGAAAAATCTCCCACCACCGAAAGATCCGCATACGACTCGCTCATGACCACGATAATGGTCGGCTTTTCTCCCGGATCAGCCGCCACATCCGCATATGCCGAGGCAGCGTCTTTCTCTCCCTGCTTCTTCCCGCCGCTATCCCCGCCGGAATACTGCTCTTCCAGCGCTTTCACCGCCTCACTGGAATACCCGTCGGGCGCAGCGATAAAACAGTCTCTTACACTCAGCACAAAATTCAGAATATATCCGTTGCGGTAGCTTCCTTTCTGCTCCCAGGTCTCTGTCACTATGTACTCCGTCTTATGACCGATATACACGCCGCTCAGCACGGCAAGAGAGATACAGATGATCGCCATCGGCACTCTCTTTTTAAAGGAAACGTGAAGCTTGCGAATCAGCGCCACATAGAGCGTGGAAATCAGAATCACATAGCCCGCCCGGTCATCCATCACGAACTCATAATTGCCCGCCACCGAAAGTCCGGTCTGGATGGATTTCAGGTCGCTGAAAATAAATTCGTTCCCGCGGAACAGATATACAAAATAGTTGATTCCCGCCAATGACACCAGAAAAATGTGGGAAATCATGCAGGTAAGTCCCGTATTATTGGTAAAAACCTGTACCGCCAGAAATACCACCAGACAGCACAAGATATTGAGCAGCATCTTCGGCTGTGTGATCTTGGCGCGAAGCTCTGCATCCAGCAGCAGATACTGCACATGATACGCCGTGAAAATACTGCTGGCGCCGATCATCAGTCCGGTCCAGACCCACGGGATCTTCTCTGACAGTTCCACCTCCAGACTCTTAAATAGGAAGTAGCACACTCCGAATACCGGCAGCGCCCACACCGAAAAGCCGATTTTCCAGAACAATACCGCGGCGAAGATCATCGCCACCGCAAGTCTGCCCAAATTACCCTTATCAAAATATAATTTTATCTTCATATGTTCCCTTATTTACGCTTTCTTTACATATTTTTTGCATGCCAACGTTAATTTTATCATGACTTGTGCGTTTGTCAATTTCCCAAACCTTAAACTTTTCAAAAGAGGCGCAAAATGAGGCTCGCACACAGGGCGGAGAATAGATTGCCGGTCACAATAAAATGTAAGATGCAATAAAGTTCCAGATAGAAACAGTGCATAGGATATTCGTTGGAACAAAATGCGAGAATTTCTTCTCTGCCGCTTTTTATATCCAATTCCGTGTCTTTCCACGTTTTGACAATCCGCGGGATGTGTCCGACACGCCGCAGACAATGAGCGGACTTTTTAGTGTTCCTAACATCACCGCTTCACAGACAATATAAAACCGCGCGAACCGAAACTCGTTGGCATCTGCT
>ENA-ORTT01001596-ORTT01001596.1-human-gut-metagenome-genome-assembly--contig:-NODE-1596-length-21639-cov-2.569403_pt1 | contig 21639 bp, 16 predicted proteins | sample MGYA00242074_ERZ509197 | MGnify/ENA primary metagenome ERZ509197 (study PRJEB26280, sample SAMEA2338789) | human gut metagenome | biome: human gut; feature: human-associated habitat; material: faeces...
AATTTCGGGGTTTCAGAATTTTGGTTGCAAAAAGGAAGACAGAACATCCTGTTTGAACGAGAAGAAATTCGATATTGTGAAATTGTTCCAAAGAGAGCGCGAGCAAAAGGAGAACAACATGAGTAACAGAGGAAGAATTACACGAGAGTGTGAGCACTTGAATAGAAAAAGAAACGTGTTTGAAGGAAGCATTGACAATCGCAGTTTTTTTCAGAACATACGTGGTGATCTGCTTGTTTCCGGTGAAAGCGCCGGTGATCAGGAAATGATCCTGAACCTGGTGGAAAGCTGTATGGAAAAAGCAGACATGCCCATCATTTTACTTTCCGGTCATCCGGGGGTATTTACAGAACTTCAGAGACGGAGAACACAGGGAGTGATCTCAAACGTGAGAATTGCAAGTCCATCAGAAAAAATATACCATCCGTTTCTTGGAATGTCAAAGCAGCAGATCCAGAGATTTGTAAGCCTTGCAGCAGAGAAAATGGGAATCGGAGTTTTAATCGGAAAAGTAATGATTTACACAGCAGCTTTACTGGACATCGTTGCTGCAAAATATCCGGTTTCTCTGCCGGCTATGACAGGTCTGTTAGAGGAAGACGATGATGTGATCTCAGAGGTTGCAATGGAATGTGGTCTCTCCAATGTGGTGGAGGATAACATTCGAAGCAATCACGAGGCAGGCATTGTTCTGAGAAGAATCTGTGGAAAACTGGAGGAAGTATTTGAGGAAGTCTATACTCCCGGAAATGACGCCGGTTACAGCTTTGCAACAGGGATCAGAGAACATGGCAGACTGTTTGCTTTCTATACTGCTTCCAGAGATTATCAGATTTTAAATACCTGTTTGAAAGAAGAACTGTACAACTGTCTGAAACAGGGAACCCGCCTGAGAGTGATCCTGGATGAGATGATTTTTGAAAATGAAGAAGACGAGTTACTGAGATATCTTCTGAGAGAAAAAATGCAGGGGCGGATCGAGCTGATGTTTCTGGCACAGAATCCGGTGAAATGGCTTCCGGAAGCAGCAGATCTTGCATTTGCAAATGTTGTGATGTTTCCACAGCAGACACCTGCAGCTACCGATGTGGTGTCAGAACGGTTATTCAGTACCTATCAGCATTATTTCCCGGCACCAACGGCAGGCACACCGCCGCATCTGTTTTTTACTTTTCAAAAAGCAGTCAACTGGCAGATCCAGTCAGAACAGCGTCTGCGTGTACAAAGTAACGATCTGTACCAGACACCATCACGCTGGGGAACAGTCGCTGATTATCTGGCAGTGAAAACCATGGAAAGTAACAACATTTTTCTGGTTCCGACCGAAGTCTTTATGCAGTCTGGAGTAGCGTATCAGTTAACGAATAAGGAGGGAAATAGGAAAGATGAGACGTAGACGAGATATTTTTGGAAATGGATCGGGCAGAATGTCCGGAATCCGTAATCTGTCACCGGCACAGCTTGTGACAAGAATCCTGGGAATTTTATCTGTGATCCTGGCAATCGTGATGCTGGTAAACCTGAACCGTATTATGGCGGCGATGGCCGTATTTGCAGCAAAAATCTGTTCCTATGGTGTGATCGCATTTGTTGTGATCGCTGTGATTGCATATCTGATTCTCCGCTTGCGTTGGAGAATCAGAAGTCGATTTTGGAGGTGGTAAGAATGGGTTATGAGATGTGGGAAATCTGGATGGCAGCGAGACGTTTCCTGATCGGATGGGCAGCTGCGTTAGGTATTTTGTTTGTGGCAAGCTGTATCCGCTATCACGCTTTTATTGCGGAAGCATTTGTAAGTCATACCGGAGTATTGATCAATGGTATTATGCCGATACTGCTCATACTGTTTGGAATAGGATATGCTCTGAAAACGGTATTCAGATAAATAAAAATGATAAGTGATAAATAAGAAACCATAGAAAAAACATCATAAAGGAGTGTGTGAAATGGAAAGAAAAAGTAAAGCAAAAAATAAACCGGTGATCGGTATGGATTTTGGTAACTGTTATTCATTCCTGAGTTATATTTCAGATTTTGACGATAAAACCAGACTTGGAGGAAATGTACATGATCTGCTCCCCGCAGGATTAAATGAAGGAATCCCAAGTGTGTTCTTTTACTCAGAAGAAACAGGTATTCTTTGCGGGGACGCAGCAGTACGTGGACGCGCAAAGCCCGTGGAAAACAGAGTCAATCGTCTGAAACGCCATCTTGGCGAAACAATGACACTGGATGGTAAAGAGATTTCCTACGATGAAGCAATTACAGAGGTTATTCAGCATTGTGTGAGAGCTGCCAATAAAAAGCTTCAGTCAGGCTGGCAGATGACAACAAATGAGATTGCCCTGAGTTATCCGGCAACGTATACCAGTGCGCAGAGACAGAGATTGATCGAACTGGCAGAGAAGGCGTCTCTTGCCGATGGAACACAGGTACATGTGAGTGGCACTATTGCGGAACCGGCAGCGGCAGGACTGGATTATCTGGCTAAATTTGGTACGAATGAAGATACGATTGCATTAGTTTATGATCTGGGCGGAGGTACCTTTGATCTTGCGCTGGTAGCGCTGTATCCAAAAGGAAGAACAAGCGGTGATGGAGACTATTATTATGACATTTTGGACAAAGACGGTCTGGAAGATGTGGGAGGTGGAGAGTTCGATGACATTATGTATGAGTTAATCGTACAGAAATTTCAGGCGAAATATCAGATTCAGCTGAATCGACCGCACGAAGCATCACTTCGGGTAGACGCTGTAAAGGCCAAAAAGGAGTTAACGTCCGATACCTACACAGAAGTGGAATTGCTCTATAACAACGAATATCTGACAGTAAGTATCACACGTGAAGAGTTTGAGGATGCTTCCAGTGAGTTGCTGATGAGAACAATGAAAGCGACAGAAAATATTCTTAATAGACATCCAAACCAGAAGCCAGAAACAATCATTTTGACGGGTGGAGCGAGTCAAATGCCGATGGTCAAACATGCATTAGATGAGGTGTTTCCGGAATATAAGGATAAAATCCAGATTTCCAATCCAAGCCGCGCCATTGCCGATGGGGTTGCACGTTATGGTACTGCAGAAGCGATGAGTGATATTGCTGAAAAGGCAGAAGCTGCTTCCGTTGTTCAGACACGAGTAGGATATGACATTGGAATTCGATTCTATCATAGTGTCGATGATGAGAGCGGTTATATTTCGACCTATATCCCTGCCGGAACACCAATTCCGTTTCAGGCAGCCTATCAGAATTCAACAACACTCCATGAAGATCAGAGATACTCCGGATTTTCCGTATACGAAGCAAATAAAGCACATCCGAATTCAGAACAGGTGGCAGAGGATTACACCGAGATTATGAAAGTCTCTCTGGACCATGGAAGAGGAGTCCCGAAAGGCACCCGCAACGAGAGTCGGCTTTGTATTGATAAATTGGGAGTACTGACAATTGAAGCGCACGAGGCAGATCATCCGGAGAAACCGATCGAGAGTACAGTGGAACTGAAAAATCTTAGTATATCATGAACTTGCAGTTCATGATCGTGATCTACACATGCTTCGCATGGCAGTCTTATTAAATCATAATAACAGGAGGATAAATGATGGCCAGATCAGAAAAATCAGAGAATAAAAACAGAGTATTAGGATTGGATATCGGTAATGGATACGGCTATGTATCCCTGCTGGAAAGCCCGAAGAACGATCCGATTCCGCTGCTTCCTGCTTCTCTTTCCACACAGGGAATGCCAACAACGGCCTATGTGCTTCCACCGGATGGAGAGCAGATCGATGTCTTTTCTGAGGGCAGAGCAGCAGAACAGAAATACGCCAGAAATCCACAGCAGTTGGTGTATGCGGCAAAAACCCGCCTGCCGGAACTTACACTTAAGATTCCGGGAATTGAGAGACCGGTACAGGCAGGTCACATTTATGCTGCAACAGCACATGATTTGCTTGTGTTGGCAGAAAAGGAGCTTGCAAATAAAGGTCTTCCACCAGTTTATAATGTAGTATTTACATTTCCGGCAGCGTTTGCCGACAACGTGCCCGTGTTGGAGATCATGCAGGAAAATCTGGGAAAGGTTGAGATAAATGGGAAACCGATTCAGGTCTTGAACAGACTGCCGGAGCCTGCAGCAGTAGCAATCGATTATCTTCATTATATGCAGCATATTGCACCGGAGCAGATCCGTATCAAGAAAAATGAGTTTACGGTACTGGTCTATGACCTGGGGCATGGAACCTTTGATACTGCTATCGTGACGGCTCAGAATGAGGGAACTCCGTATAAAATGCATGCGAAAGACGGACTGGAGGAAGTCGGTGGAAAAGATTTCGACAACGTCTTATATCAGGAACTTTTATCTGTATTGCAGAAACAGTATGGATTTGAACCTCAGAATGAGATTCAGAGAGCAGAAATCATGCGTGAAGCAGTGAAAGCGAAGATCGCTTTGACGGACGATGACATTTATGTGGCATCTGTCATGAATCAGCAGAACGAATACTGTGAGGTAGAGATTACCAGGGAACGCTTTGAAAAACTGAGTGAACCTCTTGTATTTCAGACACTGGAACTGGTGCAGAAAATGCTGGAGGAAGCGGCAGAAGGTGGAATTACAATGGATGCAATCGTTCTTTCGGGCGGCGGAAGCCAGATGCCGATGATCAGCGCGAATCTGAAAAAACTGGTAGCAGATAAATATCCGATCATCATGCACAGAACAAGTGAGGCAGTGTCTTTCGGAGCATCCCGTTTTGCATACGGCGTTGCACATAAGGAAGATACAGAGGAAGAAGCAAAAACCAAAGAAAAAGAAATAGAAACAGAAGAAAAAACCCCTGTTACAGAGGAAGAAGATGACAATGTGAAAAATACAAATCCAGTACTGGAACAGCAGACAGACCGTTGCTATGGTGTCTGGTATCCATCAGAGGGTAAGCTGGAAGGGGAGATCCGTTTTCTGGTAACCAGTGGTCAGACAAGACCGTTCCGATCAGAACCAATCTCATTTGTCAGCCAGTCATCGAGAATTGTGATCAAGATTTTTCAGTCCAAAGAGAAGAATCAGGTGCTGGAGACAGATACAGAACACAACTGTGACGGCATTGTCTGGATTCCATTTCACGTCAAAAAAGGAACAAAGTACAACTTAACGTTAACCGCACAGGAAAACTACGGAGTGCAGGTAGATATCGAAAGTGATAACGGCGAACATTATACAAAATCTACTACAGATGAGTGGAAAAAACTGACAGAGGAATAGAAGGAGAAATGAAAAATGGCATTTGGAAATTATTATGGCGGTGTGACAAATGATAAAAATATCTTAGATAAGTTGGCAGAGATGACCAAGGAACTCAGAGAGGTAAAAGGTATGTTAATCAATCCGGAGGTACAGGCAGAACAGATCAAGTATCAGGCAATCAACGCGGCAAAAGCAGAGGCAGACAAGCTGATTAACGAAGCAAAGGCAGAAGCAGAAAAAATCAGAAATGAGGCAAAGGAGGAGGTACGTAAGGAGAGAGAACAGCGCGATAAAAGTGAAGATGAGAGAAAAAAACGTCTGGATACATATCTGAAAACCAGACAGAATTGTTACAAGAGAGAAGTGAATATGGATGTAAGTCAGTGGTTAGAAAACTATTTTGCAAAAGAAAAACGTGCGGCTGAGATTCATGATGAGATGTGTGCAAATACAAATATTGTTCAGGCAAAGTTTATTGCAGCATTGGAGGACAACATCGAGAAGCTTGAGAATGCGAAGTCAGATTTTTACACAAACATTCATTCCTGGCAGAAAGCATTATATCCGGTGGAGTATGAGCCTATCGCACAGAATTTTCAGGAGCTTTACCGTCTGGTGAATGTAGATCCACTGATCCGTACAGAACTCCTTGCAGAAAGCACATCAGCAAATACATTAGAAGAATTGGATAAATTAAAAAAAACATTATCTACATTTTTACATCGTTTTGAGAGCTCCCTTCGTGGATTAGACATGTATGTATATTACCCGGAAGCAGGTGAGATGTATGACGCTTTGTGGCATCTTCCTGAAAACGAAGCTGAGTGCACCGGTGGACACGTTGTTACCTGTGTCGTGCCCGGAGTTGCAAAAAAAGCAGCAAATCAGGCCGACGATGAGGTAGTGATCCCGGCAGTTGTCAAGATTGAGATGAGTAAGGAGGGATAAGATATGGATGAAAAACATATTTCCAAATATGAAGCGGCAACAATGTATGCGCATGAAAATACAACTGCACAGACAGAAGTTACAGAGGAAAGAAATTATCTGATCCTGGATCTGGAGCAGTGCTCCGCAGGATTTTGTACCTGTGGTCAGAAAGAAACAAAGCTGATTCACAACTGGGATACTACACAGACGGATTTATGGAATCTTTGTATTAAAAATCTGCAGAAACTGGCAGGTGGAACCGAAAGAGAACAAATTGTTTCTGAACTGGAGTCACAGCGTTCCAAGGCAGACAATATCATGCGTAATTATCTTCTTTCTGACCGTGCAGTAAACAAGACATTATATCAGTTTTCCGAAAATAAGATTAGCTGTGCTGCATTCGAAAATGCAATGCAGCCGGTAAAAGAAAAACTGGAAAATCTTATCAACCAGATCAAAGAACAGATTGATGAAGCGACACTGGCAGATACAGGAATTGTTGTTCTGGGACAGGCACAGGAACTGTTCTGGGTAATGCATGAGATTAAAAGATTCTTTTCCACCGACTCCATGCTCCCGGATGAACGATTCCTGAATGAAGGATTAGATGTTCCCTATGCAGAGATTGTAGAAAGCGGCATAAATTTAGAGAAAGAGAAACATGCTGCACATCATACTTATAAGCTGGTTGTTTTTGATCCGGATACGCAGTCAGAAGCATTTTTACTTTTAGCAGAAAAAGGTCAGGGCGTGCAGAAAGTGTCTTATCTGGAACCTGTTCTGTTTCATCTGAAGAGTTCCATCGTTCTTCGTATCGATAATGAGAAAAAGGAATATACGCTTCCGGATACATGGTTGACGGAGTCGTTGGAATTATTGGATCTGGGAGTTGAAAAACAGGAGGGAACAGACCTCTTGCTTGTTCGCAGACATGCTGCTGCGGATGCAGATGAGATGACACATAGCATTCCACTTGAACTGGAACAGTAGCTGATAGGACAAAACAGAGAACAGGAAGGTGAGAGACAGATGAATGTACAGAAACGTGAATTATTAAAACGTCAGTTAGAGCGTCAGGCAACGCTGTTTATAATGGAAGATGATGCAGAGGAAACGGTCGTATCTATTCTGGCAACTTGTTCCGCATTATTACGGGAAGCGGAAAATGCTCTGGCAGATGAGATGACGGCAGAAATATTTGACAATATTTATCCCGGATACATTGGGATTTCAAAGAAAATGAATGCTTTTTATGTCACAAATAAAAGTATGTTTGACAGGAAAGAAGCAGAAATGACAGCAGATATACACGCCGCATTTGAGGAAGACATGCAGAAGATGATCCGCAACGTGGAAAATGCAAAAGACTCTTACACTGAATTGTCTGCTTATCAGACAGAATTAAAAAGAATTCAGGATGCCGTTTCTGAAGATGGCTATGTCAATATTGAAAGTTTTTCCAATAAGCTGGAAGCAATGAATCAGCAGGCAGAACAGTTAATGAAAGGCTATGACCGTTTCCTGAAAAATGTCAGTCAGGATGTCGCAGAGCTGCAAAATAAAATCGAAACCAGAAGAAAGGCAGGGGGTGTATAAAGTCATGAAGATTCAGTTACATGCGAAAAGAGACGGGGTAACGAAACTGGGACCTGGCACACGTTTTGTCGTATGGACACAGGGATGCTCCCGCAGCTGTCCGGGATGTATGACAGCAGAAAGTCAGAAGCCCAATGGTGGTTTTTCTACAGATACGAAACAGCTGGCAGAGGAGATTGTAAAGTCTGACAGACATGGATTGACGATCAGCGGCGGAGAGCCATTTTTACAGGCAAAAGCACTGGCAGACTTAATTCAGGAAGTTCGAAAGAAAACGGATCTGGGTGTGATGATCTACACCGGATTTACCCTTGAAGAATTGCAGGAGGCAGATAACCCAGATTATAAACTGCTATTGGAACAATGTGATCTGCTGGTGGATGGCCCTTACATGGAGGAATTAAACGATTCTAAAAACCTCAGAGGATCATCCAATCAGCGTGCTATTCCATTGACAGACCGATATGCAGAATACGCAAAACAGATTGGAACAAAACCTGCAGAAATAGAAATGTTTTATGAGGAAGAAAAAATCAGAATCGTTGGAGTACCACCAAAGAATATGTTTAAAAGAGTAAAACAGATTGGTTTTTAAGGAGAACACAAAGCGGAAAAGGAGACAGGAATATGAGTTATTACGAGACAGCAGAACAGCGCCAGATCAGAGAGCAGAGAAACAGAATTGAGAGACTGACAGCAGAATTGAACGGTACAAGCGCACAGCGTGATGTATTGAGAAGAGAAAGAGAGAACGTGTTACGCCGTGCACAGAGAGAGAATGAACGTCTGTCACGTCAGATTCGTCAGCAGCAGCAGGATGCCGACAGAAAAGTGAGCCAGATGAGTGCGGCAGTACAGCGTCTGGATGCACAGGTAAAAGAACGCGAGCGTTTACAGAATACCAAAATTGAGGCAATGCAGCGTCAGCACAGCCAGCAGGTTCACCGCCTGGAGGCAGAACATCAGGAAGCACAGCAGGAGCTTCAGGCAGAGATTGGCCGCAATCGCCGTGAAATGAGAAGAAGCATCTCACAGCTTCGGGCAGAGACAGATCAGAAAATCCGTGAACAGAAAGAAGAAGCTTCCCGTGCGCTGGCTCAGGTAAGCAACAAACTGGAAGGTCAGATCAATGAGGTAAACAGAACCGTCAATACACTTGCACAGCAGATTGCAGAGCGTGAGCAGGGAGACCGTGAACTGGCAGTATACTGGGCACAGGAAGCGGCACGCATGATAACACAGATCCGTGAGACCTTTCAGCCACAGTTGTTAGATGACCGCGAGATCGGACTTCTGGAACGCAAGATCCGTCAGGCAGGCGATGATGTAACAGGCGGTCGGTATCAGTCTGCGATCATGGCAGGACGCGAAGCCTTTTACGGTGCGATGGATATGAAAGAGGAGCTGGCACTGGCCGCATTGGAGTGGAACTACCAGTACAACAGTGTCCGCACAAGAGAGAGACAGCTTCTGGAAGCATTGGAGGAGGCAGAGCACAGAGTCTATGAAATTGATACAGAAGAAGGTACTTACCAGTACAACAACGGCATTGATTATTGGACATTTGGTCAGTTGACTATTTTGAGGAACCAGATTGCGACTGCCCGTGCTTACTTAGAACATGCAGAGGAAATGAAACTGCCACAGCTTCAGGAGGCAGAGGAAGAACTTTATTCCCTGCAGGAACAGTTGCTGTTGCTTGAAAATGCAGCACACATCAATGTTGCAATGTCAGTCTCACGTTATGAGACAGCTTCCAAGATCGGAGCTATTCTGGACGATAATTACGAGATGATGGATGCGGATGGTGAATTCTTTGCCAGAGAAGACCGCGAAGAGTATCATGCACTTTTTCAAAATCCGGTTACTCGCGATCAGGTGGCAGTTGTGATCACGCCTATCCCGGATGAGGGTGGCGTAGTGACGAATCATATTGAACTCATTGTTGGAAATGCCGACAACAATCCGGTAACAAGAGACCGTATTGCTCAGGAAGTTGCAGAAAAGCTCAGAAGTGCCGGTCTGGAGGGATGCTCTTTCGCCGCATGTTCCGGTCGTTATGGAGATCATACACCGCAGGAAGTAGCGAGAGTGAGTGATATGACAGCTGTTGAGCGTGGCGATGAGAAAGTGAGAGCGACGAAACCGGTGGGAGCAGTACAGACAGATACTGTGACCTCACGCGTGAGACGTACACAGAAAGCACCGGTAGCTTCTACGAAGTAAAAATATATGAATGAGATGAATCGCTAGAGAAGGAGAATAGGACAATGGCAAATACAAATAGTTATTTTTCAGCTGAAAATTCCTGGAAACGTTTGTTTTTTATTACCGGCAAGACTGCAGATGAATTTTACACAGACAGTGGCGTAAAAATGAATATTGAGCAGGCAATCTGGCAGGAACTCAAAAGAAACGGATATGAACGTATTGTGTTTTTTGACAATGATCAGAAGTTATATTGTTATGACGATGAATCTTTCAAATTATTGAAGACAACGAAGAAAGAGAGTCCAACAAAAACCAATGCAGGTGCTTCGACAGAACCGCGCTCCGGGAAAGGATTAAGACGCGGACGTAATGCACATCGTATGGGAAGTGCCGTAGCAGATACCGCGTTACCATCTGCTGTGCCACAGGAAGGTGCAGTACAGCAGGAGCCAGAGGATACGGTATCTGAAGACCAGAGCTGGAAAGCCGGTGCACATTCCGGTGTGCTGGTGAAAAATACTGTGGGAGGTCCACTGCATCTTGGAATGACAGATAACACCTTTGTAAAACGTCAGATGGATGCTTATATGTATAATGCGGCAATTAAAACCGCAGTTGTGATCAATGATCCGACCACATTTTTGCAGGAGTTTGGATCCGACCCACTGCATTCTCTTACCGCAGGTTATGAGCGTCTTGGAAGTGAAAATCAGAATATCATGATATTTATTTATACAGATAACGATCTGGCGAGTATTTATGAAGTGAAAAAAATGGTCGAAGAAAATAAAGATGCATTAAATAATATTATCAACATTCCTTCTCCGAATGCGATCGAGCTGAAAAATATGCTCATGTATATGAAGATTAATTATGGATTGAAGATTCGCCTCAGTGAGCTGGCCGAAGTTGCAGTGGCACTTTATCAGGCATTGCAGTTAAGTGAGCAGCCGGTTCGTATCAAGGAACTGTATACAAGACTTCGCGGATTTGAAAAGGAAAAATTGCTGGATAAAGACAGTTGTTATGAATTGCTTGGTACAAAGAGACCAGAATCAGCAAAAGAACAGCTCGCCAAACTTATTGGTATGACAATGGTCAAAAAAAAGTTGGCATCCTATGAAACAAAAGACCGTTCACCATTGGCAGCACTACCATATCTGACGGTATCCAGATTGCAGCCGGATTTGGACGATCCGGATGAGAAAAAGGAAGAAGAAATGCTGCATGTTGTGCTTACCGGTCCTCCGGGGGTTGGAAAGACAACGGTGGCAAAATTGCTTGGTCAGTTATTTTTTGAAATGGGATATTTAAAAAGTGGACATGTAGTGGAAACAGATCGTTCGGAACTTGTCGGTGGTTATATCGGACAAACAGCACTTCTGGTAAGACAGAAAGTGGAAGAAGCGATGGGAGGTGTGCTTTTTATTGATGAGGTTTATGCCCTCAAACGTGCGGGTAACAGCGAAGCAGACTTCGGTCAGGAAGCAATCGATACTCTTTGCAAATTAATGGACGAGTACAAAGGCAAATTTGTTGTTGTGGCGGCGGGATACCCAGAAGAGACAGCGGTCTTTATCAAATCGAATCCGGGACTTGCAAGCCGTTTTAAATTGAAAATGAACATCGAGCCATACGCACCTTCTGAAATGTGTGAAATCCTGAAATTTCATGCGAAGAAACAGCACTTCCGTTTTTCAGAGGATCTGGAGAACCTGCTTCCGGATTTCTGTGAAAACTGGGTAGAAACAGCAGATCCGGAAGAGTGGGGAAATGCAAGGGAAGCTGTAAACCTCATCAATGATATGGGCCGGGCATACAGTAACGATGCAGCGAAAGAAACCGTTCGTGAAAATGATATTGAATACGGCATCCTTGATATCAGACATATTCCAAAAGAGTTCGAGAAACATTTACAGCCTATTTCTGAATCACGTAAAAAAGTGTTAGAAAACCTTCAGAATATGGTGGGACTTGCTAATGTAAAGGAAATGGTGAATACCATTCGTAACCGAATGATCAGCGGACGACAGAGTGATCCGGGACATTACATTTTTATTGGTAATCCCGGCACAGGAAAGACAACCGTAGCCCGTTATTTTGGTCAGATTATGAGAAACCTTGGGATGTTAAAACGAGGTCATGTGGTGGAATACACAGCTACAGATCTGATGAACGAGGTATTTAACAGAGAAAACAATGGTAATTTTGTCGAAGTTGCGAAAAAAGCATTGGACGGCATTCTGTTTATTGATGAAGCATATCTGTTAGAGCAGGATAAAACAGGGCGTGGAGAAAGTGTTTTAGGCGCTTTGCTTTCTTATATGGAAAACAATCACGACAGACTCTGTGTTATTGTTGCTGGTTACGAGGATGAAATGAATGATCTGATCGAACATAATCCGGGCTATAAGAACCGGTTCAAACAGACCATTCGCTTTGACAATTATACAGGAGAAGAATTGACAGAAATTCTGATGGGAATGCTGAAGGCGAAAGGAATCACAGCAAATGCAGAATACAGAGAAAATGCGCTTCGTGCTTTAACCAGATATGTGAAACATCACGGAAAAGAAAAAGATTTTGGAAATGCACGCTTTATTCGCAACCACTTCCTTACGGCTAGTTTGGACGCTCAGATTGATCGTTTGATCAGCGAGCATGGAGAGGATTATGTACGGGAACATGTAAAGGAATGTGAATTAACCGGTGCAGATATTCCGGCAGATATGGTTCGCTACACCAGAACACCTCTGAAGAAGGAAGATACCCGAACTGCAATGGAAGAAATTGAAAGCATGGTTGGTTTTTCCGGAGTGAAAGAAAAATTGAAAAACTTACTGAAATTACAGGAAAACGCAGTAAAGGCCGGGCGTGAAGATTTACTGGATGAGCTGAATCTGCATATGGTTTTACGTGGAAATCCTGGTGTTGGAAAAACAACTGTCGCAAAGCTCATTGGAAAAGCGTATAAGGAAGCAGGCTTTTTACCGCGCGGACATGTGGTAAAGGTCACAAGAGCCGATCTTGTTGCAGGATACGTTGGACAGACTGCCATCAAGACGCAGAAGGTGATTGAACGTGCAATGGGAGGCGTACTTTTTATCGATGAGGCATACATGCTCAAACGCAGCGAAGATTCCGGTAACGATTTTGGACAGGAAACAATCGATACGATTCTGGAACAGATGACGGATCACATGGGCGAATTCGCAGTCGTTGCTGCCGGATATCCCGCAGAAATGGAAACATTTCTTGATAGTAATCCGGGTTTTTATTCACGGTTTGGTGAAAATTATCTGATTCCGGATTATACTGCGGAAGAATTGTTACAGATATTTGAAAGCATGTGTCAGAATAAGAGATTTTATTTAGAAGACGACATGAAGGAACAGGTTAAAAAGATTTTCACAAATATGATCGCGGCCGATCTGCCACATTTTGCTAACGCCCGTGAAGCAGAAAATCTTGAGAAAAGCATGCGTATGACTTGGGTGGAGAATCCGGTAAACCGCGTAGATGAGGCTGCCGGTGAAACCCGCAGCTATTACACACCGGAGCATATTCCGGAACAGTATAGGGAGTATCTGGAGGATGCTTCCGTGGAAGTTAGAGAAGAAAAAGAAGCATTTCAGATTTCAGGTGATACATTAGCTCTTCCGAAAGAAAATTTTAATTACGAGAAAGAATATATGGATCAGACCCAAAGTGTTGTGTTCATCCGTGCAAGAAAAGGGCGCTCCGTATCAAATGGCAGCGGTTCTATCATTACCGGAGATGGTCATATCCTCACCTGTAACCACGTCATTGACAAAGCAAAAGAAATTCAGGTACGGGTAAGAGCTGCACAGGATGGTGAAGCAGCCGTATGGAAAAAGGCAGAAGTATGCTGGTCAGATGTAAAACTGGATGCAGCTATTTTAAAAATTCCGACAGACGAAGAATATTCTTCTCTGCCGCTAAGAGCAGCTGATACTAAGACACTTCCGGGTGAACCGATCTATCTTTGGGGATATCCTTTTGGGATCCGTTTAAGCGACGATCCGGATAAACTGGAGATAAGCTTGTTTCAGGGAGCTGTATCCTCCGTTCAGACGAAAGGCGGTCTGAGCCGTATCAATGCCAATATGGAGGCAAAGCGTGGATGCTCCGGGGCTCCGGTATTTTCGAAGAAAGACGGAACAATTATTGGAATTCTTTGTGGCAGCCAGACTGAGGGAGACAGCAAGCTGGTTGAAGAAATTAACTATGTGCTCCCAGTGAAATATATTTTAGAAAACGTAGTCATTTAAAACCAAAACCGTTTGAGGAGGTTTCAGATTATGAGTAAACAGGAACATTGCCCGGTTTGTGGCAAAGCAAAAGAAACAAATACATATAGTTGCGGAGGATGTGGATTCCCGCTTGCTTTTGTAACAAAGTTCTCTGATAAAGAAAGTTACGATCTGTGGTCAGAACAGGTCAAAAATGAAAAACAGAAACTGACCAATAAAAAACGCAAAAACCTTGCTGCCCGCTTCCGGGCAACGGGCGGATGCACCGCATATCTTCAGGATCAGCAGCTTTATCTGGTACATAGCAATGGAGATTTTCAGAAAGAGGAGGGTGTACAGGCATTCTCAGCCAGCGAGCGAAACTACGCAGTACTGTATACAGACGGTTCTGTAAAAATATTTGGAGAGGACAATGGTTACGGTCAGAAAAATACTGATAGCTGGAAAGACATTATAAACATTCTGGCAGCGCCAAACTGTACTTATGGCATTACAGCTTCAGGCGAGATTGTAGCGGCAGGTTCTGTCCGGCAGGATGTTCTGAAATGGAAAAATATGAAACAGCTCTGTGCAGGAAAACACAGTATTATCGGCTTGGATAATGATGGAACAGTAAGAGCCGGTAGTTGTGAACCAGCAGTTCAGGAACAGCTCAACAAATGGTCAAAGATCACGGAAATTGCCGTCTCTGGAGATTGCATTACCGGTGTGAAAGAGGATGGCAGTGTTTGTTTCTGTGGGAAGGAAAATGATACCAGACGCGAGGTAGAAAACTGGGAGGATATCGTAGCACTCACCGGAGACAATGTCTTCTTCTATGGTCTGACAGCAAGTGGTGAGACAAAAGCAGCCGGATCGTGTGCAGCATTTCTTGATCGTGGGAGATCACAGGTTTCACAGTGGTCAGAACAGAACCAGATCCTTGCGCTGGCAGGAAGTCCTTCCGGCAGCATAGCAGCCATTACAGAAACTGGTGATTTGCTTGTTGCAGGAAGTTTCAAAGGGGATCCGGATAAGATCCGGGAGTGCTGGAAGGAGCATATCAAGCCTGTTATCATGGAAGCCAGCTAGAGCAATGAATGAGAGACAAAAATATATCAATGTAGGGAGCCAGGCCCTCATACAAAATAAGAAAGATAATTATGCTGCCGCTTACATGAACAGGATTCATGGAGCGGCAGTTTCATATTATGTGCGATGAAGTTTCAAAATAAAAAATACGTGGTACTGCTGAAAAGATTGGAACGTGGTTCAATTTAACCAGATAAGCAGTATGGCAGCTATTTGGTTATGAGCAAGTAGTGTAAGCGGATTGTGAATATCCGCTTGTTTAGACAGAAAGGAGGCTAACGCTATGAAGCAGGTAGATGCACAAAAACTTGCCGCAAAGATTAAAACAGAATATGGCATTTCTGAGCAGGCGGCATTTGAGAAAGCAGCACAGATCCAGCAGGATTGCCCGGAGCAATTGGCGCAAAATGTCTGTGAGTGGGTGGAAGATCGTCCGCTGACAGACATTTTCGTAGATGGTTACTCACTGCCGATGATCCTTTACATCTGGGGCAATCGTGATTTTCTCCGTGCCTTTCACTTAATGAAGATGGTAGTAAACGGTGAAACAAAGCAGGCAGAGCCCGCAATCTGGGAAATGCGGAGGTAGCCAGCCATGAGCAACAATAATAGTGGATTTGGAGACCATCCGACACAATATGCAAGATTAAATAACGATCAGCTCTATGCAATGTTCCGGGAATCTGTTTACAGCCGATTGGAGGAATCCGAAAAACTGGATTTATTGCAGGAGACAGTGAACCGCGATGCTCTGGAAAAAGGCATGGTTGGCGCTCCGCAGGTACAGTTTGGAAATCTTCCGGCAACAGAAGGCGGCAATGCGGCAAATGGTTACATAACGCTAAATCGCGATATGGCAACACTCGGTATCCAGACAGTGGAATATAACGGTCAGGTTTTTTATCATCAGATGGAAGATTATAATGTTCAGGCACTTAACACTGTGTTACATGAAGATGAGCATTGCTTTCAGGAACAGGTCATTAACGGTACGATTATCATACCGGATACGGATCTGGCAAAAGAGTACATGGCAAATGATTTTACATACAGCGCGGTTTTAAAAGACGGAACATACCAGCTCGGTTCTCAATATGTGTCGGGCGTTACGCCATCTGGTTATTATTTTTATTATTTCGAGCCGACAGAGCGCGACGCATATCTGAATTCGGAAAATAAGACAGCAGCCATCCTGAGTCAGATCACCTCAAAATTTGGCACGGAAAACTCTTTTACGGCGTATGAAAAATCCGTGCAGATGAAAGGATATCAGGCGCGGGAACGGGAAGCAACAGAACTGTTTCAAAATCCAAATTTTGTAAAAGATGTCAGTCAGATTTTGCAGAATGAATATTTTAAAACGAACGTTCCTGTAGATGCGCGCACCGAGGAAGCAATGAAATCAGAGATGATTGAAAGCTATCGTATCATGCAATTACAAAATGCAGCTTACAACAAGGTAGAAGCAGACAAAATTGAAGCAAATAATGTAGATTCAAAGGAGAAAACAAAAGTGGGATTTGAACCAAAATCAGTAACACTGGATGAATACAATCAGAGTCTTAGAGATTCGGTGAATGCATATTATCAACATGCACAGAATGATCCGACCATGTCACAGGAAGATGCAATTACGTCTACCGCAGAGATGAGTGAAAATTATCTGATGTCAAACGAAGGCGAATCTGTAGATGATGGTATCGATGGCGGCGAAGGAGCCGATGATGGACTTGATCTGTAAGGATAAGGAGGTATCAAATAATTATGGCATACGATTTTGTAGGAAAAAAAATTGCAACTTCCATGAACGGAGCGAAAAATAGCAGAATATACACGCAGACACTTTTAGGTCAGACGATTGATGAAAACCCGGTGCCGGAATGGACGGCGGATCCAGACAATTATCCATTTGTGACATTTCAGAATCCCAGAAATGGAAAAGTCTGGGGATTCAGTAAGCGTCAGCTGGCATACGGCTTACTGGTGGTCGGCGCACCCGGAAGTGGAAAAACAACCTGTTTTAACGGGCTTGTGAAACCAATACTGAAAACACTGAAAGCTGGTGAAGTAATGGTTATCTTTGATCCAAAAGGAGACTATTTGCGTGAATTTGCTTCTTACGTCCCAGTGAATGAAAGAATTGTGATCGGTGTCGGAGCTAGTTATAAAAATATTACAAGTTACCATAATCTGTTCGCGGAAGTTATGCCGCGGGCAATCAATGGCAGATTAGTGTATACGCCGGAATCAGATGATGAAGCCTTTGAGCTGGCAATACAGTTGTCAAAGACGATGGACAGTCAGATTCAGCCGGTTTTCCCGGCAATGTCGGCACAGCTGCTTGCGGCAGGTATGATCTACCTGATGCGTGCTTACTGGCAGTCAGATCCATCAAAATTGAATAATCGTGGGCTGGTGGATTTCTTTCAGCAAAAAACAGTGGATGAGCTGCGAAAGATTTTTGAAGAAGAGAATATGTGGGATTTGAGAAGCTGTCTGGATTATATCGGCAACAAAGGAAACCAGACACAGGGCGTTATGAGTTATCTTGGCGCAATGATTCGAAAACTGTTTATCGGACCGTTTGCGCAGGCAGATCCAGTTCGGGAATTTTCTATGCGTGATATCATGAACAGTGGAAAAAGAAAAGTGATTTTTATAGAGTACGATCTGAGAAAAGGAAACCTGATCGCACCTATGTATGGAATGCTGATCGACCGGGCATTTGCAAATGCGCTGGATGGCAGATCAGAATACACTGGAAATAAATACATGATTCTTGATGAAGCCCTGTTGCTTCCGCGTCTGGATCATCTTGCGAATAGTGTAAACTTTGGCAGATCGCCCTCCGGAACAGACGCAGGTGTGCGTGTAATGTGCGGTCTGCAAAACATTGCAGGTATCCGGGAGATATATGGAGAAGCCGGTGCAGACAACGCGCTTTCTTCTTTCCAGAACCTGATATCCTTCAAGCTGTGTGATTATGATACGCGCCAGTTTGTGGTAAAACGTCTGGGGGAAAATTATCAGAACCACAGTATCAGTGTACAGCAGAATAATTTAAATGTTCAGAGGGAAGGTCATACGGTGGAGGACTGGCAGCTAATGAATCTTGGCATCGGAGAAGCGGTTGTTTCCTTACAGGATGAGAAGCCATTCTTCTTTCAAATGCCAAACTATATCAGGTGATAGTTTTTAGAGTGAATGGACATCAAAAATTTCGTTCAGACAAAGTTTATAGATCTGGGTATTTTTCAAGAGTTATAGGACAGCGTTCTTGATAATTATCGGCAAAGACAGTATTCTGTAAATAGGTTTTTTGTTTGACAAAAATCACAAAGGATTAGCTAATACTGATTCACTGAAAAATAGATAAGAAAAAGGTGCAGTTATGGAAAAAATAATCTCGGAAAAGAAAGAAGATATTTTTATCAGTTATCGTCGAAAAGGCGGCGAATGGTTTGCATATGTGATTTACTTGAAATTGACAGATCTGGGTTATTCATGCTTTTTTGATAAAGAATCATTGCGTGGGGGAACCTTTACAGAAGCAATAAAAGAACATGTGGAATCCTGTCAGGATTTTATTTTAATACTTCCGCCACATGCACTGGACCGTTGTGTGGAAGCAGAGGATCTTGTATATGAAGAAATCCTGACGGCACAAAAGAATGAGAAAAATATCATTCCGATATTCTTAAATGATTTTTCCATTCCTGCCTTCAGACTGTTTCAGGAGAATAATCAAACCGAACGTTATGAGCAGCTTTTTTGCGGAAAAAATGCTATTACAAAGAAGAATGGAACAGAAGCGAACAGTATTATGGATCTGGATAAAGTGCTGGTACGCTTGCAGCAGAAACTGTTAAAATCCCTTCCATCCTGTGTGAATATGAGATCGGCGGATGTGATGACGTTAGATACGTTTCTTGGTCTGGCAAAAATGCATGAATCTTCTGATGAATGGCTCCGGTTAAAAGAAGGGATGGCATCCTATTCGTCAAACGTGATGGAACAGAAAACAAAACGGGAGAATGGAGAGGAGCTTCCGGACAATATTGATGAAAAGCTTGCAAAGCGCTTTGTTGAAATATTTGAGAATACGGATAAAAAAGCGGATGGAGTATCGAAACTGGCGAAGATAAAAGAGGATCGTTTCTGGAAGATACTGTCAGACGGATTTGACGACATTGAAGAACAAACGGAGAAGGATGAGTCAGAACAGGAGGAACAGCCGCTTTCCTTGATTCCACTCAGTTATAAAAAAGGAACTTGGCTGGAAAGTATGATGCAGCTTGTCATACCGGATGTTCCCGGATATAAAACAATTGTTTTGAAGATTTGCAGTAAGTGTGATCATAAAACTATGACGCACTATTATGTACCGGAGCAGTTGCAGCCGGTTCCAAAATCAGAGGAGGATAACACCGGTCAAACGACATATCTTGTGGATAATATTGATATAAACGGTCAGCCGATTTTCCTTTTACATTTCAATGCAGAAAAAGGGGATGTGTTCATAAATTTCGGAGTCATGGATGGGACAACCTTTCGCATGACGAAAGCAACACAACATATGCATTTTGAAAGGATCAGTTTTTCGGATGAACTTTGTCTGAATGAGGCGGCATACGATTTAGCGCAGGCGTCGGATGCTGTTGCGTCTATGAAAAACGACAGAAGGATTAATCCCGGAAAAACAGAAAAGAGATATTTTTCTGCAAATGTAGGGGAAAATGTATCCATAATTATTGATCCGGAGACAGCATCGATCGTCCGCCGGGAAATGTATTATGATGAAGGCGAGCATTGCCTGAAGGCAAGAATACCGATCAGGCCAAATACAAAATTTTTTGCAGTACATCTTGATGCAAACACAAAAGAAAGCAACAGAGATCGTGAATTTGCAATAAATTTTGCAAATGGTCTGAATGGATGCCCAAAAGATCTGGAGTCTGCCATTGAATATTTCGAAAAAGAGGGATCGGCATATTCACTCTATCGGATTGCGTTGCTTTTTGCTGAAAATGAAGATATTTATGATGAAACGATTTATTATGAATATTTAAATCGGGCAATGGAACAGAAATACTGGAGAGCTTATGTGGAAGACTCCCTGCATCAGCTGTTTTCTTATTCTGAAGAAGAGATAGATCCGGAAGAGCTGAAGTTGACACAAATAAGCGGGGAAGATGGTCTGAAGTGGTTCCTTCTTGGTTATTTTATTGAAAAGGGTATTCTAAAAGGAACCAAAGTAGAAGCATTTGCTTATTATTACCATTCTGTTGAGAAAAATTTTAGGGCATCGATGATCAGGCTTGGAAGTTATGATACTGCCATTGAAGATATGGATTCTTTTTGGGATCAATATTATGATTATACAAGAAGTGCAAGATATGATGATGGAACCGCAGATTATTGTATGGGATGCGTGTTGTTCTTTGGTTGGAACTTTGATCCACATAAAGTGCAGGGCATAAAATTACTGAACAAAGCCGCAGAAATAGGACATGCAAGTGCTGCGAAAGCATTGTATTGCATTTATAAAAATGATTCAGAATATAAGAATGAGGCATTAGCCGCTAAGTGGGAAAAGAAAATTTGACAGAGTAAAAAATACCGATATGGTTGAGGTTTCAACTGTATCGGTATTTTTGCGTCAGTTTCAAAATTTTGTTTTCAAAAGTGAAAACAAAATTTGCTGTCTGAATCTTTAAAAATCAGGTACGCTGTAATTGTTCAAAGTGAAACACCTTGTGAAACAATATAACGACAGAAGGAGCGAGGAAAATTGAAGAAAATCATAGAATACATCTGTTCTTAGGTTAGATCCTGTCTTTTTTTGTCAGAATTGTTTCCATAATAAGTTTGGAACAGATGGGATATCTTTTCTCATCTGATATTTTCAAAATGGATTTGTGAAATGCTTCGGCGTAATTTCTGCCTTTTCCACCATAAATGACGGCTACATTTTTGTATTTTGATATCATTTTATACCTGCCTTTGTACTTTATTTTTCTGACTCCTCCGAAGCAAAAAGCTGATCGGTATGCCATTGATTCGTCAGGATATCAGCTGTCTTTTCAATGTTTTCATAGTTGAGTTTCTGAAAATACGAATAATCTTTCTCATAAGAAAAATATTTTGCAAATTTTGGATTTAATAACGGTATTAGTTCTTCCTTACTTAAAGTGTCAATATTCTTGCTGGTGCAGATCTCTCTTTTTGCTTCATCAGATAAAATTTCCTGTAGTGTTTTCAGACTGTTCCATGAACAGATACATGGATGAAGTTTGGCTATCCGCA
>ENA-ORTT01001598-ORTT01001598.1-human-gut-metagenome-genome-assembly--contig:-NODE-1598-length-21568-cov-5.992563_pt1 | contig 21568 bp, 14 predicted proteins | sample MGYA00242074_ERZ509197 | MGnify/ENA primary metagenome ERZ509197 (study PRJEB26280, sample SAMEA2338789) | human gut metagenome | biome: human gut; feature: human-associated habitat; material: faeces...
GATTCAATGTGGCGAAAAGCAGAGAAATAAACATGAATCTTCCCTCAGCCGATGACCTTTTTACCACTCAGGAAGAAAGGGACCATAAGAATCAGGAATATGTAAAAAATATTTCTCTTTTTGAGATTACTGATTTTCCTAATCACCCATTTAAGGTAAGAATGGATGCTAAGATGGTGGAGACTATCGAAAGTGTTCGTGAACATGGTGTATTGGTTCCTGCTCTTGTCAGAGAGAAGCCAACAGGTGGGTATGAAATGATTTCTGGACACCGTAGAAAAATGGCAAGTGAACTGGCAGGGTTAGAAAATATCCCTTGTATTGTAAGAAATCTCAGTGATGACGAAGCAGTTATTGTCATGGTTGACAGCAATCTTCAAAGGGAAGAAATATTACCATCAGAAAAAGCATTTGCTTACAAAATGAAGTTAGATGTCATGAAAAGACAGGGACAAAGAACTGATTTAACTTCGTCGCCATTGGCGACAAAGTTGAAAGGGAAACGTTCTGATGAATTATTGGGTGAGGAGGTTGGAGAAAGTAAAGACCAAATAAGAAGATATATTCGATTAACCTACTTGATACCGGAAATTCTTGATATGGTCGATAACAAGAAAATTGCCATGCGTCCGGCGGTGGAGCTGTCTTATTTGCCAAAAGAAGAACAGGAGATATTGTACGATACCATGGAATCGGAAGATTGCACTCCAAGTCATGCACAGGCAATCAAAATACGCAAATTTTCAGCAGAAGGTAGATTGAATGAAGATGTGTTACTGTCGATTATGGCAGAAGAGAAGCCAAATCAGGTAGAGCAGTGGAAAATCCCGAAGAACCGACTGAAAAAATACTTTCCATCGGGAACTACACAGCAGAAAATGGAAGAAACCATTATCAAAGCACTGGAATTATACCGGAAACGGGAAAAAAGCAGGGAACGATAGGTATTTTGACACCAAGGGAGAAGTCTATCTGTTGGTGAACAATGAGAAATCAGCCTTTTTCTGTTTTCCCCTCCCCACACCCTACCCCTTTGGTTTACCAGCAGATTACCAGCCGAAAAGACAATAAGGAGCCGGGAACATCTTCTCTTTCGGCAGGTTAGATATTCCCATTCCTCTGCATGACAGCAGGAAGTAAACAGCATAAAGCAACAGCAGGCGTTCCAGACGGACGTCTTTTTTTATTGGATTGAAAAGAAAGGAATTGTAGAAAATGAAGAAGATATGGAAACGAGTGTGTACAGGGATTCTTGCCCTGACCACGATTTTAACCGCATTACCGATCACATCGGTTCAGGCAGCGGAAACACAGTATTGGACAGAATCCGCAGAGAGAGTTGGACATGTGGAACATTTAATGAATGACGGAACAATTAAGAGTACCTTCAACGAAGGACATATGAAAGTAGAGGGAGAAACTGCCTACTGTGTAAATATTAACATGAAATTTAAGAATGGCTATAAAACCAGACATAATGCAAGTGCCAGCATGAGTGCAGATCAGATTGAAGATGTGGCATTGTCGATTGAGTATATGAAACAGTATGCAGGCAGTCACAGTAACCTGAGTGCAAATCAGGCATATCTCTTAGAACAGTGTCTTGTGTGGCAGCGTTTAAGTGAGCATTTGGGTTGGCAGTGTGATAATGTCCGGGTAGTCTATTCCGAGATTTCACAGGATATTCAGAATGAGGTGTATGCCGGAGCAAAATCATTTGTGAAGGCAAATAAGGGACGATATAAATGCGGCGGTTACATTTACACCGGAGAAGGACAGGACATCGGACAGTTTTGGGCAGAACTGAATGTCGGAAATGCGAAGGTAAAAAAGACAACCACCAATGAGATTGTCACAAATGGAAATGCGATGTATTCCATTGCCGGAGCGATTTTTGGCATATTCTCAGACCAGAATTGCAGTAATCAGATTGGAACACTTACAACAAATGAGAATGGTGAGACAAATGAAGTTGAAGTGACTGCAGGGACTGTTTATATCAAAGAACTTTCTGCACCGAAGGGATATAAGCTGGATACGACAGTGCACAGTCTGAAAGTTGAAGCCGGAAAGACAGCCGTATTAAATGTTTCCGATGTTCCGAAAGTGACAGAGACATTGGTAGACCTGTTCAAGATTGATATGGAGACGGGAAAAGCAACCGCACAGGGGGATGCAGCACTGGCAGGAGCAGAGTTTACCTGGCATTATTATGACGGACTTTATACAAAAGACAATTTACCAGAGAAAGCAACACGTACCTGGGTTACAAAGACGGTAGTTGAAAAAGACAATAATGGAAATATTCATTATGTGACAAAACTGGCAGATGCTTACAAAGTATCCGGAGATGCATTTTACACCCAGAATGAAAAAAGCGTATTACCACTTGGAACACTGACTGTTGAGGAGACAAAAGCACCAGACGGATATTTACTGGACGGAGCTTATATGCAGGCAGGAGACAGTACAGAACAGATAAAAGGAATGTATCTGACACAGATCACAGAGGACGGAGAATTTGCAGTTCTTTCCGGAAGCAACCAGTATTCCGTATCTGATCAGGTAATCCGAGGTGGTGTGAAGATTCAGAAACGTGATTTGGAGACAAAAGAAACCAAAGCACAGGGAAGTGCCACATTAAAAGATGCAGCATTTGAAATTATTTCACTGAACGAGAATCCAGTTCTAGTAGAAGGAAAGCTGTACAAGAAGAATGAGACAGTTAAGATGATTCAGACAGGAATTGACGGAATTGCAACAACGACGGCAGATTTACTTCCGTATGGTAAATACAAACTGGAAGAAACCAAAGCACCGGAAGGTTATCTGACTGACGGGGCAAAAGCGATTGAATTTTCGATTACAGAAAATGGAAAAATCGTGGATTTAACAGACGAAAGTCATTCCATTTACAACCAGATTAAACGTGGAGATCTGGAAGGCGTAAAGATTGGAGCAGGTACACATAAGAGACTTGCGAATGTTCCTTTTAAGATTACGAGTAAAACAACCGGAGAGAGCCATATCGTAGTGACAGATAAAAATGGTCAGTTTTCAACCGCTTCCGATTGGGCGTCTCATAAGAAAAATACAAATGCAGGAAAATCCAGTGAGGACGGTATCTGGTTCGGAACTTCTGAGCCGGACGATAGCAAAGGTGCATTGCTTTATGATACTTATGAGATTGAGGAATTATCTTGTGAATCCAATAAAGGCATGAAGCTGATCCCTGCATTTGAAGTTGTTGTCAGCAGAAATAAAGTGAAAATCGACCTTGGAACACTGACCGATGAGTATGAGAAAGAGATTAGCATTCATACAACCGCAACAGACAAGAAAACGGGCGAAAAGATAATTGTTGCAGGAAAGAAAGTAACGATTGTGGATACAGTTACTCTGGACGGTCTGGAAGAAGGAAGAAAGTACCAGTTAAAAGGCTGGCAGATGCTGAAAGAGGAAAATGCTGAACTGCTCATTGATGGAAAGCGTGTGGAAAGTGATTATACTTTTGTTGCTGACAGCGAGAAAATGAAAGTAGAGATTTCTTATACGTTCGATGCATCAGAACTTGGCGGACAGAATCTGGTTACATTTGAAGAATTATATGACCTGAAGAATCCGGAAGAACCTGTAAAAGTTGCAGAGCATAAGGACATTGACGATGAAGGACAGACGGTCCTGATTACAGAGCGAAAGATTTCGATTCATACCACAGCAACTGATAAGAACGGTAAGAAAGAAATCGAAGCCGGAAAAGATCTGACGATTGTAGATACAGTTACTTTAGATGGATTGGAAATCGGTACAAAGTATAAATTGTCTGGTTGGCAGATGGTTAAGGCAGAAAATGCAAAGCTGATTATTGATGGCAAAGAAGTTACCAATGATTATGAATTTATTGCTGATAAGGAAAACATGGAAGTGCAGGTTGAGTTTACTTTCGACGGCAGCACTCTTGGAGGAAAGCAGCTTGTAACTTTTGAAGAACTGTATGATATGACAAATCCGGAAGAACCGAAAAAGGTAACAGAGCATAAGGATATCAACGATGAAGGACAGACCGTAACCATCAAAGAAGTACCGGAAACACCAACCCCAGAGACACCGGGTACTACTACAAAGACAAGCAATCCTCCAAAAACAGGAGACACCGCAAAAGCAGGATTGTGGCTAGCCATTGCTGCATTGTCTGCAATGGGCGTTGGTGGGGTGGCTATCCATGCAAGAAAAAAGAAGAAAGCACCACTGGCGATTGAAGAAAAGAAAGAAGAAAGCGAGGACGAATAAGGATTACAGGGTGGTGAAATACCACCCTCTTACATAGCGAAACAGGCAAGGAGGACAAAAGAATGGTAGTGAACCAGAAAGCGGTAAAAGTTATCAATAAGATATTTGAAGCAGGAATTACAGAGGAAAAAGATATTTCTGCAATGACCTTGGACGAGATTTTGGAAATTCAAGGGATTACGGTTGCAGAGATTGGAATAATCAATGATTTGCAGAAAGCAATCAAAGCCAATAAAGTGATTACTTTTTTGGGAGGTGGAGCAGTATGAGATATGACGTTATGAATGAGTATTATACGGAAATCCGTTTGTTTGGAAAACCTGCATTATTTAACGATATGCGTTTGGATCAGGAGACAGTTCCGAAAGGGTTATATTTATATGAAGTCAGATATGATGATGAAACGTGGGAACCAGTCCAGATTGCAAAAGGCATTTTAGCGAATCATTTGGGTTCGGTTCTTACACGCGAACGGTTAAAAATACCAGCGAATGGTTATCTTGACCTGGAAGCGAAAACGGACTGGAAATATAAAGATAAGGGGTGCCGGACAGTGCAGGAGTTTTTAGAAAAATATCCAATCAGACAAAAAGAAAGAGAACGATAGGAGGAAGGTACGTGGTAAAGAAATTTGATGTCATTACAAAACTGTATGAGGAAGCAACACAGGAAGTGACAGAGTCACCGGAAAAGTGGATAGCCTTTCTTCAGTCAGCCAGTAAAAATTACCGATTGCCATTTGATGAACAGCTTTTGATTCATGTGCAGCGTCCAGAAGCAACCGCAGTACTTCCTATGGAAAAATGGAATGAAAAGTTTGGACGGTGGGTAAAACGGGATTCTAAAGGAATTGCTGTATTTGATAAGAGTTCCGATAGATTAAAGTTAAAATATTATTTTGATGTATCCGATACCAGAGAAGGAAAGTATAAGCGTCTGGTGCGTCCGGTCTCTTTGTGGAGTGTGGCAGAAGAACAACAGGAACCAGTAAAAGAAGCCTTGGTAAATACATTTGGCGTGACGGACGGAGACAGAAAAGAGTTTGCGATGGTGATTCTGGAAGCGTCTCTGAATATTGCAGAGGATAACATTGGAGATTATCTTCCGGATATCCTACTTGCAACAAAGGATAGTCCGTTAGAAGAAATTGATGAGTTTAATATCCGGTTGAAAATGAAACAACTGCTTGCAAACAGCATTTCTTATATGCTTTTTTTGCGTTGTGGAATTGAACCGGACATTTATCTGGAGACAAGGGACTTTCAAAATATTCGGGACTTTCATACAAAGGAGTTAGTCAATCTCTTTGGCGTGACTGCGAGTGATATGTCAGAAATGGCATTAGGAGAAGTTGCGGACACAATACGAAAGTTAAAGATACAGGAACGGAAGCAACGCACATTTGTTGAACAGAAAACAACAGATTATAATGTGGATAACAAACAGGAAATCGCAACAGAAAGGGGACAGGACAATGGCAGCAATCACATACAGCAGACAGGGAGATTATCTCCTGCCGAATCTTACAATTCCAGAGGGCGAGGAAGTTCACCTTGGGAAGTACGCATATCTCCGAAAACAATATCTGATGAAGAATCGGTACGGAATGTATCTGAATCTTCTGACAGCGGGAACATTGAACCAGCATCTGATTCAGACGGAGGAAGAAGCACAGAACAGAATGGAGACACTTATTCAGCAGATGGCAGAGAACGAGGGCGTGACAGAAGAACTGAAAGCCAGAGATCAGATGGAGTGGATTGGGAGAATGAACAATATCCGGCAGAGAGCGCAGGAAATCGTGAGGAACGAAATCCTGGAGAATTAGAAGAAAATAATAGGAGTAGTGACATACTTCCAAGTGAGGAAGAACAACTTCAAATATTAGAAGAGAAGGCAGAGGAAAAATCCCCTGCTTTTTCTTTTTCACAGGAACTGATTGATGAGGTTCTTCAAGACGGTCCGCATTTTGCAGATGGAAAATACGATATCTATTCTTATCTTAAACAGGAACATAGCACATCAGAAAATGTGAAATTCTTGCAGGGTGCATATGGCATAGGTGGAAGAACATTAAATATAAATGGAATAAAACTTGATGAAAACTATGACAGTAAAGGAATAAAACTACGGAAAGGATATGAAGTAGATTCACCAGAAATTTTACTGAAATGGAACGTAGTCGTAAAAAGAGTTGGAGAACTTATTGCTGTTGGAAGGTATCTTTCAGAGCAGGAACAGAAAGAATTTCCAGAGTATGAAAAAAGAAAAATTGCCAGAGGAAGACCTTTGCAGGAAGAATCTGAGCAACAATTAATATCAGACAGAGCTGTAACAGAATCGGAAAACGAATCGGCAGATTATGACATTTCTGAGGATACTGTTGTTACGATAGGAATGAAAGATTATGAAGTTGAGTTCCTGTCAGCAGAGAGAGTGGTACTTCGGGATCAGCAATATCCGATTTTTAGCGAAGAACTATCCAGAGAAGAATTTGACCGTAAGATATGTGAGAATCCGGCAAATGACCATTTGAAAATCAAACGGCCATTGCCGGAATTACCAGCCGAAGAAGAAAAAGAGGCACAGCCGACAGATGTTCCATCAGAAGAAACAGAGACAGAGCTGAGTATTCCGGAGCAGAATTATCAGTTTGTGATGAAGATGGCAGGCGAAGTTTTACGGGGAGAAGTGGATTCCAAAACCTTTGAGGCAGGAGCAGGCTTCATGCCCCTTACGATTGAGCAGGTTGGTGACAACTTTATTGCAATCTCTCATTACTATGAGCAGAATGGAGATGCCATGGCAGATCCGGATATGGAATTTGCTTATGATAATGACAGGAAAACGCTTCAGGCAAGAACTTATCAGCAGGACGCATTACAAAGATACGATGAAGTTTATGGCGATGACGGATATAATGAGGAGCTGGAAGAAGAACTGAATCTATTTGCACATGAGTGGTTCCAGACAATCGAGAAACAAGGATATGTTCCGGTACAGGAAGCAGCGGAATTGGAAGCAGGCGAATTACCAGCCGAAGAAGAAAATACTTTGGAATTAGCCCCTTCCTGGGAACAGGGCGAACCTGCAAAGAAAGCGCAGAGCTACGATTTGTATCCGGAAGTTTCCGGGCAGAACAGACATCAGTATCAGATTATGGAGGAAGTGCCGGAGTATGGCTCAGCCAAAGAAAAGTTCAGGGCAAATATTGCAGCGATTCAACTTCTGAAGAAATGTGAAAACGAACATCGTTATGCAACACCGGAAGAACAGGAAATACTGGCAAAATATGTTGGTTGGGGCGGTCTTTCAGATGCATTTGATCCAAAGAAATCCGCATGGGCAGCCGAGTATCTGGAATTGCAGACTGTATTAAGTGAAGAAGAATACGAATCTGCAAGAGAATCAACGCTGACAGCGTTCTATACTCCGCCGATTGTAATCAAGAGTATGTATCAGGCACTGGAAAACATGGGACTAAAGAGTGGAAATATTCTGGAACCAAGTTGTGGTGTCGGTAACTTTATCGGTATGAAACCAGAATCTCTTTCGGACTGTAAGATGTATGGTGTGGAATTGGATTCTGTTTCAGGAAGAATTGCTGCACAACTTTATCAGAAATCCAAGATAGCGGTTGAGGGTTATGAGAAAGTAAATCTTCCAGACAGTTTTTTCGATGTTGCAATTGGCAATGTACCGTTTGGGGAGTTTAAAGTATTTGACAGCAGATATGACAGGTACAATTTCTTCATTCACGATTATTTCTTTGCGAAAACATTGGACAAGGTAAGACCGGGCGGTGTGATTGCATTTATTACTTCATCAGGAACCATGGATAAGAAGAATCCATATGTCAGAAGATACCTGGCACAGAGAGCAGAGCTGATCGGTGCAATCCGTCTGCCGAATGATACCTTTACTAAAAACGCAGGAACGAAAGTAACATCGGATATTTTATTCCTTCAGAAGCGTGACCATATGACACTGGAGGAACCGGACTGGGTATATCTGGATTATGATGACAACGGCATTGAACAGAACCGCTATTATGTACAGCACCCGGAAATGATACTGGGAGAAATGGTTATGGAATCCGGTCCGTATGGCATGAGAAGTACTTGCAGACCGTATGAGGGCAGAGAACTGTCAGAACTTCTTTCAGTTGCAGTTGAAGCGTTAAAGGGTACGATTGAAGAAGTAGAAATGGAAGAACTGGTGGAGGAAGAAGACCATACGATTCCTGCAGATCCATCGGTGAGCAATTATTCTTACACATTGGTAGATGGAAAGATTTACTATCGGGAAAACAGTCGTATGAAGCCGGTAACACTTCCGGTGACTGGAGTAAATCGTGTGAAAGGTATGATTGCAATCCGGGATTGTGCAAGAGAACTGATCCGGTATCAGACAGAAGGATATTCTGATGCAGTAATCGAAGGACAACAGAAGGAATTAAACCGTCTGTATGATCTCTTCCGCAGTAAATACGGACTGTTAAATGATCGTGCCAATATGCGTGTATTTGCAGACGATAATAGTTATCCATTGCTGAGTTCACTGGAGATTCTTGCAGAAGACGGAACACTGGAACGGAAAGCGGATATGTTTTCTAAGCGGACAATCAAAGCACATAAGGTAGTGAACAGTGTGGATACTGCCAGTGAAGCATTGTCAATTTCTCTTGCAGAAAAAGCAAAAGTGGATATGCCTTTCATGGCGAAACTGACCGGGAAAACAGAAGAAGAACTGGAACAGGAGTTGTCCGGCGTTGTTTTTCGTTTACCGGAAAGTGATACAGAGAATCCAAAGTATGTTTCCGAAGACGAATATTTGTCAGGGAATGTAAGAGAGAAGTTGAAAGTGGCAGAACTTGCGGCACAGGCAGATGTAAGGTATCAGGTCAATGTAACTGCTTTGCAAAAAGTACAGCCAAAGGATTTAAGTGCTTCAGAAATCAATATCCGACTGGGGACAACGTGGCTTCCGGAGAGTGATGTTGAAGATTTTATGTTCCAGTTATTGAATACGCCCAATTATATGCAGTGGAAAATAAAAGTACATTTTTCTAAATATACGGGAGAATGGCAGGTAGAGGGAAGAAGTCTGGATAAGGGGAATGTAAAGGCAAACAATACCTATGGAACAACAAGAGTCAGTGCGTATCGGATTATTGAAGATACCTTGAATCTAAGAGACGTTCGGATTTACGATTATGTGGAGGACGATGACAGAAAGAAAAAAGCTGTTCTAAATAAGAAAGAAACTGCCATAGCACAGGGAAAACAAGATCTGATCAAGCAGGCATTTCAGGATTGGATTTGGAAAGAACCGGAGCGCAGGCAGAGACTTACTGATTATTACAATGAAAATTTCAATGCAATCCGACCAAGGGAATATGATGGAAGTCATCTGAACTTTTATGGAATGAATCCGGAAATCCGGCTACGGGAACATCAGAAAAATGGTGTTGCAAGAATCCTGTACGGCGGGAACACGCTGCTTGCCTATGTAGTTGGAGCAGGAAAGACGTATACGATGGTTGCGGCTGCAATGGAGAGTAAACGACTGGGACTTTGTCACAAGTCCATGGTTGTTGTACCGAACCACATCATTGAACAGTTTGCAGCCGAGTGGTTACAGCTTTATCCGGCAGCAAATTTACTGGTGGCAACCAAGAAAGACTTTGAAACCAAAAACCGAAAAAGATTCTGTGCCAGAATTGCTACCAGTGATATAGATGCGGTAATTATCGGGCATAGTCAGTTTGAACGTATTCCATTGAGCATTGAACGTCAGCAAAGGACAATCCGCAGTCAGATTGAGGAACTTGTGCAGGGAATTACAGAGGAAAAAGCAAGGAATGGAAACAAATTTACAATCAAGCAGTTGGAAAAGACGAAGAAGTCATTGCTTGTGCGACTGGAAAAACTGAATGACCAGAGTAAAAAAGACCAGGTGATCAACTTTGAAGAATTGGGAATTGACCGCTTATTTGTTGATGAAGCGGATGGATACAAGAATTTGTATCTATATACGAAAATGAGAAATGTAGCAGGCATTGCCCAGACAGAAGCGTTGAAGTCCTCTGATATGTTTATGAAATGCCAGTACCTTGACGAACTGACTGGAGGAAAAGGTGTGGTATTCGCTACAGGAACACCAGTCAGCAACAGTATGGTGGAACTATATACCATGCAGAGATACTTGCAGCATCATACATTGGTGGAGCATAACCTACAGCATTTTGACGCATGGGCATCAACTTTCGGAGAAACAGTGACAGCAATCGAGCTTGCCCCGGAAGGGACAGGCTACCGTCTGAAAACGAGATTCGCAAAGTTTTATAATCTCCCGGAGCTTATGCAGATGTTCCGGGAGGTGGCAGACATTCAGACTGCCGATATGCTGAATCTTCCAGTGCCGAAAGCAGAATACCGGGTGGTATCTGTAAAACCAAGCGAAATGCAGAGAGAAATGGTTGCAGAACTGGGAGAACGTGCGGAGCGTGTGAGAGAAGGACTAGTCAATGCCACCGAAGATAATATGCTTCTGATTACCAATGACGGAAGAAAACTGGCACTGGATCAGCGAATGATGAATGAATTGTTACCGGATTACCCAGACAGTAAAGTCAATGCGTGTGTAGAGGAAGTCTATCAGTTCTGGGAGCAGGGGAGGGAAAAAAGACTGACACAGTTGTTATTTTGTGATTTATCTACCCCAAAAACAGATGGAAGTTTCAGTGTTTATAACGATGTAAGGGATAAGCTGATTGCCAAAGGTGTTCCGCCGGAGGAGATTGCATTTATTCATGATGCTAATACTGAGGTTCGGAAAAAAGAATTATTTTCAAAAGTAAGGAGAGGTGCTGTCCGTATTTTGATGGGCAGCACTTTTAAAATGGGTGCAGGTATGAACGTGCAGGATTTGATTATTGCAAGTCATGACCTGGACTGTCCATGGCGTCCGAGAGATCTGGAGCAGAGAGCAGGGCGGACCGTTCGGCAGGGAAACCAAAATCCGAAAGTCGATATTGTCCGTTATGTTACAGAAGGGACGTTCGATGCGTATCTATATCAGATCATTGAGAATAAACAGAAATTTATCTCTCAGATCATGACCAGTAAAAGTCCGGCAAGATCAGTAGAGGATATTGATGAAGTGGCACTGTCGTATGCGGAAATCAAAGCCTTAGCGGTTGGAAATCCGTATATAAAAGAGAAGATGGATCTGGATATTCAGGTATCAAAGCTTCAACTATTGAAGCAGAGCTTTCTTAGTCAGAAGTATGAAATGGAAGATAAAGCAGTGCGATATTTCCCAAATGAGATCAGGCAGTGTGAACAACGGATTGCGGATTATGAATCTGATATTGCACTGGCAAAGGAAAATACGCCGCCAGACCGAGAGGCATTTCCAGAAATGCAGATCCATGATGTGGTATATACAGAGAAGAAAGAAGCAGGACAGGCAATCATCGAAGCGTGTAAAGCAATGAAATCGGCAGATGCAGTGCTGATTGGAAGGTATCGTGGTTTTCCAATGAAGTTGTCTTATGATTCTTTTCAGAAGGTGTTTGTAATCTCCATGTATGGAAAACAAGTGTACCATGTACCGCTTGGAACAGATATTCATGGTAATATCACACGTCTAGATAATAAGATTCAGGAGATTCCAGGCAAAATGTTACGGTGTCAGGATAAGTTGGAAAACCTCAAGGTGCAGTTGGAGAATGCCAAAGAGGAAGCACAGAAAGAGTTTCCACAGGAAGCAGAACTGGCAGAAAAAGTAGCAAGGCTTGGAGAATTAAATGTGCTTTTGGATATGGATAAGAAAGACCAGGTGCTTTTGGATGATGGGGAAGGAGTGGAGATAGAACCGGAACAAAAGAAAAGAGAACATGAGCGGTAAAAGGCATAATGGATTTTTATAATATTTTGACTAAAATAAGATAAATGTTGTTGAAATTCTGGAAGCCGGATAGAACTTGTAAAGGACATAAAACTATGATAAGCTTTATAAACAGACAGAGAGTAAGGAAAATGCGGAACGAGAAAGAGGTGATACTATGGCAGAGAATAATATAAAAGAATTAGATTTTGACCGGAAACATGAAGAAGATTTACAACGTCTTCGGGGACTAAGATTGTTGGACGATGATTTCATGCAAAAGGTATTTGAAGATAAAGCATGTGCGGAGTTTTTGCTTCAGATTATTTTGAATCGAACAGATTTAAAAGTATTGCGCGTGAATGGACAGCAGGATATTAAAAATCTGCAGGGGCGTTCGGTAAGGCTGGATATTCTGGCGGTTGATGCGAATAGCAGAGTTTATAATATTGAGATACAGAGAAGTGATAAGGGAGCAGGAGTAAAACGAGCGAGGTATAACAGCAGTCTTATCGATGCAAATGTCACAGAACCGGGTGAAAAATATGAAAATTTGTGTGAATCCTATGTTATATTTATTACGGAAAATGATATAATGAAAGCAGGATTACCAATCTATCATATCGGCAGAATAGTAAAAGAAACAGGTGAATTGTTTGGCGATGAATCACATATTATATATGTGAATTCACAAATTAAAGATGAATCTGCATTAGGAAAGCTGATGCATGATTTTTCCTGTACTGATGCTGATGATATGAAGTATAAAATTTTGGCAGATCGGGTTCGATATTTTAAAGAAGATGAGAAAGGAGTTGCGACTATGTGCAAAGCGATGGAAGATATGCGTAATGAAGCAGTGAAAGAAGAGCGTGTAGAAGTGGCGCGGCAATTATTGGAATTAGGTAAGTTGTCCTATGAAGAAATTGCAAAAATTGCGAAAATGACCACAGATGAAGTCAAAGCTCTGGATGAAAAAGTGCTTGCTTAAGGGAAAATGTTAAATAACTGGATGATTTTCATGCGGAAATCTCCAGTTATTTTTTATAATTTATATGTGGAGAAAACAGTATGAGGTTATACTATATTGAAATATACTGTAGCAATGATATGGAATACAAAATTTTGGCAGATTGTGAATTATTGGAGTATAGATAAAGTATGAAAGCGGACAATATAAAAAGCATAATTCAGGATATGGATAAGCTTCCATATAGAGCAATTTTATTTGATGGAACATGGGGGATTGGAAAGTCTTATGCAATAAATGAGGCATTAACAGAGAATCCAGACGTTTGTAAAATATCAATGTTTGGGTTGAAAGATACTAAACAAATATATCATGAAGCATTCTTTCAGCTGGCTTTAAAGAATAATATTGGTGGAAAGGTAGGTGAGATTGCGGGTAATGTTTTAGAAGCGGTATCAAAAGTTTGGGGAAAAGCAGGACAGGCAAAAGAGGTATTGCAAAGTATTGCTAGTGAAAGAGAATTATTTTTATTATTATCAAAAGAATTTAATACACTTCATATTATTGTTATAGATGATTTGGAAAGAATGAGTGATGATATAAATTTAGAGGATATATTTGGAGTTGTAGAAGAACTCAAGCAATGTAATTGTGTAAAAGTTATTTTAGTCGCAAATACAGAAGAAATGCAAGAGGATAAAAAAGAAATATTTGATAAATATAATGAAAAGGTGATTGAAAGAATTTATCATATAACAGAGCGTGCTGAGCAGGTTGAATGGAATAAGATGAATATCAGCGAAGCGTTTATTGAAAATTTTTTGATAAATCATAAAGTTAAAAATTTGCGGACACTCGAAAAAGCTCAACGTTTTTTCGAAGATGTAAAATTGTTTTGTAAAGGTGATAAAAGTGAGCAATTTATAGAGGAATTAAGATTAATATGTTTTGCTGTTGTTGTTGAGAGTATAGAAAATTTGTATTATAAGGAAATTAATCCGGATAGTACTGATCATACAGAGGAAATGGCAAATACGATTGAAAATATTCTGCAGCATAGAATTGGAAGATATCTTTATGGAATAAAGTGCAGTAGAAATTTGGTAGAAATGATATTGAAATATTATGAAGAAGGAATATTAAATGAAGAACAGTTAGAAGCTGAGTATAGTTTGTTTCTTAAGGCGGGAGATAAAGCTAACTATTATAAATCTGATGCAGAGATAAGAATCGTTTTACCTACTTTGAGAGAAGAAATGCTTGGAGCTAAAAATCTTGCAGAATTAAATCAGTTTGCAGATTCCTATATTGTTTGGAGCGATATTTTAGGAGAAGATAATGACGGGATTTTATCTGAATACAGGGAACTGTTAAATAAAATGCTGAAAGAAATGGCACTGAATGGACAAGAAGAAAATTTAATGTACACATATGATTTGTTTCATATGTCGTCTGGAAAATTAAAAGAGATATATCAAGAAGAAAATGAAGCAGTGATGAAATTCATAATCGAAACATATGTGGAGTGTTTGAAAAATACTACTCATGGAAAAAAGGCTTATGATTATTCATATAAACTCAGAAAATATTTCGATAGCAGCTATTATCATGAACTTATCATGTCGGAAACAGAAACTTTGTATAATAGAATTTCCTTTCCGGTAGATGAGGTGGATGAGGATAGATATCATACTTGTTATAATATAATGTATATTTTGTATCGTTCAAATGCTGATAAGTTCCAAAACTATTGTGATAAAATAAAAAAAGAATGTGATAATATGTCCAGACATCGGATAGAGGTGTTGGTAAATGAGATAATAAAAAAGTAAAAAAATATATTATTGCGTATTTACATAGCCAGGAGATTTCAATTTAGGGATTCCCTGGCTATTTTTGTGCCCAGATATTACGTTAACAATATCAATTTAGGGCAGGAAGGGAGGGAAAATTATGCCATATATACCACCTCAGGTTGTGCAGGAGGTGAAGCAGATGGATCTGCTCACGTACCTGAAAAATTATGAACCATATGAATTGGTTCACTTTTCCGGTAACACTTACACCACCAGAACGCACGACAGCTTAAAGATTTCTAATGGTAAATGGATGTGGTGGAGCAGAGGGATTGGCGGCAGATCAGCACTGGATTATCTGATTAAAGTAAAAGATTACAGCTTTTTAGAGGCGGTTGAATTGCTTGCTGGACGGGCAAATATTCAACCGCCTCTTTCTGTATCCGAGCACGAACAGATTCCATTAGAAAAACATCTGCTGTTACCAAAAGCAAATCGGTATCACACAAATGTGTTCAGTTACCTTACCGGGCGGGGAATTGACGATGATATTGTTCGATTCTGTATAGAAACTGGACGGATTTATGAAAGTGCGTACCATCATAATGCGGTATTTGTCGGTATGGATCAGCAAAGGAAACCACAATATGCAGCACTTCGAGGAATCGATACAAACTTTATCGGGGAAGCAAACGGAAGTGATAAGAACTATTCTTTTTCAATTCCGGCAAAAGAAATGAGCGATAAAGTCCATGTGTTTGAATCGGCTATTGACCTGTTATCTTATGCAACGATGCAGAGATTGGACGGGAAGGAATGGCAGACAGAGCATTTATTGTCGTTAGCAGGAGTGTATCAACCTGCGAAAGAGATTGAAAAAAGTAAGGTTCCGGCAGCGTTGGCACGATTTTTGAAGGAGCATCCGGACGTGAAAGAGATTGTATTGCATCTGGATAATGATCGGATCGGAAGACTTGCAACGAAAGCAATCCAGACGGTTATTCCGGAAAAATATCATGTGCAAGACCAGCCACCAGTGAAAGGAAAGGATTGTAATGATATGTTGTGCCTGAGATTAAACCTTGGATTAACAAGGCGGGAGAAGTCAAAAAATCAGAAAAGCAACCGCCCATGGGAACGCTGAAGACGAAGAAAGGAGACGAAATTTTATGAAAATAGTGAAGTATGAATTGTCGGTGATCCATAAAAAAGAGTTGGCTTTGACTATGGAAGAGGATGTGGACAGTGAAGATCTGTTGAAGATTTTTCTGGAAACACAGTTGAAAGAAGAAAAAGAACAGAATGAATTGCTTGGAATTATTGCTGAAAAAGTGTCAGAAGAAGGCTGTACGGAGCAGTGTGAAAGTTGTCAAAAGTATTGTCCGGCAAGTGAAGAATGCATGGCAACTGATGAAAATGTACGATGCACAGAGTGTGAATACTTGTGTGAAACTTGCGGGATTTGTGAACTGAAAGAATAAAAAAGCATTTGCTTTTCGGCAAGTAAATCTTCTGATACCCGGAACAGTGAGACGGGTATAGAAGAATACACAATACCAGCAAGCAACGCCTTTGGATTGCCATACAGGTTTCCTGTCTGTCAGTCCTACAGCAGCTTGTCAGGGAGAATCCCTGAAACCCTTACACAATAGTTAAAATATGGAGAAACAGGAGACATGAAGAAAATGATTTTATTTATTGCAGGAATATTTATCGGAAGTGTAGTCGGTGTAATCGCAATGTGCATTTTACAGGTGAATAGAAAGTAAGTGGAGGAGAAAGAAAATGGTAAGTGTTGATTTGACAATCAGAAACAAGAAAAAAGAAGCAAAACGTTACGAAGCGTATTTAAAGAAATTGGGCAAAAAGAAAGGGGAACAGAAGAAATGATAGCAGAGAAAGTATTTGCGGAAGGTGTTGCAAAGGATATTCGTAATTATCTTCCACCAGAGTATGAAGATGCAGATTTTCAGGTCGTGCAGAAAAATAAAAATAATGGAATTCAGTTAATAGGAGTACAGGTAAATCTTCCGGAAAGAAATGCAAGTCCGATTATTTATATGGAACAATTCTTTGATGAAATCCGACAAGGGGAACCTGTTGAGTGTGTAATGAACAGGATTGCAAGTTATATAGAGAAATCGAGCCGGGCTCCATTTATGAATAGCGGGATTGATCTGACAAACTATGATTCGTTAAAAGAGCATCTGGCAATTAAACTTGTGAACACACAGGCAAATCGAAAGATGCTGCAGGAAATGCCTCATGAAAATATTGAAGATTTATCTGCTATCTGCTATGTGGATTTTCCAGTAGATTCAGGAGAAGGAAAAGCAACCTTGGAGGTAAGAAATCAACATCTCAGCATTTGGAATATTGATGCGAAAAAAATATTTCAACAGGCAAGATCAAATACACAGCCTGTAAATACCCCGATTCTCCAGTCAATGGACGAAATGATGTTGAGTATTTTTAATGAAGAAGGACACTCAACAAACCTTTTAAATGAAAGTGTTGAATTTGGACTTCGTTCACATGATATGCTGTATGCACTTACAAATATGGAAAAGCAGTATGGAGCATCTATGATTACTCAACCAGAGGTTTTGAATAAACTAGAGCAGCTTTTTCCAGAAGGGTTTTATGTTCTTCCGTCATCAGTCCATGAAGTTTTGATTGTACCGGATAATGGTGAAGTTGAACCAAGAAGATTGGGCGAAATGGTGCGGGCAGTAAACTGGGCAGAGGTTAAGCGTGAGGAGGTTCTCTCAGACAGAGTTTACAGCTACGATAAAGAAAAACACCAGATTCGCCAGGAACCAGATTCTATACAGAAAGCAAAGGAGATGGAGCGTTGAGAAAACGTAATGTAGCAATTCTTTTTCGGTTGAACAAAAAGGAAGCCGAAGCATTGGATAAGAAAGTAAAGAAAAGCGGACTGAACCGAGAAGCGTACCTGAGACAGTTAATCTCCGGTGTTGTTCCAAAAGATGCACCGCCGCCAGATTATTATTCTATGATGCGAGAGCTTCACAAAATTGGAAATAACTTAAATCAGATTGCACAGAAAGCACATGTGTTAAATGTGGTAGATGTGCAGCGATACGATCAGGAAGTGCGGAAGTTCAATGAAGCAGTCCGTAAGATTACAGAAGCAGTAATACTTCCGGAGAAAAACGAATCATGGCAGTGACATCAATCTGGAGTATCAAAGGTTGGATAGGAAAAGTAATTAAGTATGCGGAGAACCCGGACAAGACGAAAGAGAACAATGAAGGGCAGATATCTGAGAATCAATCACAATCCACACAGGGATTAGAGGATGTAATTACCTATGCGGTGAATACTGAAAAGACCAGACGGGGACAATCTGAATCTATGGAAAGGAAACTTGTCGGAGAATCGGAAGAACTGATGGAACAGTATGTATCTGGAGTTAATTGTGCACCGACAACCGCCAGAGAAGAAATGATCGCAGTCAAAAAGCGTTTTGGAAAAGAGGACGGAATTGTTGCATTTCATGGATACCAGTCTTTTGCACCGGGAGAATGTAATCCGGAAATGGCACATGAGATCGGAAAGAAGCTGGCAGAAGAATTGTGGGGCAGTCAGTATCAGGTATTGATTGCAACCCATTTGGATAAGGCAAATCATCTGCACAATCATTTTGTGGTGAACTCAGTTTCATTCCTTGACGGAAAAAGATACCACAGGACAAATCAGGATTATCGTGATATGCGAATGGTGTCGGACCGTTTATGTAAAGAATATCAGCTATCGGTTGTGCAACAGCCAGAACAGGGAAAAGGAAAACATTATGCCGAGTGGCAGGCGGAACAGCAAGGGAAGCCGAGTTATCACAGCATGGTAAAAGCAGATGTTGACGAGGCAATCCGAAAGGCGAGGACTGAAAAACAGTTCTTTTTTTATTTGCGGGAAAAAGGATATTCTTTTAAGTTCGGGAAAGACATTACTATTCGTCCGGAAGGGCGGGAGCGTGGTCTGAAGTTAAAGAGGAACTTTGGAGAGAATTATTCGCTGGAAGCAATCAGGGTTCGGATTCTGGAAGAAAATGAATTACCTGCCGAGAAGAAACTTTCGGTTCAGAGGCATTACCAGATTCGGGTATCCGGCAACTTCAAGCAGACAAGAAAAATCGGAGGACTTCGGGGACTGTATCTACATTATTGTTATCTTTTGGGAATCCTGCCGAAAAACCATCTATCAATGTCTAACAAACAGGTGCATGTATTGTTCCGGGAGGATTTGTTAAAACTGAATACCATTTCAAAAGAGACGAAGCTGCTCTGCCATTATCACATTGATACTGCGGAGCAGCTTTTTTTGTTGAAAGAACGTTTGCAGAAACAAATGGAGCAGTGTGTGAAGGAACGGAAGCATCTGCGTTATAAGATTCGGGCAGACAGACTGGAAGAAGAAATACAGGAAATGAAAGAGCAGATAAAAGTTCTGACAAAGAAAATCGGAATGCTCAGAAAGGAGGCAGCACTTTGTGATGGAATTGCCGCACGTTCCAAGGTGATCGAAGAAAAATTTAAGATGGTGCGGGAAGAAAAAGAGAAGAAGGAGGAACAAAGCCATGAACACATCAGGCGAAGCCGCTGATCAGGTGGTACGAATGTCGTTGGAAGTCGGTGAAGCAGCATTGAAGATCAGTGGCACAGGAGCGAAGCATCTGGCAGTGATGCTGTATGCGGTCTTAAAAGAGAAGAAAAAGACAAAAGGCAGAGTAAGACTTGAAACACTGGTCAAATCAGGTAGACCACTGACGGTATTTTCAGTGAAAGAAAGTGATTTGAAACAATTTGTTCAGGAAGCAAAACGATATGGCGTGTTGTACTGTGCAGTCCGAAATCCAAGAGGAAGCAGTGACGGACTGGTAGATGTGATTGTAAAGGAAGAAGATGCACCAAGGATCAACCGTATCGTAGATAGATTCCAGTTTGCATCTGTAACAGAAGCAGCGAAGATTAAGACGGAAATTGAGCGGACACGTGCAGAAAAAGCAAAAGCCGGAAAATCAGAGAAGCAGGAAAAGAAGCCGGAAAAAGTACAGGTTCAGCAGGAAAAACAGGGACAGGCAGAACCAGAGAAAGATTATCCGCAGAAATCCAAGGAGGATCAGCTTATGGATAAGCTTTTTGGAGAGCCGGTAAAGAAAGAGGGGAAGGAGCAAAACCCCTCTTTGGCAAAGACGACCAAATCCCGTCTGTCCGAGCCTACCTCAAAGAAGCAAGAGAAAACCGCAGAGGGTACTTCTAAGTTATACGCTCCGGAAAAGCCAGAGAAACCATCGATCAGAAAGGAACTTCGGGAGATACAGAATGCAAGGAAGAAAGAAGCGGAACAGCATGAGCACAGAAATGATCCGGTGAGAAATCATGGCAATAAAGACCGGGAGCAGATTCGCCACCAACAGCCACAACAGAAACGAAAACCAAGTAGAAAAGGGAAAGAGAGGTAAATTTTATGGATAACAGTTTTGATTCATTATTAAATGTATCTGCCGTACCACAGGACGATAAGGTGCAGGCATTTATTGCAGAAAGCAAAAATAATAGGAATCGCTGCTATGAGTTATCGGAACAGGTAACCGCACAGGTAGCGACAGATGGTCAGATGCTTCAGAATTATCTGGATGTACAGAGTACTTTTGACCGCTATGCAGTCAATAATGCACTTCTTATTCTGGCACAGAGACCAGACTCTCAGAAATTAGGTGACTATGGATACTGGAGAGATCATGGAACCTATGTGAAACGTATGGAACGCCAGAACCCGGTTTTGATTCTGGAGCCGGGAAAGACGTATGAGCGAGAGGACGGTTCGATAGGAACGTATTACAATGCCAAAAAGCTGTACGATATTTCTCAGACAACAATGAACGATAAAAGTATAGAAGAAGTTTCGTATGATGAAAGAAGTCTGATTCGGGCGTTGGTGAGCAATCCCCCGGCAAATATTGTCGTAGCAGAGCCAGATCAGATGCCTGATAACAAAGGGGCATATTTTGAACCGGAAGAAAATTGCATTTATGTGAGAAAAGGTATGGACGCACAGGAAATTTTTCAAAGTCTTGTACCGGAACTGGTATTTGCAGGATATGCAGAAGATAATCCTGACTATGACAGGAGTGAAGATGCATTCCACGCATATTGTGCGACGTATATGTTGTCTAAAAAGTATGGAATGGATATTAGCCAATTTGATTTTACTCATGCACCAGAGTTTTTTGAAAATATGGAACCACAGGAGGTAAGAGGAGAGCTTTCTAAAGCAAGAGATGCAGCTAATACAATATCAGGAAGAATGACGAGAGTGTTAGAGCAGGACAAAAATCTGAATCGGCGTCAGCAGGAAAAGAGCGAGGTTGAACAGAAGGAATCTGAAGATAAAACAGGTGAACAGAAAACTCAAGAGCATGATAGAGGTGAAGCACGCTAGGAAAATCCGGGAAAGGAGAAAAACAAAATGAGCAGTGATACGATTACGTTAGAACTGGACAAATATGAGAGCGGCGTAGTGTTCCATTCCCTGAAGGATAAGCGGAATCAGATGCTGAAAGAGGGAAAAGATACGGAGCTTGTCGATGATGTTT
>ENA-ORTT01001634-ORTT01001634.1-human-gut-metagenome-genome-assembly--contig:-NODE-1634-length-21125-cov-2.830802_pt1 | contig 21125 bp, 19 predicted proteins | sample MGYA00242074_ERZ509197 | MGnify/ENA primary metagenome ERZ509197 (study PRJEB26280, sample SAMEA2338789) | human gut metagenome | biome: human gut; feature: human-associated habitat; material: faeces...
ACATGGAAAATAAGAAAAAAGGGCTGCCACGTTCCATTTTGATGATGATGTTAAATGATAAAGATACGGGGGCACCACTTGCGATGATGTCGGCAAACCTTTTGAGTTCTTACCGAACAGGGGGAATTCCCGGTGTTGGCTGCAAATATTTGGCGAGAGAGGATGCGAAATCAGTCGCAATCATTGGACCGGGTGTTATGGGAAAAACTTCCCTTCGTGCCTTTGTCAGTGTGAGACCGGGTATTGATACCGTGAAGATTAAGGGACGTGGACAAAAGTCCATTGATTCATTTGTTGCATTTGTCAAAGAAGAATGTCCGGAAATTAAAAATATTGTGATTTGTGATTCTATTGAGGAAGCTGTAAAAGACAGTGACATTATCAGTATGACAACAACGGTAAAGGACAGCGAGGCTGAATTTCCTTATATTGATACAAAATGTATTAAAAAAGGTGCACTAATCAGTATGCCTTCGGCAGCTCGTTTTGATGAGGATTTCCTTGTAAATGGCTGTAAAAAAGTTGTGGACAACTACAAATTGTATGAGGCGTGGGAGGAGGAATATCCATATCCGACTTACGACCAGGTACAGATTGTAGGAAGCAAATTTACAGATTTAAAACAGATGGGGAAAATTACAAGAGAAGACATTATTGATGTGGCAGATGTGATTACCGGTGAGAGAAAAGGACGGGAAAGCGAAGATGAGATTATCGTATATTCTGTCGGAGGTATGCCGGTTGAGGACATCGCGTGGGGAGCTACTGTTTACCGCCGCGCTTTAAAAGAAGGCATTGGTGTGGAACTGCCATTGTGGGATAAACCGGAAATGGCTTAAGAGAACAAGGGGGAATCGACATGGAGAAAAACAAGAAATTAGGATTAGGAAGTGTGGTTTCTGTTTCTGTCGGACTTGTCATTGCGACAAGCTGTTTGGTGTCATTGGGGCAGGGGGCAGGAACGGTGGGAATTCCATTTATTGGTGCGATGATTATCGCCTGTCTGCTGAATATGACAACGGTTGCTTCGCTTTCTGAGTTAAATGGTCTGATGCCAAACACGACCGGAGGACTGGCGCAGTATACGCTTGCCTGTATGGGACCGTTTCCAACCATGATTTCTATGGTGGGAGGGTATCTGATTTGTAACATTTTATCGTGTGGTGTTGAAGCATCGATTTTTGCCTATGCCATGTCGCAGACACTTCATTTGCCGATTCCAAGCATCGGCTATACCATTATCATGACGGTAATCGTTATGGTGGCAAATCTGTTTGGTGTCGATATGTTTGCTAAAATTCAGAATTTGGTTGCATTCCTTTTGGTTGGCTCGATGGTTGTTATGGGAATTATCGGTGCTTTGGGGCTTGGAACCGGACAGGTTGTTTCCCAGCCGGCAAGCATGTCAACGAATTTCTTTGATATTGTGTCGACAACTGCAGTGGCATTCTGGCTGTTTATTGGTGCCGAATATGTCATTCCAATATCCAAAGATGTTAAAAATGCCAAACGAAACGTGCCGCTTGGTATGATGATTGGACTGGTGCTTATTTGTCTGGTGCAGGCAATCATGGTATTAGGTTTTCATAATTATACGCCGTGGGCAAAACTGACCGAATCTGCCGCACCACATTTGTTATACGGTCAAAATCTTCTTGGCGGGGCAGGAAAATACTGGATGACAATGGTGGCTGCTCTGGCGGTTATCAGCACACAAAATTCAACGGTAAGTGGTCTTTCTAATATTTGTCAGGGCATGGCAAAAATGAATATGATGCCACAGTTTTTTGCCAAGACAAATAAAAGGAAAGTACCATTTTTCGGTATAATATTTGTCAGTGTTACCATTTTGATTTTTGCTTTTATTAGTGACAGTTCCTCCTCGGCAATCTCATTTTTGATTCTGGTGGGCTCTGTATTTTGGATGATTTCGTATATCTTAGCGCATATTGACGTGCTGATTCTGCGAAAAAGAGTGCCAAATGCACCACGTTCCTTTAAAGTTCCACTCGGTAAAATTCTGCCGCTTATCGGGATTTTAGGAACAACATACATGATTTTAAATATTTCAACCGACCCGGCAGAGCGGTTAGCTATCTGGGGCGTAACCGGAATTGCCTTTTTGATTCTTGGTATCTACTCGTTCTTTTGGATTAAATACAAAATGCGGATGCCGGTCTTTAAGAGCGTGCCGATGGAAGAAGTTATGGCAATGGAAAATGATTTGTATTATGTGATACGGAAAGAGAAGGGGATTTGGAGGTAGCCGTGTTTTGGGGGGGCGTAAATTATCAAGAAATGATTTGCATCAAGTGGGCGCTCTCGCTAAGACAAACGCGTAGGGGTATCAGCTTGCAAAATACGCAAGCTTGATACCCACGTGTTTGTACCCACTCGCTGCAAATCATTTCTTGATAATTTACGGCAAACCCAAAAAGACGGGCTGTACGTTTTTGGTAGAAATTTGTTGCTCCAAACCTGATTTAAATTTTCTTCGACAACTCTTTTTCTATGATTTGTCTCATAGCGTTGCATTTTTACGTTGAAATTAGGCTTTATCAGCAAAAATCACGTATTAATTGCAACGCTTTTTGTCGATTGTAACCTTTTTGGTTGTTATATTTTGAAAAGCAGGCGAAAGCATGCAACGTTTTTGAACTTTTGTGAGGTTTTAGGTTGCATAAGCTTCTCTCCGGCATTTAACACAAACTTTTTCTCGCTTAATGAACTGAGAACAAAAAATCATTCCCGGCATATATTGAAAGCAATAGTGTCAGGGGATGACTTCATGACACAGCCATCCGGGGCGTCCGGTGTAAAAATTGCCTGTGGGGTAATCGGCTGATTTTAACTGCTAGTGTTGACAAAATGTGCTATACTTATTCTTATCATAAAAGATTGGAGTGAAGCAGCATGAAAAGCAAACAGATTCTCTCGCTTTCCCTTGCCGCATGCCTGATGATTGGCTCTCTTGCCGGAGCAGGCGGGGTGCAGGCAAAAGCAAAAGCGAAAAAGCCGGTATTGTCAAAAACAAAAATGACTGCCTATATTGGCAAGACAAAGACGTTGAAGGTTAAGAAAAACGGAACGAAAAAAATCGTGAAAACCAAATGGACTTTGTCCGGAAAAAAAGTGGCAAAACTGTCGAAAAAGAAAAAGACATCGGTCACCATTAAGGGATTAAAAAAAGGAACCGCGACAGTAAAAGCTAAAGTTTGGTATCAGAAGAAAGGTGCCAAAAAGAAGAAAAAAGTCACTTTAAAATGTAAGGTGAGCGTAACAAAATACGTTTCTCCTAAGGCAAAGAAAAAGGCGAACGTGTTAAATGCGACGACGAAGTATCAGCCGCTTGCTAAGTTGGCAGCGCAGCATGGATTCAAGTTGGGAACCGTTGTAAACTACACAAATGTTACAACGAATGACAACTACAAAAATCTTGTGAAATACCATTTTAACAGTTTGACAGCAGGAAATGAGTTTAAGGCATATTCGCTTTTAGACCAGGCAAAATCCGCAAAGAGCAAAGATGGTATGCCGGTGATGAATTATGACAAGGCAGATACGATTATTTCATTTGCCAAGGAAAACGGAATCCAGATGCGGGGACATGTTCTTGTGTGGCATGCGTATATGTGTGACTGGTTCTTCCGCGAGGGCTATGACACAAGTAAGAAATATGTAAGTAAGGCGGTTATGCAGAAACGTCTTCAGTATTATATTAAAGAAGTAATCACTCATTTTGAAAAGAAATATCCGGGTGTAATTTACTGCTGGGATGTTGTAAATGAGGCAGTGGCAGATCAGAATGTAGGGGGTGATAACAGAAACCTGCGTAAAGATAATCAGTTTTACAAAATCCTTGGCAGCGATTATGTGGAGCAGTCGTTCCTCTATGCGAAAAATACGGTAGATGAGCTGGGTGCCGATATTAAGCTGTACTATAATGATTACAATTCATTTTACAAATCAAAACGTGAAGAAATTGTAAATCTGGTTAAGAGTATTAACAGTTATGCCAAAGACGCCAAAGGAAACGTCCGCAAACTGTGTGACGGCGTTGGCATGCAGGGATATATTGGCGGTTACGGAACTCAGAATGGCTGCATGAATGAGCAGAATATTTCGGATATCAAGAAATCAATTGAGACCTATGCAGCACTTGGATGTGAAGTTCAGGTGACCGAAATGGCAGTAAGAAACTATATGAATACAAAGGCAATACAGAAAAAACATGCGGAATTTTATAAGAAATTATTCCAGATGTTTGTGGATGTGAACGCCATTCCGGCAGACTGCTCCGGTAAATCGGCGGAAGAAATCAAAAAACTGGAGGAGAGCCGTCCGTTGAAAGCGGTTTCAATCTGGGGCTGGCAGGATGACCCGTCGCTTGAAGATAATAATTACAGTTATTCTATGAATGGACCATACTGTGGTTTGTTTACCGAGTTGTATGCGGTGAAAGATTCGTTTAAGAATGTGTATGAGGTTCTTGCAGATAAAAGAATTTAAGGGTGTTGACATTTTAAATTTTCAAGATTATAATAGCGGTAACACGTAGATGAGACGAGTAAAACGCAGAACATGTCAGAGAGAAATGCCTTGTGCTGGAAGCATTTTCATGGAAACCGTTTGAAAACTACCTCGGAGTGACCCCAATCCGGTCCGGTGACCCCGTTATCGTCAGAATGAAGCCGGGATGATTTATTACTATTTCGTCCAACAAGGGTGGAACCGCGAGAACATTGAATTAATGGCCTCGTCCCTTCGAACTATAACAGCAAGAAGGGATGAGGCCTTCTTGTATATTGAATGAAGACAGGAGGAATTGACATGAAAGTAACACTTAAAGATGGTTCAAGCAAAGAGTATTCACAGGCAATGAGCATTATTGATATTGCCAAAGACATCAGTGAAGGACTTGCCAGAGTGGCATGTGTTGCCGAGTTAGACGGCGAAGTTGTGGATTTGCGCACAATAGTAGATGGCGAACACACACTGAATATTTTGACATTTGACAGCGACGAAGGAAAAGCAGCATTCCGTCATACTGCATCCCATGTGCTGGCACAGGCGATTAAGAGATTGTATCCGGATGCCAAATGTGCCATTGGACCTTCGATTGAGGAAGGTTTCTACTATGATTTTGATATAGCACCATTGGATCGTGAGGCATTGGACAAGATTGAAAAAGAAATGAAAAAGATTGTTAAGGAAGGTGCGACATTAGAGCGTTTTACCCTGCCAAGACAAGAGGCAATTGATTTGATGAAAAAACGTGAGGAGCCGTATAAGGTTGAGTTGATTGAAGATTTACCGGAAGATGCCGAGATTTCTTTCTATCAGCAGGGCGAATACATTGATTTGTGTGCCGGTCCTCATTTGATGAATACAAAACCGTTAAAGGCAATGAAGCTGATTTCTTCTTCCGGTGCTTACTGGAGAGGAAATGAGAAAAATAAAATGCTTACCCGTGTATACGGAACTGCTTATACAAAGAAAGCGGATTTGGATGCTTATCTGGAGCATTTGGAAGATATTAAAAAACGCGACCACAATAAATTGGGACGTGAGCTGGAACTGTTTACCACCGTTGATGTAATCGGTCAGGGACTTCCGCTTCTGATGCCAAAAGGTGTACAGGTTATTCAGACTTTGCAGCGCTGGATTGAAGATGAGGAAGAAAAGCGCGGTTACATGAGAACGAAGACACCTTTGATGGCAAAATCTGATTTGTACAAGATTTCCGGTCACTGGGATCACTACAAAGAAGGTATGTTTGTTCTTGGCGATGAGGAAAAGGATAAGGAAGTATTTGCCCTTCGTCCGATGACCTGTCCATTCCAGTACTATGTTTACAAGGCAAGCCAGAAATCCTATCGTGACCTGCCATGCCGTTATGGTGAGACATCAACATTGTTCCGTAATGAGGATTCCGGTGAAATGCACGGCTTGACTCGTGTGCGCCAGTTTACAATTTCTGAAGGACATTTGATTGTGCGTCCGGACCAGATGGTAAAAGAGTTTAAGGATTGTATCGCTCTCGCTCAGTACTGTTTGCAGACACTTGGTGTTGAGGAAGATGTAACGTATCATCTGAGTAAATGGGATCCTGAAAACCGTGAAAAATATATCGGCGAGCCGGAAGTTTGGAATGAGACAGAAGAAGATATCCGCCAGATTTTGACAGAACTGAATATTCCATTTACTGAGGATGTCGGAGAGGCCGCTTTCTACGGACCAAAAGTAGATATCAATGCGAAAAATGTATACGGTAAAGAAGATACCATGATTACCATTCAGTGGGATGCCCTTTTGGCGGAACAGTTTGATATGTATTATATTGATGAAAATGGTGAGAAAGTACGCCCATACATCATCCACAGAACATCGATTGGATGTTATGAGAGAACGTTAGCATGGCTGATTGAGAAATATGCCGGTGCATTCCCGACATGGCTTTCACCGGAGCAGGTACGTGTTCTGCCAATTTCCGAGAAATATCTCGATTACGCAAACAGCGTGGAAGAGAAATTAAAAGCGAATGGCATCCGCTGCAGCGTGGACAGTCGTTCCGAAAAAATCGGTTACAAGATTCGCGAGGCAAGACTTCAGAAAACACCGTATATGCTCGTTGTTGGGCAGAAAGAAGAGGAAGAAGGCGTTGTATCCGTTCGCAGCCGTTTCAAGGGAGACGAGGGTGCACAGTCTTTGGATGCGTTCATTGATGACATTTGCAAGGAAATCCGTACGAAAGAAATTCGTAAGGTAGAAGTGACACCGGAGAGCAAATAAGCAGGAGGTTTGTATGCAGCAGAATAGACAGACAAATGCAAAAGCGATTGCGTCGTTAGTGCTTTCATGTGCTTCGATGATTTGTTGTATGCAATGGTCCATTTCTTTGGTAATGGCAGTGCTTGGCATCGTATTTGGAATTTTGGGACTTCGGGATGACAATCCGAATCAGGAAGATGCAGCAATTGCCGGTATCGTTGTGGGAGTGGCAGGGGTCATCCTTGCCATTGTCGTAGCGGTGCTGTTAATTAAAATTACAAATAATTCGTCGATGCAGCATCTGGAACAGACAGCATCCTTTTTCGCCCCATACGGCAGGATATAGAAATGGAGGTATCTATGACAGATATAAATCGGCACAGAGGGCTTGCAATTGCCTCTCTTATATTAGGTGGAATTTCCTGTTTTTGCTGTTTTGGAACAGGTATCGGCGTAATCCCTGCCGCAATCGCCCTTGTCTTTAGTATTATCGCTGTGGCAAAAGGCGGTAAAAATGCGAAAAAATTAGGAATCATTGGATTGATTTTGAGTGCCATCGGTCTGGTTTCAAATGCCGTGATTTTGGCATACGGAATCTGGATGATTCGCTGGGACCACATGACAATTGAAAATCTATCCTCAATTCAGAACTTAAATCCTGCAAACGAAAAAGACATCATCGAATGGCTTCAGCAGTTTATTAAGGTTGATATATCGGGGATGGTAAATTAAGTGGGGGGTACGTGTTATTGTTTCCGTAATTAGGCAGAAAAGCTTTGTATCTCGTGGGTCTACGTTCCACTTCGGTCCGCGCAGAACAGAGGTTCCCCGAACCTCTTGCGCCGCTTTCGCTCGTTGAGTACGTAGCGGTATGGGCGCTGAAACTACCAGCGCTACATACCGACGTACTCAAAACCCACGAGTTTCAAAGTTTTTCTGCCAAATTACTGGAATTCAATAAATGGCATCCCCCCAATCATTTGTTGCCCTGCCTTAATACCATGGCTGATACTTTGTATGTAAGCGTGTGTGGTCAAGTGATTGCTGCCGATTTTTCAGGAATCCAATAAATGACCTTAATTCAATTTATAATGATTGCGCTGCAAACACATCGGGTATCAGACACGCGTAGTTTGCGTGTCGATACCCCTGTGCGTTTGCTAAGCGGGAGCGGCGCAAGAAATATAAATTGAATTAAGGCCATTTACGGAAACTGAAAAAAATTACCAGCAGTCACTTGACACACACCACCTTTCTATGGTACACTACCAAAGGTGTAAAAAGCAGAGTTATCCACTCTCACCTTGCCGTATAACATTTGTTATCACACGGTATTGGTTCACATCTATTATAATGATAGGAAATGTTTTACGTGGATAGCTGGCTTTTAGAAACAGCTATCTTTTTTTCATTTAGGAGGTAAGAACAATAAGCGATTTAATGATTAACGAGCAGATTCGCGACAGAGAAGTTCGTGTAATTGGACCAAATGGAGAACAGCTTGGCATTATGTCAGCAAAAGAAGCATATTTCAAAGCAAAAGATGCAGGACTTGATTTGGTAAAGATTGCACCGACTGCAAAACCGCCGGTATGCAAAATTATTGACTACGGCAAGTACCGCTATGAGCAGGCTCGTAAAGCAAAAGAAGCAAAGAAGAAACAGAAAACCATCGAGACAAAAGAAATCAGACTTTCGCCAAACATTGATACCAATGATTTGAACACGAAAGTAAATCAGGCAAAGAAATTCCTGCAAAAGGGAGCTAAAGTAAAAGTCTCACTCCGATTCCGTGGTAGAGAAATGGCTCATAAAGATGTAGGAAGGGAAATCCTGAATGCGTTTTTTGAAGAATTAAAGGACGTTGCTTCCGTCGACAAACCTGCGAAGATGGAAGGAAGAAGTATGGTAATGTTTTTATCAGCCACAAAATAATAACGGAGGAATAATATCATGGCAAATCAGAAAATGAAAACAAAAAGAGCTGCTGCAAAGCGCTTTAAAGTTACCGGTACCGGTAAATTGAAAAGAAACAAAGCATACAAGAGTCATATTTTGACTAAGAAGACAACAAAGAGAAAAAGAAATCTCAGAAAGTCTGCTCTTGTAGATGAAACTAATGTAAAAACAATGAAAAAGATTATGCCATACAGCTAATGGCGAAGGAGGGAACTGACAAATGGCTAGAATTAAAGGCGGAATGAACGCAAAGAAAAAACATAAAAGAGTATTGAAACTGGCAAAGGGTTACAGAGGCGCAAGAAGTAAACAGTATCGTGTTGCAAAACAGTCTGTTATGCGTGCGTTGGAAGAGTCCTATACAGGTAGAAAACAGAAAAAGAGACAGTTCAGACAGCTTTGGATTGCTCGTATTAACGCAGCAGCTAGAATGAATGGTCTTTCCTACAGCAAATTTATGTATGGTTTGAAACTTGCTGAGGTAAACGTAAACCGTAAAATGCTTTCTGAGATGGCAATCAGCGATCCGGAAGGTTTCGCTTCTTTGGTAGAAGTAGCAAAAAGCAAATTAGCTTAAGCTTTATCTGTTATAACAAACAAGTACAAAAAGGTATCTCGTTGTGAGGTACCTTTTATCTTGCAGTAAAAGTGAAACATCACGATTAATGGAAAGGAAATGAGGGAAATGAGTCAGACGCATAAGCAAAAAATAGCGGCATTGCTTGCCGTAACCTTAATTTTATGTGACCTCATAAGTGGGAGTCCTGCCCATTTGCAGGCAAGACAGAAGAACAATCAGACGGAGTGGAGCGAAGAGCCAACGCCTGAACCGACAGTAGAACCGACTGAGGGGCCAACGGAGGAGCCGGAGCCAACAGCTTTTCCACAGCCGGCTGAGACTCCAAAGACTGTGGAAAAGTATGAACTGATATCGCCTCACGCCAAATATTATAAAGGCGGCACGAAGGGGATTCATTACCGAAAGGTTAAAGGGAAAAAGGTATATCACCTTTACTCGTATACGACCGATTCGGTAAAACTTATTATGTCACAGGCATCGACTTTTGAGATTTACGGAGGGGCTTCGAAATAAGAGGTAAAAAAGAAGTTAGTTACCGTATCTTCCTCCGGTGTGGTAAAATGTAAGACAAAAAACAAAAAGATTTACACGCTCTTAAAGGCGACGTCCAAAGTGACAGGCGAAAGCTGCTATATTTACATTTATTTTAATGAAAAAATTAAGAGCAAAAGCGGCAGCAAAATAAAGTTTTGGGAAAAGAAAAAAGCGACAGTTTCTTTTAACTATGCCAAAAAGAAATTGTCTTTTGAAATAAAGAATAAAAAGATTGCAAGTGTCAATAAAAACGGACGTATTACGGCGAAAAAGAAGGGTACGACTTACCTTTTCGTAAAGGTGAAAGATTCGGATAAAAACCAGTGCAGGATTAAAATTGTTGTAAAAGAAGAACCGTGGATTGTCAGTGAAAAGGATAAGAAATACGACTACGCAGAGATGACAAGAGATTTGCGTAAGATTGCCCGCAAATATCCCGGAAAAACCGGGCTGTCGAGCCTTGGCAGGACATATGACAACAGGGAAATCTGGTGCCTGCGTGTGGGAAATCCTTCTGCGGCAAAAAAACTTGTGATTGATGCGGCAATTCATGCCCGCGAGTGGAAAAATACACAGGTCATTATGCGACAGACCGAGGAAATTCTTCGGGAATATAGTGAACACCGCGCAAGATTCCGTTCAATCTGCCTTTATATTCTGCCGATGGATAACCCAGATGGTGTGACAATTTCGCAGTATGGGGCAAGTGGAATCCGCAATGCAAAACTTCGCAGGAAAATACAGAAGATAGGGCATTTTAACACATGGAAAAACAATGCCAGAGGGGTTAATATTAACAATAATTTCCCTGCCGGTTTTTCAGCAGATAAGAAAAAGGATAAAAAGAAGGGGAAGAAAAGAAAACCGGATGCCACAACATATAGAGGAAAAAAGGCAGCGAGCGAAAAGGAAACGAAAGCATTAATTTCTTTTATTAAGCGGATATCGCCAAAGACGGTGTTGAATCTCCATTCGACCGGCAGTATTTTATACTGGGATTTTGATGTATCTTCGCCGCTGCATGAAAAGCAGTACAGGTTAGCGAGTGAAATAAAAAAGAGAAATCATTACCGCATGATGCCAAAGAGTTCGAGTACAGAAGAACACGGAGGCTTTGCAGACTGGCTTGTGTACGAGAAGAAAATTGTGAGTGTTACGGTAGAAACAGGGACAGTGCCATGCCCTTTGCCGCACTCTCAGTATAAAAAGATTTATAAACGAAACAAAAAGATGTTTCGCTGGTTTATGCTATCTTATTAAACAGGCAATTGGATACGAAAAGGAAGGTGCATTAAATGGAACGAACGAGAAGACTGCGGATGAATGAACGAGTGAGAGATATGGTGAGGGAAAATCATGTCCGGGTGGACGAATTGATTTATCCGATTTTTGTAATAGAAGGCGAAAATATCTGTGAACCGGTAGAGTCGATGCCGGGCATTTACCAGTATTCGATTGACAGACTTCATGAAGAGCTTGACCGGGTGCGTGAGGCAGGGGTTCCGGCAGTTTTATTGTTTGGTATTCCGGCACACAAAGATGAGCAGGGAAGTGGTGCGTATGCCGAAGACGGAATCGTGCCACAGGCGATTCGCTATATTAAGAAAAATTACAAAGAACTTGTTGTTATTGCGGATGTCTGCCTGTGTGAATACACATCACATGGACACTGCGGTCTGATTTGCGATGGGGAAGTTTTAAATGATGAAACGCTTCCGTTTTTGGCAAAGGCATCTGTTGTGTATGCGAAGGCAGGAGCAGATATTATTGCACCGAGTGATATGATGGATAAACGTGTTGAGGCAATCCGCAAGGCTCTTGATGAGGAGGGCTTATACAATACGCCGATTATGTCCTACAGTGCAAAATTTGCGTCGGCATATTATGGGCCATTTCGTGATGCCGCACATTCGGCACCGGGATTTGGTGACCGCAAAAGCTATCAGATGGATCCGGCAAATGGAGAAGAAGCGCTGCGTGAAGTTGAGCAGGACATCAAAGAAGGTGCGGATTTAATTATTGCAAAGCCGGCGATGGCATATCTGGATGTGCTAAAAGATATTTCCATTCATTATAATATTCCGATTGTGGCGTATAACGTCAGCGGAGAATATGCGATGGTGAAGGCAGCTGCGCAAAAAGGCTGGATTGATGAAAAACGAATTGTGATGGAGCACATGATTGGATTTAAGCGCGCCGGCGCAAAAATGATTATTACTTATCATGCTCTTGACGTGGCACGGTGGCTTAAGGAAGAACAAAAGGAGCAGTAACCATGATTTTTGGCTATGTTGGAATTTGCTATAAAGAAGCACCACTTGCCCTGCGCGGGCAGGTGGCGTTACCCGACTCAAAAAAAATTGAATTATGGGAGAGGCTTTCTGTCATTGGATTAAAACAGTGTATGATTCTCTCGACGTGCAATCGCAGCGAGATTTTCTATTTTTCTCATTCAGAGGCGGTGACGGGGGAGCAGGTGCAGTCCTGCTATCAGGACATTTTCCCGAATGTTTCGTTTGGGGATTGCTGTAGGAAAAAAGAGGGCAGTGAGGCGGTTTCTTATTTGTTCCGCGTGGCGGCAGGCTTGGAATCGTTAGTCGTAGGTGAAGACCAGATTTTGGGGCAGGTTGTTGAGGCGATGGATTTTGCCAGGACCATGGGCCACAGCGGCAAAGAACTGGAGCGCATTGTCAGAGATGCGGTGACATGTGCCAAGTGGATTAAGACGAATTACCGCATTAGCGAAAAGCCGCTGTCGGTCAGTTATATTGGGGTGAAAGAGCTGCACCGTGCCGGTGGCGTTAGCGGCAAAAATATTCTTGTGATTGGAAGTGGGAAAACAGCAGCACTTGCTTTGACGTATTTGTTTGAATACGGAGCAAAAAAGATTTATCTGTGCAGCCGGACGCTTGCCCACGCAAAAGAATTGTTAGCGGTGCATGAAAATTTGACAGTGGTGGATTATCATGAGCGTTATGATGTGATGAAGCAGTGTGAAACGGTTGTATCAGCAACGTCATCGCCGCATCTGGTTGTTTTGTATGATAAATGGAAAGAGACGGGCGTCACACAAATGCAGTTTTTGGATTTGGCATCACCGAGAGATATTGACAGCCGGTTACAAGAAGTTCCGGGGTTGCAGTTGATTGATATGGATACGCTGCAGAAAATTACCGAAAAAAATCAGAATGAGCGGGAAAAACTGGCGGCAGACTGTGAACAGGTTATTGAAGAAAAGGTGCAGGAGACGATGGAATGGCTTTTGTTGAGCCGTGTGGATGGCACGATTGAGACGTTGCAGAAACGGTGTTCACAGATTGAGACGGACAGTTATGAATATTTGAATCGAAAAATTTCTCTGAATCATAGAGAGCAGAAATTATTGAAAAAGGTGCTTCACGCTTCTTTGCAGCGCTTGATTCGTGAGCCGATTCAGGAATTAAAGCAGTTGGGGGACGAAGAAAAGCAGAAAGAGTACCAGAATATCTTAAAAACATTATTCCGAATTGATAAAGATGAATAAAAGTATAAGCGTGACCTTATGCTTTTATTGAAAATAACTATAAGCAAAACATTATAATATCGCATGGAATATATTTACAAAGTTATACCTTGGTGTTACAATAATCTCAAAGAGAGGGATCGTATACGAAACAGGGTTTGTTTACGGGGCGGTTTCAAAAACAAAAAATGATTGGAGGACACAAGGTTGAAAAAACAGTTTTGTAAAACAATGAGTTACGTGATGACGGCAGCATTGCTTCTTGGCGTGTCAATGCCATCTTCACCGGCAGCAGCAAAGAAAAAGGCACCGAAACTTAGCACAAAGAAAGTAAGTATTTCGGTGGGACAGAAAAAGACGATTAAGCTGAAAAATGGCAAGAAAGCAGTTTGGTCCATTAAGTCAGGCAAAAAGGTTGTTAGTCTTTCGAAGAAAAAGAAAACAAGTGTTGTAGTAAAAGGTAAGAAAGCCGGAAAGGCAGTTGTATTAGCAAAAGTTGGAAAGAAAAAACTGACTTGCAAAGTTACTGTTAAAGCAAAGAAGCCGGCAGTTACAAAAGTACCGGCAGTTACTGCTACACCAAACACAAATAAACCAAGTACGGCACCGACAGCAACACCAACCGCTGTGGTACCGAAACCAACCGCTACTGCAAAACAGGGCGAGGCAGTAAAAAATATTAAAATTGACATGACAAAAGTCGGCGATACCGAATTTACTTCTTCACCGGCAACGATTAATTTTAGCAGCCAGTTGGATTCCCGTTTTGATTTGGCATATTTCAAAGAAGTAAAAGTTGGTTATGAACTTACTTTTGAAGAGGTAGAAAATGCTACTGACAAATTGACAGGTGGCAAAATTGCCGTGGCCGGTACAACAGAGCAGCTGACAGGATTTGAGGATGGCGTAGCATATACCTATAATATGGCAGCAGGAGCCACATCTGTATCGGTTCCATTTGATGAAAAATTAACCGGTCCCGCTGTTGGATTAAATATTCAGCCAATGGACAAAAATGCCAGCTATGGTTGGCCGGAAACGTTGAAATCCGTTAAGATTACAAGTATTGAATTTGTTGCCAGAGCAGGAGCTACTTATCCGGCAGAAGGAGCAAGCAAACCAACACCAAAACCAACAGTAGCACCGGAATTTGAATCTTCTGAGTTCAAATACGATGGTCTTGATCAGAATTGGATTGACAAAAACATTGACCCTAAAAAACCGGTTGTTGCTTTGTCATTTGATGATGGCCCGGGAGGTTATACAGGATTTGTTGATTATGGTATGCAGATTCAGAGGGCTTTGACAGCAGCAGGCGCTCATGCAACATTCTTCTACATCGGTGCTCATATTGAGCATGATGAGGATTCCAAAAATGAAGTTCTTGCAGCGAAAGAGGCTGGATTTGAAGTGGCAAACCACTCGTATGATTCCAATGGATTGAATAGTGCTGAACCAGAGGTAATCAAAGAGAAGATTGCGAAGACAGATGCACTTCTTTCTGAAATCACCGGATACAAACACTTCTTGTTCCGTGCACCAAACGTTGCTTACAGTCAGGCGATGTATGCAGTAATTGAGAAACCATTTATTGATGTTTCGATTTGGAGTCAGGATTATCAGGATTCTACAACAAAGAAAAATTTGGTAGACAATGTAATCAACAACTTAAAAGATGGCGGCATCATTAACATGCATTCCGTTCATAAAAAAACAGCAGAGGCAGTTCCGGAAATTTTGGAGCAGTGCAAAGACAAAGGATATCAGGTTGTTAGTGTTTCTGAGTTGTTTGCGATTAAAGGCAAAAAACTTATGACAGGTGTGAAATACAATAACGCTGAATAAGATGTGAAAACGGATTGTTGAAAAGCAGGGCTGTTATAATAAAATAGTCTAAAGATGGCAAAAGAAGTTTGTTCGATATAAACGAATGGAACTTCTTTTGCTATTTTTATTTTATACGCGGACATGCCGCTCTTTGGTTGCGGCGTCTCGCTATCTGTGATAAAATAGGGTAAATGGCGTGAAAGGAGCATGCATATGACAGGGATTGTTTTTGAAGGTGGGACATTTCGACCGATTTTTAGCTGCGGTGTGATGGATGCACTGTTGTCGGAGAATATATTACTGCCTTACTGTATTGGTGTTTCCGCTGGAATCGCGGATGGCGTTTCGTATATTTCTAAACAGCCACAGAGAAATCTGGAAATTATGCAGAAGTACCGTAATGATAAGCGATATATGAGCCGCAGCAACTGGAAAAAAAATAAAAGTATTTTCGGACTGGATTTTGTTTTTGGAGAAATTCCGGACCACTTAATTCCATTTGATTGGGACACCTTTCGTTCATATGAGGGAACTTGTCTGGTTGGTGTGACAAATGCAAAAACCGGACAGATTGAGTATAAAAATGCAATGGATATGGATGAGAAATTTACAATGCTTCGTGCAACCTGTGCACTGCCGATGTTTTTCCCGGCGATTGATTTGGACGGGCAGAAGTATTACGATGGCGGGCTGGTTGACCCGATTCCGTTTAAAAAAGCGTTAGATGACGGTTGTGACAAATTAATTGTTGTGCTTACGCAGCCACGCGGTTTTGTGAAACGTTATGGCAAATATGATAAAATGGGTGCCAGAATGCTAGGACATAAATATCCGGAGATTAAGCGCGTGATTATGGAGAGACCGGACCACTACAATGCCATGGTCAAAGAGTGTGAGGCACTAGCGAAAGAGGGAAAAGTGTTGATTTTACGGCCGAACCATTTGTTGAACAGTTTTGAAAGTGATGTGCGGAAACTGGAAATGGCTTATTGGCATGGTTACCGCATGACAAAAGAAAAGATGAAAAAAATCAAGAGATTTATTGAGGAATAAAGGAGATTGCAAATGAAACAACAAAAGCAGCAAAAAGAGTATGGAAAAAAGTTTTTTGTGCCAATTTTGCTTATACTGGCAGTGCTTCCATTGATTACCAATGCACATATTTATGATAATGGATTGAGTAAACAATTATGGTCATCGGCAAATGGTCAGGTGACGGATTTCTTTTTGTATTATAAATCACATTTTTTGATGATACTGGGTGCTATTGTTACGGTGATTTTGGCATATTGGCTTTGTACTGGTGAAAATGGCAGATTGTTTGATAAAAATGCGTGGATTCCGTTGGTTCCGGCATCGGTGTTTGCCCTGTTTTCGCTGTTTTCGGCGATGGGAGCGGTGCATGCAGAGGACGCTTTCTTAGGTGGTTATGAGCAGTTTGAGGGCGTGTTTGTCCTTCTTATTTATGTAATTTGTTTTATGTTTGTGTACGGTTACGTGAAGAAAGAAGAGGTAGTGGAGTGGCTTCTTAACGGACTGACTGCCGGTTCTTGTGTTGTCAGTGTTCTCGGTGCATTTCAAACATTCGGCCTGGACTGGATTCAGAGTGCATGGGCAAGACCTTTGGTTACGACTGAACTGGCTGGCAGAAGTGGATTTAATATTAAATTGACATTTGGTAAGGGCATGGCATATTCTACACTTCACAATCCGAACTATGTTGGTTCATATGTAGCGGTTGTTTTACCGATTACGATTCTTTTGCTTTTTACGGCAAAGAAAATGACATTTCGTGTACTGGCTCTGATATCTACCGTTTGCCAGTTGATTATGCTGTATGGCTCACAGTCATTGACCGGACTGATTGGTGTTGCCGGAGCTGTTATTGCAGCACTGATTTTTCTGCTTCCCTATGCGAAAAAGCATCTGCTTGTTTCGGTTGGAGCGGTTGTTGTGTGTATTGCTGCGGTGGTCTGCGTGCTCGTTGCAAAACCCGGCATTTTAAACCGATTTACGGGCAGCGAGGGAGAAAAAACGACGAATACTATTTCGTCCATTCAGACAGAGAAAAATTCGTTTGAAATTGTGACCGGCAGCGGAAAGACGGTTGTAGGAGAGTTTACTTCGACTGACAGTATCGGTTCCTTTTCTTTGAAGGATAAAAAGGGAAAAACACTGGAGACTGCGACAAATAATAATGTTGTGACGATTGCAGAAAAAGGATATGAAAAGATTAAATTCTCGGCATCTGCTGTCGAGGTCGATAAAACAACGATTCCGTGTCTTGAAATTGGTGCAGATGGAAAAACGTGGGATTTGGTGAAAAAAGATAATAAACTTTTGTATTATAATCCGCAGGGACGATTGGACAAACTGAGAAAAGTGGATTCGATTGGTTTTGAAAATAATTACGATTTTGCGACCCGCCGTGGTTATATTTGGTCACGTACATTTCCAATGCTTAAATCAACGGCCTTGATTGGTGTTGGTGCGGATAATTTTGTATATGAATTTCCGAATAATGATTATGTGGGAAAAGTGAATTCTGAGTTTAATGCGCAGCTTATTACGAAACCGCATAATATGTATCTTCAGATTTGGACGCAGGACGGTATGCTTGCCTGTCTGGCATTGATTGCTTTGTACGTGATGCTTGTTATTGCAACATGGAAGAATTGCATGAATGCAGAGAAAAAGACATGGCTTCAAAAAACAGCAATGGCAATTTTTTGTGGTGCCAGTGGTTACATGGTAGTTGGTCTTGCAAATGATTCAAGTGTATGTGTGGCACCTTTGTTCTGGATCCTTATGGGACTTGGGTTTGCCGTAAATCATATGATAAAACGCAGTAAAGCGAAAGAGGAAGAACAGTAAAATACGGAGGTGATTGTATGGCTCGAAGATGCAGTGTGGAAAGAGCAAATAAACAAATTGGCGGTTTCGCCAGTGCAAAGAAAAATATGGTGATTCAGTACGAAGGACGTGAACGTTCGACAAAGCATTTGTTGGAATTGATTCACGATGATGTTTTAACAAAAGGAGTTGCAGAAGAGGAAATTGAACAGCTTGATATTTACGTGAAACCGGAAGAACAAGCAGTTTATTATGTGGTGAATCAGAAAATTGAAGGCCAGATTGCATTCTAAAAGGATGTGGGACAAGAATGTCGGAAAGGAAGAAAATTATGGCAACGGTTTATGTAATTGCAAACCAAAAGGGCGGTATTGGTAAGACGACAACCGCTACAACATTAGCAGGGATTTTGAATCAAAAAGGAAAAACTTTATTAATTGATGCGGACCCGCAGGGGAACAGCACAAGTACCTATCAGGCAGCAATTGAGGATACGGCAACTCTTTATGATGTCATGGTTGATGAGGACCCGGTGCCGCTTGATGAGGCTGTGCAACACATGGAGAACGGAGATATTGTAGCTTCGGACCCATTGCTTGCCAAGGCGGGAAAACTTTTAGATGGAAATGTGGAAGGAATGTACCGTTTGCAGGATGCGCTTGAAATGTTAGACGGCTATGATTACATCGTAATTGACACAGCACCATCGCTTGATATTGTATTGTACAACTGTTTGATTGCTGCGGATGAAGTGATTATCCCGGTCACGGCGGATGCCTTTGCACTGCAGGGACTAACAAAACTCAGTGATACAATTCATGCTGTTCAAAAGCGTCAGAACCGCAATTTGCAGATTGCCGGCCTTTTGCTTGTGAAGTACGCCGGCCGCTCCAATTTGGAAAAAGATGTGCGTCAGGAAATCGAGGAAGTTGCCACACAGCTTGGCACTAAATTGTTCCCAACGGCAATTCGCGAGTGCGTCAAAACAAAAGAAGCACAGTTGAAAAAACGACTGCTCAGCGATTATGCGCCAAACTGTACCACGATGCAGGATTACAACCAGTTTGTAGAAGAACTGCTTGGAAAGTAAGATACATAAATGAAATATCTTGTGTTATATAAGGATGTCAGGGGCAAGCTTTTTGCTCGGGCATCCTATTTTATTGCTTATTTTCCAATGCCATATTCTTTCATAAGTTCTTTTTGATAGTCAGTATCTACCATGGCACGCTGCATGTCTTCCAAACGGTTGTCGTCTAGTAAACGGAGATTTAAGGTGTTAATTTCATGGATGCCGCGTTCTTCGCCGATAGTGATACCGCGTTCCTCACCAATGGCAATCCCGCGAGTTTCGCCACGTTCTTCATACATATCTAAAAGTACACACATATTGATATGTCCTCCTTTTTCGTTTTGTTTATCGATTAATTGCTTTGCTTTTATGTAACGGTCGTCATTTGCGACGGCGGCCAGCCAGTCTAAAAAGGCTTCCGGATGGTCAAGTTTAAAATCCGTCGTGCGGAAAAAAGATTCTAATTTTTCTTTGTCATTTTTGCATGACAGATACCGGACGATGTATTTAAAGTCGGAGTGATACATCTGCATCGTGGACTCGGATTGATTGGCTAAGTTGATAATGCCAATTGAATGAGGTGAAATCCACTGCTCAAATTCCTCACGTATATCGTCGGGGATATTAAGCACATCCTGTAATTGTTTAGGTTTTTTTCACTCTTTTTGGCTGTAATTCAAAACAAGTGTAATAACCGGATCCAGTTTTTGAGCGTCATGAATCTCCTTGGTAATAGGAGATGGATAAGCCTGTTGCTGTCGATTTGCCTCTTTGATTGTCCGGACCTGCTCCATATATTTTGCATGTTGATATCCCATGTCGCGGACGGGCATAATGTTATTGATATCGCTCTGGTTTTCCAGACAGACAAAGAAGCGGGTGTTATATTTTTTGTTACACTTCATCGGTACATCCATCTGCAGTTGTTTCAGTTTGTTGTCAGAAGAGGACTTGGTAATCAGTTCACCGGGTTCTCGTGATAATTCGTTCGCAGATATATAATGTCTGCCTCCGAATAAGTTTACATTAACGATGTCGGAAAAAACATCTTTGTATTGTAATAAATTCTTTTCAGCTAAATCTTTACTTCCCAATAGCATGCCTCCTTTTATCAAATAGAAATAACAAGGAGAACGGTTTTGCTCCCACCCTTGTTTGTAAATATACTAGCACGCAATGAAGAAAAAGTCAATATATTTTATTACAATCGTAAAGCGACTTGCGCCCGCTTGAAAGGAAGTTAAAAACAGCATAAAGGGCGAAAAAACGTAAAAAAGAGAGGCGCAAAACGACTTGATGGTAAAGAGGGGCGTATTGCGCTGAGAATTTTTGAAAAGTGAAAAAAGTGGGGGTGGTCAGATTACGGAAAAAACAGAATCACAGTGCAAGGTTTCTGGTGGTGATACAGTTGGAGGTTTAATTGGTAAAACACAGTATGTTAATAGTTGGAGAGATGCTTCATATACCACTTGCAAATTGGACGGGACAAATTAGGGAGGAATACTGTTTGGATGTTTTCCAACCACAGATTATAATTGTTCCGACGTAAAAGTATATTATCCAAAAGAATGTTATGAGGAAAAGGGATGGCAGGATACCGGTTGTGACTTGAATGGGGGCGGCAGTACGAAAAATTATTTTACAAATGCCGCGAGACCAAAGGAATCCGTTTTGATGTCGTAGCAATTGCTGACCGTGCTTTTTATAAAAACAGAAAAATTCGCCGTGCTCTAATTGGCACGAACATACAGTCAATCGGGAAAATGGCGTTCTACGGTACAAGGCAGCTGAGGTACATAGACATAAAAACAAAAAAACTGAAAGTTATTGGAAAAAAGGCGTTTATTGGAATTTATCCGGCGGCGAAAATAAAAATTCCTCGTACGAGAAAGAAAAAGTACATCAAATTACTTGCCAACAAATACGGTTAAAAGAAAAAAGCAGAGAGTTCACAAAATGGAATTCTCTGCTTCAGACTGTAGACAAAGTCCACGACAAATGTCGTGGATTTTTCTCGTATTAAAGCA
>ENA-ORTT01001654-ORTT01001654.1-human-gut-metagenome-genome-assembly--contig:-NODE-1654-length-20839-cov-3.768380_pt1 | contig 20839 bp, 14 predicted proteins | sample MGYA00242074_ERZ509197 | MGnify/ENA primary metagenome ERZ509197 (study PRJEB26280, sample SAMEA2338789) | human gut metagenome | biome: human gut; feature: human-associated habitat; material: faeces...
AGTGGCGGACCGTATCCGTTCCTTCCTGCACTTCTCTGTGCCGGATGAGGGACCTCTGGCTGATATGGAAAGCTGGATGCCGGACTTCATGCAGGGTCTGGCAAACGGTATCACGACCAACACCAGCCTTGTGACTGCGGCGGCGGAGAACCTGTCCACCACGCTGTCTACCTCCATCACCAACTCCATGAGGGGAGTGGAGCAGGCATACAGTAAGAGCTGGACAGCCATCAGCCAGACGGCAAGAACCGGAACGGCAGGGGTAAGTGCCGCGATGAGATCCGCATGGAGTTCCATTACGACCAGTACCACCAGCACATGGAACAGCATCAAGACCACCATCCAAACCAGCTTTGCGGCGGTGAAATCTAATGTGATTTCCGCAACAGTAGCAGTGAAAACGTCCATGACCAGTGCATGGAATGCAGTGAAGTCGCTGACAACGACCAGCTGGAATGGAATCAAGAGCGTTATCACCACAGCATGGAACGGAATCAAGTCTCTGACTACTTCGGCAACTGCTTCTGTAAAATCTTCCATGATAAGCGCATGGAATGCAGTGAAAACTCTGACGAACACCAGCTGGAATAGTATCAAGACGGTCATCACGACTGCATGGAACAGCATCAAGAGTCTTACAACTTCCTCTGTATCCGCAGTTCGCAGTACGGTCACAAGTGGCTGGAACACACTGAAATCCGCCACGACCTCTACCTTCAACAGCATCAAGTCCACGGTGTCTTCGGCAATGTCCAGCCTGCGCAGCACGGTTTCTTCCGGTGTTGCAAGTATCAGGAGCAGCTTTAACTCGCTCGGTTCGATTGCTTCTTCGGCATACCGCTGGGGCGCAGATATCTGTTCCCAGATGGCGGCAGGTGTCCGGGCAGCAGCCGGTTCCGTGATCGCAGCGGCAGAAAATGTCGCAAGCAGGGTCAGAAGTCTGCTGCATTTCTCTGTGCCTGACGAAGGACCTCTGTCCGATGCAGACACCTATATGCCTGACTTCATGAAGCTGCTGGCGACCGGCATTAAGAAAAATGTCAAGTCGGTAGTGAAGGCTGTGCAGGGGCTTGCCGGGTCTATGAGCAGCAACCTCACGATTCCGGTGGATTCTCTGGGCGACTGGATGGATTCTGTGGTCGGCAGTTTTGCTACCACGATCAAGAGAAGCCAGAGTGGTATCGGCAGTGCTGCAAGGGATGTGGGCAGCGGTATCCAGTCCCAGCTGATGACCGGGCTTTCCGGACTGAAAACACAGTTCCAGCAGCTCTGGACTGACCTGCAGGGCATCACCAAAACTGCAGTCGGCAGTATGAGCGATGAAGTGAAGCAGGGCTTTGCGGATATGAAGGATTCTATTGGAGAGTTGAGTTCTCAGATCAGTTCCCTTGGAAATGCGATCCGCAGCCTTGGCGATACCTTCGACTCGGATTTCCTAAAGAGCCTGGGCAACGGCATCAGCAAAGTCGGTGACACGGTCAATACGGTCACCGGTCTTGTGGACAAACTCGGCTCCATGAAGAACACAATCGGAAACCTCGGCAGTACGTTGCAGAACCTCGGCAATGTCCTTGGCTCCGAAAACGGAGGCGGTCTGCTATCCAACATCGGCAGTTTCCTGTCGAAGATCGGCAGTGCAGATGGCGGTCAGATCGTGTCGAACTTTGGCAACCTGATCTCCGGGCTGACCTCCAAAATGGGCGGTCTGGGAGAGGGAATCTCCGGCATCATCTCGAAGCTGGGAAGCCTTGGCTCCAGCGGTGGGGGAATCCTGTCGAATCTGGGCGGGCTGCTTTCCGGTGTAGTGTCGAAGATCGGTGGCTTAGGTGGCAGTCTTTCCGGCATCGTATCGTCTATTGGTTCTTCGCTGGGCGGTATTGCCGGGACAGTTGGCACAACGCTTTCCGGTCTGCTCGGTTCTGTGGGTACGACCGTATCCGGTCTGGCTGCTGGCGCAGGTACAGCTCTTGCAGGGGTAGCAAGCTCCGCAGGTGGTTTCCTCGCATCCGCAGGTACAGCACTTGCTGGCCTGGCGGGTCCTGCAGGTATCGCAGTGGCAGCCGTTGGCGGCATCGGTCTTGGACTGACCGCTCTCTGGAAAAACTGCGATGGATTCCGGGAAGGAGTCACGAATATCTGGAACAAGGTCACTTCGGTATTCTCGAATGGAGTAAACGCCATTAAGAATGGTATTTCCAATGCGGCTTCTGCCATCGGCAATGTGGCATCGTCCATCTGGGGCGGTATCAAGAACGTGGCTTCCTCGGCAGTCAGCTGGGGCAAGGACATCGTTGGCGGCATTGCAGGAGGCATCAAGAAGGGTGTGAGCTGGGTCGGCAGTGCGGTCAAGAGTGTGGCAAGCGGTATCCGTTCGTTCCTGCACTTCTCGGTGCCGGATGAGGGGCCGTTGGCAGATGCGGACACCTATATGCCCGACTTCATGAAGCTGCTTTCCGGCGGCATCAAGAAAGGAGAAGGCAGTCTGATCAGCCAGATCAGGTCGATGGCAGCAAAGGTGCAGCAGGGTATGGAGGGTATCAGTTCCTTCAGCCTGCCAGAACTGACCTTGCCGCACTTCGATGGCTCTGGCTGGAACTTCCCGCAGGCAGCTCTGGCCGGAGGCGGTACCACCCGGACGACCAACCTTGGCGGTGTGTATATTACGGTCAATGGCTATAACGCTCGGAACGACGATGAACTCGCACAGACCGTTGCCGATAAGATCAACGGCATGATCCACGAGGATGATTCAGTTTTCAAGTAAAGGAGGAGATGCGTATGGGCTACAACACCCCAAAGCAGACAGTATCACAGTTTCAGTTAAAAGGCAGATACGCCAGACAGTATCTGTCCTTTGCCGGGAAGTCCAGTAAGGACTTCCTATTATATTTGTCTGGACCCGGTGTGTATGATTCCCCGGCTGCGGATGTGGAGAGTACCTCCGTACCCGGCAGGAACGGGGATATCATCACCGAGAATGCAAGGACAGGAAGACGCAGATATCAGAACGTGGATATCAAGTATAAGGCATTTTTCTTCAACGGTCTGCCAGCCAAGACAGCAGCGGTCAAGGCGTGGCTGTTATCTCCGATCGGGTATCAGAAATTGCAGGATACCTACGATCCGGATTTTTTCCGGATGGCGGTCTGCAAGGATGCCCTGGAATTTGATGTGACAGCCCAGAAAGCCGCTGAGATGGAGCTGACATTCAACTGTAAGCCCCAGAGGTGGAGCGTGGATGGGCAGAGGGTGATCCGGCTGGATGGCAGGTCGACCTTAAAGAACCCCTTTGCTTTTCCGGCACAGCCCATCTTCAAGGTTTATGGGGACAGCGGCGGTGAGCTGTATGTAGGTGAGGAGAAGATCACCATCCACAGTATTAAGGACTACGTGCTGCTCAACTGTGAAACGCACAACGCTTACAACGCTTCCGGCTTCTGCAATGAGACCATCCTTTCGGATGACTTCCCGGAACTGCCGGAGGGAAAGACACAGATCACATGGACAGGCGGTATCACAGCGGTGGAGGTGACTCCTCGCTGGTGGACGCTTTAAGAGGGAGGTGCAGCCAGTGATCCCATGTTTATATGCATCAACAGAGATGAAGTTCAATCATAACGGTATTGGAAAGCTGGCAGATGCACAGTCCTGTACCGTAACGGAAAAGAGAAACGGAAGCTATGAACTGAAGCTGGTCTGTCCGGCAGATGGCATCCATGCAGAGATGCTGGAGGAGGGGAATATCATCCTTGCCAAGCCATCCGATACCATGCAGTCTCAGCCGTTCCGCATCTACAAGATCACGACCCCGATTGATGGCAAGCTGGAAGTGCAGGCACGGCATATTTCCTACCAGCTCAACTTTATCACGGTATCACCATTTTCAGTGACCGGATGTGGCGGGGCAATGCAGGGGCTGAAAAGCCATGCGGCTTCCGACTGTCCGTTTAATGTCTGGACGGATGTGGAATCCAGTGCAACCTTTACGCTGGGAGTTCCATCCTCCTTCCGAAACTGCCTTGGAGGTATGGCCGGGTCAGTTCTGGATGTTTTTGGCGGTGAATTCGAGTGGGACCGGTATACAGTCAAGTTCCATAAGGCAAGAGGTGTCGACCATAACGTCCACATTATCTACGGTAAGAACCTGACGGATTTCAAGATGGAAAAATCTATCGAGAACACGATCACTGGTGTGCATCCGTACTGGGTAGATAACGAAACGCAGGCGGTTATGGAACTGCCGGAGAAGGTGGTGCTGCAAAGCAAACGGTCAATTCCTTACCAGAAGATCACCGTGCTGGACTGTACCAGTAATTTTCAGGAAAAGCCGAGCGAAACGGCACTCCGGGAATACGCACAGAACTATATCGACACCACGGACTTAACAGAGCCGGAGATTGATATCAATATCGACTTTTTACAGCTCTGGAATACGCCGGGGTATGAGGACATCGTGGAAGCAGAGCGTGTTTCCCTTTGCGATACGGTCCATGTGTTTATCTCAAAGCTGGGAATCGAAGTCAGTTCCAAAGTCACCGAAACAGAGTATGACGCGCTACTGGAACGCTATAACAGCATCACGCTCTCAAACTCAACGGTCAGCAGCCGAAATTCTTCTCTGACCGGTTCGCTCAACAGCATCCGGAATACAGCAACGATTGCCTACGATACGGCAGTCCGTGCGGAGACAGCAGTGGGAGAGCAGGTCGGTGGGATCACAGCATCTATCATTTATGATGGTACGCTTTTTGCTGCGCTGTTTGGACTACATTATAAAAATGAGACGGACAGCAAGGGAAACACGACCCGGTATGCATTTAATGCGGCGACTTTGAAACAGTCCACGGTCGCATGGAAGAACAGCTCTGCCGGGCTGTTTGTATCCACGGATGGCGGTAAAACGTGGGGCTATGGCTGGGAGTCGAATGACACGGCAGTCAGGACGGCGATCCTGCTGGAACAAACCCTCAAGGAACTGGATGACCGATACAAGAAAGACACGGAGCTTTCCGAGGAGCTGCTGAAGGAACTGGATGAGCGGTACAAAACAGCGACCGCCATTTCTGCTGAGCTTCAGAAAACGCTCGATCAGCGGTACGAAACAGCAAAAAAGCTGTCCAAGGATTTATATGAGGAACTGGATAAGCGGTATGGCACCCTTACGGAAATCTCGGAAGATCTGCAAAAGGAGTTGGACGAGAGATACAGTGCGGCGAAGAAGCTGTCGGAAGAGGTCGAAAAAGAACTGGATGAAAAGTACCAGCCGAGTATCCCGGTATCGGAAACCGCACCGGAAGCCCCGGCAGCAGATACGCTCTGGGTCGATAAGAAGAACCTGCAGTTAAAGCTCTGGGATGGAGAACAGTGGCAGACCATCGGCTATGAGCCGGAACAGCCAACGGAACCGACCACACCGACGGAGCCGGAAAAGCCGGAGCCGGAGAACCCGGACACCGAAGGAAAAGATAATGGGAACAAAGAAGAAACAGATGATAAGAAGTCCGATCAGGAAGGAGGGGGCGCGTAATGGTCACAAGCATTTATCAGGAAGTGGAGCTGTCGCTGACGGAGAACCTGATCCCGGTGACAGTTCCGGTTAAGCAGTATGACAACAAAGCACGGAAAGTTCGCTGTGTTTTGTATAACAACTCGGTGCAGTATTTCGTGCCACAGGACTGCATCGTTGCCTGTTCCGGTACCAGACCGGACGGTACGATCTTTCACTACACCAGCGAAACAGCATCCGACCTTGTGTTTGTTGAAAATGGGGCGGTCGTCTTTACGATCACGACCTTCATGACCGCACAGGCCGGGCGGTTTCCGCTGGATGTTGTTATGCTCAGCACAGCGGGGGATGTCCTTGGTTCGTTCTCCCTCACATTGAAGGTGGAGCGGGCGGCCATTAACAACGGCAAGATCGCCACCTATACCTACGCGGGTGTGGTGGAAGCTATCCGTAAAGGTCTGCTGGAAGTGTATATCACGGATGATGGCTATTTTGCCGTTGTGTCGGAGGATGGACTCGGCTTCAGTGACAAGTCGGAATCCAGCACCATCCAGAAATTCATTGAAAATCTTTTGAACTGTACGGTTACGGATGACGGCTATCTTGCTTTCACCACTGAAGACGGTCTGAAGCTCATCTTTTCAATGGACGGTGACGGACGGCTGATCGTAGAGTTTGCAAACGGCTGATAGAGCCGGGAAAGGGGAAAATATGTCGGAATATATCGGCAACCGAATCGTCCCTCGCCATGATGGTGTCTGGGACAAAGCAAAAGAATATGAACCTCTTACCATTGTGTATGAGGAATCCACAGGCGACAGCTATATGAGCCGGAAACCTGTGCCGGCCGGAACGCTTCTGTCACAGGAGAAATACTGGGCGATGTGTTCCCGGTTCTCGGAGCAGATGGCTCTGTACCGCCAGAATACGGCAGAAGAAGTGGAGCAATTCCGCAAGGATACTGCAGCAGATGTAGAACAGCTTCGTGCAGATACTGCATCAGATGTGGCAGCCCTGCGCAAGATGACCGCGCAGGATGTGGCGGATATCACCCAGAAGGTCGATGCCGCAAACAGTGCGGTTGCAGCCAGTAAGTCTGAGATGGATAAGACAGCAGAAACGCTGAAAGCCCAGATCAATGCCAATGTCAAGGCATCTACGGACAAAAATGCCAACTATGCACAGGAGCTGGTAGATGTTCGTGTGGATGATGAGGGAAAGACTTATCCCACAGCCGGTGACAATATCCGTGCGGTCGGCAGGGTGCGTTCCATGCAGAATATCATGAAGAACTGGGTGATCAAAAATGGTTACGCAAACCAGAACGGCAACCTTGTAGCTTCGGAAAGTTGGCGCGTGGCGCACATGGTCCCGGTCAGCGGTGATGCGATTCTGGTGGACGGTCAGTTCGGCTATATGAGCGGCCGGGATGACTATAACAACGTGGTCTGCTATGACATGGACCGTAAGTTCCTCGGTGGCTGTTTCCGGGCAGAGAGCGGCAAGGTCTATGACAACTATGTGATCACACTGCTTCCGAATACCCGTTTCATCTCTGTCACCACCAATGAAAAGCTGTTCTCGAAGCTCTCGGTGTACCTCTATGACAACATGCTCCCGATGAGATTGCTGTCAAATTACGCAACAGGCTGGCAGTGGATGAACGGCAGCGTGGATATCAGGTTCACGGGCAGCAAGGTGACAGTCACATTCCCGGAGGGAAAGAGTGTATATGTCTGCCGCCGTACAAATGGTACACAGTACGAACAGACGAAACTGGTGGCGGAAAACAGTACCTCGTTTGACTTTGCAGTAGTGGGAAAATGGTGGGCGATCTACTATGATGGTGCGGAAGCATCCGCAAACGAGACGGGAGAAAAGACAGAAGTCCCTGTCATTAAGGTGGAAAATACAAGCGGCGATAGCTGGGGCGATCTATTCACAAAGGGCCGCTTTGTGTTTGCGGTCTTTTTTGACTGGAATGTGGTGTACGCAGCTCCTTCGAGCAGCGGTACAGTCATCAACGGGATCGATTATGGCAATCCAGCCAAGATTGCGAATACTGCGATGACCTGGCACAAGTACCGTTCAGCAAAGATGTTCCTCGCTACAGGCCAGTTTGCGATCGATACGGTCAACCGCACCATTCAGGTCACGAAACGTATCCTGGCGGTTGTCGATAACGGTGCTTACTACTGGATCAGTGCTAGTGAGGAGCCGGTACCGATGTTGGATAGTACGGAAGCAGAAAAGCATCACATGCTGATCCTTGCCTATGACTCGTCCATAGATCAGATCAATCTTTACAACACTGCACAGTTCCGGGCATTGGGAGTAAACGGCTACTATATCGCTGCATGGTATGAAAACCATTTCTGGTATCCGCACATGGGTTCCTCTTTCAGCATTGTGCTGGATGGCACGACTTATAAGGCTGGTGAGCTTTTCGATGAAGAACGGCGTGATTCCTATATCGAAAAGAAGTATGAGGACCGCTTTCAGCAGCTCCGCACGGATCTTGCCGGTAAGGATTCCCGCCATATGTATCTGGCAAGCGGCGGTATTACCATTGACCAGGATGCCGGTACGATCCAGGTCAGTACCAAGTGTCTGGGTGTTCCGGATACGTTCCACTATGAGTGGATCATGGCAGGCGATCCGGTAGAGATGGCATTTAACACACCCAGCTCGACATTTGGTATGCCGATGCGCATCCTCGCTTATGATGCTGGTACGAAAATCATCAATCTGTACGACACCAGCCTGTTCCGAAAGCTGGGTACGAATGGTTTCTATATTGCATCCTGGTATCAGAGCAAGCTGTATAATCCGCACATCCACCCGGATGTGAAGTTCATTGTGGGCGGTAAGGAATACAAAGCGGGCGATCTCTTCGCAGATAACGCGGCATCTTTCATCCCGAAGCGTATCACGGATTATGTGCAGAAAGCCATTACTCCGGCTGTAGAGGATGACATCGTGACCCCATCCCACTGGGACTGCATGGAGGGTCGCCAGCTTTCCATCTTCTTTGACTGTCTTTCCCGCCACGATGGCAAGGAAAATCTGTATGTGCTCGCCAGAGGCACGAATGCACCGAGCCTGACCCGGAACGAGTACTGCATGAACTACACGCCGACGAAGGACAGTACGGATTTTGCACTGACCGTCCGCCGTCTGGATGAAGATGACTGCCATACGGTATCGTCCAAACCTGTCCAGGTCAGGGTCCACCATAAGCTGAAGGACAAGCTCACAAAGAATATCTGCATCTGTGGAGACTCTCTCGTTGACAACGGTTCTGTGGCAACGGAAGTGTACCGTCTGCTGGCAGAGGATAATGACTGCGTGATCCACCAGCTGGGAACGAGAGGACCGTCTGGCGGCAAGCACGAAGGACGTGGCAGCTGGACCTTTGCCCGGTATCTGGCAGACACGGATTACGCCGGCAAAACGAATGCATTCTGGGATAAGATCAAAGGCCGTCTGGATTTCCAGAAATACTGTGAGACCAACGGCTATGAGGGTATCGACTACTTCCTAATCGCACTTGGCACCAATGATGTGTCGCAGGGCACTACACTGTACCGCACGGAAGCAGAGGTGCAGAAGTTCGTGGATCAGGCGAAGCAGTTCATCGATGCGCTGCTGGATAAGGAAACGGGCTTCCCGAACTGCAAGATCGGTATCGGTCTTTGTGGTCCCGGTTCGGATTATTCTTTTCAGTGCGGTTCCAGCATGGGTATCTTCCATATGAGCATCAACACGCTGAACCTTGCGCTGATCAAGGCATTCGATGCCGGCAAGTACCGCAAAAACGTGACCTGTTTTGCCCACGGCCTTCGCACGGACCGCCGTCTGGCATTCCCGTATTCGGATAAGCCGGTGACGAACCGATTCACGGAAACCAGCCGGACGCTGACCAACAGCATTCATCCGTCCGGAAGAGGGTATCAGGCATGGGCAGACGGCTATTACTGCCAGATCCGTGCATGGCTGACGGAAGACAGCAAATAAATTTCCACCGTCCCTGACAGACATACCTCCCAAATGCCTGTGAAACGGTGTTCATTATAGAAGGAGTATACACAAGGCGGCATTGACCGTCTATTTTTATGCCCAAATGGGCAGGAAAGGACAAGATTATGCAGAATGTGATCGACAAGATTGAATGGATGTTCGCAGGTCTGGGTGGTTTCCTGGGCTGGTTCTTTGGCGGGTTTGACGGCTTTTTGTATGCACTGGTGGTGTTCGTGGTCTGTGACTACTTCACCGGGGTGCTGGCGGCAGCCATCAAGCATGAGCTTTCTTCTGAAGTTGGCTTTAAGGGCATCGCCAAAAAGGTGTGCATCTTTGTGCTGGTTGGAATCGCCAACATCATTGACACACAGATCCTCCAGAATGGAGCCGCCATCCGTACAGCAGTGGTGTTCTTTTATTTGGCGAATGAAGGCCTGAGCTGCCTCGAAAATGCAGCAGTCATCGGTCTTCCTGTGCCGGAGAAGCTCAAGGAGATGCTGGCACAGCTGAAGGCAGAAAAAGAGAATAAGGACGATTGATCGATGGGGAGAGGTGTAACAGCCTCTCCCTCAATTTTAGGAGGAAAGCATTATGAGTAAGAAAGAGTATCCCGCAAAACTGACGAACGGTTATTACCGTGTGCGTGAAGTCTGGGAAGATGAGGCATCCCAGTTTGGCGCGTACCGTCTGCTGGCGAATGCGAAAGCCAAGTGTGATGAGAACCCCGGCAGTCGTGTGTTCGACAATGACGGTAACGTGATCTATCCGGAAGAGGCTGTCCCGGATACCGGTGCAGATGAGAGTGAGGAGAAAGCAGTCGTGGACGATATCCCGGAAGATGAGCCGGAAACCACAACCCCTGTGGAGGATACCCCGGCGGAGAAAGAAGCGGAGGTCGAAGTGGACTAGGACGAGTTCCCGACTGCGGAGGAGCTTCCGGCGACCATTGCCTACGGCAAGCTCAAGACCCTTATGAACATCCGCAAAAAGCCGAGTCTGGATGCAGAGGTCGTAGCGGTCTACAAGAAGAATGCCCTTGTGGAAGTCGTGCAGTTCTGTGATGGCTGGCTGAAGATCAAATGTGCCGAAGCAGAGGCCGGTGTCGCATATGTCCTGAACAGTGCGGACACCTATGCGTTCACAGCTGGCAGGATCTATACCGTTGTTCCCGGTGATAATCTCTGGAAAATCGCAGATAAGGAACTGGGAAGCGGCAGCCGCTGTGCAGATATCCGTGTGCTGAATGGTCTGACTTCCAATGCCATCCGGGTCGGCATGAAACTGCTGATCCCGTAACAACAGAATAACCACAGTACGAGGTTCAGAGTGATCTGGACCTCAATTTTTTTAGCAGGAGGAAATCATTATGGGATATACCAATAGTCCACTCGTTGTTTACACCAAGCTCTCCCCGAACCATTCCGGGCAGAGGACACACAGCATCGACCGTATCACACCGCATTGTGTGGTCGGTCAGCTTTCTGCGGAGAGCATCTGCGGCTGCTTTACCAGCACGAGCCGTCAGGCAAGCTGCAACTACGGCATCGGTACGGACGGTCGCGTGTCGCTTTGTGTCGAGGAAAAGAACCGCAGCTGGTGTTCGTCCAGCAATGCCAATGACCAGAGGGCGGTCACCATTGAATGTGCCAGCGACATGAATGAGCCGTATGCCATGAACAGTGCCGTATATGACTCTCTCGTCAAGCTCTGTATCGATATCTGCAAGCGTAACGGGAAGAAGAAGCTCCTGTGGCTGGGTGATAAAAATAAGACACTCAACTATGCTTCGGCGGCAGATGAAATGGTGCTGACCGTTCACCGTTGGTTTGCCAACAAAAGCTGCCCTGGAAACTGGCTGTATGCCCGTCTGGGTGATCTGGCCGCAAGGGTAACTGCAGCACTGGGCGGTTCATCCTCAACCGGCATGCAGGCGTTTTCACTGAAAAACCTGTCAGAAGCAGAGGCAGTGACAAAGATCGGTCCGTTGTTTACTGCGAACCAGAAAACCACTGGTATCCTTGCCTGCGTGTCGATGGCACAGTTCATTCTGGAATCCGGCTACGGTAAATCTGAGCTGGCACAAAATGCCAATAACTGCTTCGGCATGAAGACCTCGCTTTCCGGGAACAGCTGGAGCGGCAGCAGTTGGGATGGCAAGTCTGTCTATACCAAGAAAACGCAGGAGCAGAATACCGATGGCAGCTATGTGACGATCACCGCTGACTTCCGCAAGTACGCTTGTGTGGAAGACTCCATTGCAGACCATGCAGCATATCTGCTCGGTGCGATGAACGGCAACAGGAAACGCTACGAGGGTCTGGCAGGTTGTATCGATTACAAGAAAGCGGCACAGATCATCAAGGATGGTGGTTATGCTACCAGTCACACCTATGTGCAGAACCTCTGCAATATCATCGAGCGTTGGAACCTGACGCAGTATGATGCGGTAAAGGATTCTGAAAGCACCACTATTTCCGGCTGGTACCGTGTCCGTAAGAGCTGGCAGAATGCCGCTTCCCAGAAAGGTGCGTTCCACGACCTCACCTATGCAAAACAGTGTGCAGATAAGAATCCGGGCTATTATGTTTTTGACCCGGCGGGTAAGGCCGTCTACCCGGAACCGAAGTCTTCAGTCCCGTATACTGTGCGTGTATCCATTAAAGACCTCAACATCCGCAAGGGACCGGGCACGAATTACGGTAAGACCGGTTATTACACCGGGAAAGGCGTGTTTACTATCGTGGCAGAATCTGCCGGTGCTGGTTCTGCGAAGGGCTGGGGCAAGCTGAAATCCGGTGCAGGGTGGATCGCACTTGACTTTGCGGCCCGTATCTAAAAACACTCCCCGTCCTTACTGGGCGGGGCGTACATATCGTGCAGATAAGACAATAATCTCCCAGATTATTCTCCGTCTTTCTGCGCCGAAATTACTTGATAATATCACGAAACAGAGGGAATATGTGACTGCCCAAAGAGAAGAAAACGGGCAGGAAAGGAGCGAAAACTATGAGTACTGGTACGGATTTCCTTGCAAATCTGCAGAAAAAGACTGTGAAGAATACAGTACAGCAGAAACAGCAGAAGAGAGTAAATGCATCTGCTGTGGATGTCTCGGCTTTACTGGAAGCCGCTCTTGGAAAAAAGAAACCTGTGGAAGCTGTGGCAGATGTTCGTCAAAGTACGGATGCTGCCACAGCTTCTTTTTTACCACTGGCTGATACGCACCAAGGCAGGTCTACTCAACAAAAACCAAAAAACGCATCAGATAAAAAACAGACACCCCAAAAATCAAAAGACATCGTGGACGCCGGTATCACAGCTCTTATCCAGAAAGCTCTGGATGCCAAAAAGGTCATGGCAGAGCCGGACATTGCAGAACGGCTGCAGAGCAGTATGGAGAGTGAGTTTATGAAGCTCTTCACACCGGAAGAACCGCAGGATAACAAGTTTGTTTCGACGGCGACCTTCCGGGCTACCAAAAAGAAAGCCGGAACCCTTAATGTGGCAGCTTACATCCGCGTTTCTACGGACATGAGCGACCAGGAGAACTCCTATGAAACGCAGGAAAAATACTTTAACCAGCTGATTGAAAATAATCCGGCATGGAATGCAGTCGGTGTGTACTCCGATTACGGCATCTCCGGCACTTCCAAGGAAAAGAGAACCGGATTCCGCCGACTGATGCGTCATTGTAAGGACGGGAAGATCGACCGCATTGTGTGCAAGTCCATATCACGATTTGCCCGAAACACGGCTGACTTTATGAGTGCACTGGATGTCCTGCATGACTGCGGGGTAACGATTCTGTTCGAGAAAGAAAATCTGGATACGGCAGACCCGACCAGCGACTTCATCCTTACGACACTGGCAGCCATTGCACAGGAAGAAAGCCGCAGCATTTCCAGTAACATCCGGCTGGGGCAGAAGATGCGCTTTCCGAAGGGGGATGTTCCAAACAAGATCATGTACGGATACCGCTACAATGGGAAGATGGTTACCTCCGAGAGCGGATATGAGTATAAAGATATTGAGATCGTTGAGGAAGAAGCCAGGGTCGTCCGGCGCATTTTCCATGAAGTTGTGGAAGGGAAAGCCTATACGGAGATTGCAAGGGGACTGAACATGGACAAGATTCCGGCTCCTGTCACCGACGCAGTGAGAGTAAGAAAGAAAAAATCCAAGAAAGGGCAGTTAAACAGTGATCTGCTGGATGGATGGACAGGCGGGAATATCACGCGGATCGTCCGTGCCGAGCGGTACATGGGTGCAGTCCTTATCCAGAAGAAGTTCACATCGGATTACCTGACACATGAAGTCCGGGACAACAAAGGCGAAGTTCCTCAGTATTTTGTCCGGAACCATCATCCGGCAATCGTTGACGAGGACCTGTTTGAAAAGGCACAGGAAGTTGTAAAAGTAAACAGCGATTTATATAACAGGACAAGATCCGGCAAGAAGCCGAGAGCGTTTTCCCAAAGACTAATCTGCGGGGAGTGCGGCCGCTTTTTCCATGTGACAAACGGAAATGGGAACTATCCCATCTGGCGGTGCCCGACGAGCAGCCGGACGACAGGAAAACGTATCTGCCATGCAGAAAAAGTATACGAGGAACAGGTTGTCCGAGCCTTCCGTAAAGCAGTTCTGGAGCGGTTCCGGCTGACGCTTAAGCCCATCCATGACAACGTGGCTGTGGCAGACATCATGAGCGGCCGGTTCAAAGAGCAGTATGACAACTTCACCCCGGAAGCAGATTCTTTTGTAAGCCAGATGCTTGCACGGCTGGAGAGCATTCAGAAGCTGGATTTTATGGAACGCGACCGTGCTTTTTATAAAAAGCAGATAGCGGCCGCACACACCAGTGTGGAAAGCACCAGTAAGAAGATCCGGCTCCTGAAAAGTCAGGTGGATGTGATGCAGACCCGTCTGGAACTTCTCGGTGACGAGATGATCGACCCTGCTTCTATTGAGGAGAAGAAAAAGCTCATTGAGAAACTGGAGTGTGATATTCAGAAGGACACGGACACTGAGCAGAAACTGACCGAACAGCTCGACTATATGGAAGACTACTGGGAAGAACTGGAGGGCGACTATGAACGAAGGGAAAAGGCAATCGAGTGGATGAAGAACCTCCCGGCGGGGCGGGATGGTACGGTGGCCTTTCTGAATGAAGTGACCGAAGAACACTGCAAGGCATTCCTCCTCTCCATCACGATCCATTCACCGCTGAAGTTTACGGTCCACTGGTTCGATGACACCAAGACCGAGGTAGAGATGGATTCCAATATCGAAGATTACCGCAATACCGCAAGCTATTATGACGGGCATACGATGCGCGACGGCAACCAGCGGAAGAGGTATGTAAGATAAGACCAGTTGCAAGGCTGGAAGAAAGGAGCAGATTATGACAAGACAAAAAGTGGATGTGATCCCCGCCAGTGTGCGCTCGGTACAGAACGGCGGGCAGCTGAAAAGCCAGACCAACATCCGTGTGGCGGCTTACTGCCGTGTTTCCACCGGCGATGAGAGCCAGCAGACTTCCTACACGACACAGAAAGCATTCTACAAAGACCTCATCACCCGGAAGCCCGGCTGGATCTTTGCCGGCATCTACGCGGATGAAGCAAAATCTGGTACGAACCGGGAACATCGAGAAGAATTCAACCGCATGATAAAAGATGCGATGAATGGAAAGCTGGACTACATCGTTACAAAGTCCATTTCCCGATTCGCACGAAACACCATTGACTCCCTGACCTGTACCCGTGAGCTTCGGCAGCTGAAGCCGCCAGTGGGTATCTATTTCGAGAAAGAAAACATCGACACGCTGGACGCCAAAGGTGAGCTGATCCTGACGATCCTTTCTGCACTGGCACAGGATGAGAGCCGTTCCATTTCCGATAACATCCGATGGAGCATCCAGAAGAAGTTCCAGTCTGGTGTCCCGCATATCAATCTGAAACGGATGCTGGGATATGAGCTTGGGGAAAATAAGCAGTGGGTCATCGTGCCGGAGCAGGCAGAGATCATCCGCTACATTTTTGACCGTTTCGTGAAAGGCCAGACGGCGAATAAGATCGCTCAGGAGCTGAACCAGATGGAAAAGTTCACGGTCAATGGAAAGAAGTGGAGTGCCAGCTCGATCCTGATCGTCTTGCGGAATGAGAAGTATGTGGGCGATATCGAGATGCAGAAGACCATCACGAAGGATTTCCTTACCCACCGTTCCAGCATCAACAAGGGCGAAGCACCCCGGTACTATGTGAAGAACCATCATGTGGGCATCATCGACCGTGTGACTTGGGACAAAGTGCAGACTATGCTGTTCGAGAAGCCGAGGGCAGACATGACGAAAGGCCCTGGCAAGAAAAAGGTAAAGAGCATTAAGGGTTCTCCGTTTGGAAACCTGCGCTGTGGTGCGATCCTGGAGAATGGACCGGATGCCGGAAAGCCCTGCGGGGAGGGATTCTTCCGTACAACCTACACGGGTGTGGCAAATGGTTACAGCGATGAGCGGAGTCTTAAGGCGACTGGTGAGGATACCGGAGAGTATCTGGAAAAATACACCTATTCGTATCCCGTTTGGCGGTGCAAGCGTAAGGTCGGGGAGCGGGACGGTGAGCCGCCGAAGAACGGTTCTCCCGACCAGAAAGCGTATTGCCGGAGTAAGAAAGGCTGCATGTCGGATGAGGAAAAGGAAGCGGCAAACAAGCGCTGCCCCTCAGAACGCTACCATGAGTGTGCGCTGGAGCAGAGTTTCATGGAACTGCTCTACAGCATGAAGCGTGACTTTGAACAGCACGGTGATGCCTCCATGATCGTGACGATGTTTGATAACGCCTATGAGCAGGCTGTCCGGCTGGCGAATAACAACAGCATCTCGGTGCAGAGGATGGCAACGGTGGAGAATCAGATCAAGGAGATGGAAGAACGCCTGCAGGATGCCATCAGCCATCAGGTGGCGGCGCTTCGGGAAGCTGCACTGGAACAGAACGTGGAACTGAATGAAGCCTTTTCCAACGGGGAAGTGACCATTGACGACATCGACCTGGACATCCGGAGCGGACTGACACCGGGAAGCATCGGAGTGAGCTTCTATGGAACGGAAACGGAGGAAGGTTCGGAAGCCCAGATTTATACAGAACTTGTGAACGACCTGCAGGAACGGCTGAAAACACTCCAACAGGAACGGCAGACGATCGAGGAGGAACAGGGTGTGCTGGCGATCATGAAAAAGAACTTTGAATACTTCCTTGCCTGCCTGAAAGAACTGCCGGATACCAATGCAGGCGGAATGCCGCTGAGAGTCAACGGTCTGGATGTACAGGGAACCCTGCTTCGGGATGTGGACGGAAATGCCATCGAAGGCCGGAAACGTGCCATCACCAGCGGAAAGCTCAAGCTGACTCCTGAGCGGATCGCAGAAGCACCAGATATGCTCCACTTTGAAAAAGGCATCTACTGTGCTTTTGTTGAGAGCGGGGTACTGCAGGGGGATGTGGCAACCTATAAGACAAACTTCGGTGTGACACTGACCTCAAAAGGCAACCGCAGAACGCTCGACAGCTTCATGGGTTATAAGCGGAGTGACATGGACGGCAATGTGGTCTATGTGGATGCTCCTTATAAGGTGTACGGATTCAGCATTCAGTACCGCAGATACCTGACAACTGCAGCGAAGCGCGAGAGGGAAGAAGCGGTGTGATGGAAGGAGACAGGACCCTGCCGGGTGTGGCTTTTGTGGCTGCATCTGGCAGGGCTTTTTTTGTTTAATGTTTTATTGTACTGCTATTTTGCCTGCTTTTTTGTCTTGTCTTTTTTACCCGTAAGGATTGCTATGTGCAGAGTCCTGTTATATGTTGTGGGTAGCGAGAAATACACATACGACAGAAAATACACATAGCAAGGAGTGTTTGAAATGAAAGATGTAGCAGAGATGCTGACAGAGAAATATGGTGCAACAGCTGAGGAGATTGTGGCGGCCAGTGCTATGAAATTATCTCTCCAGAGCATGGAGCCGGCAGAGGCACTGAGAAAGGTGAGGGCTGTGTATGAGCCAAAAGTGATCCGGCTTGACAGTGGCGAAGGCGTGCCAGTGCAAAGCAATATTGATGGTGCAAAGTACGCTGCATTCATCGATGAGTCAGTGACATTTGCTAATCAGAAGATGAGAGAGCGTGGGGGTGCACTGGCTGAAATGGTTATGGAAAAGTTGAAAGCCGTGGCTGGAAAATGCCTGATCGAGAGTGCCAGCGTGGAGTTTATGAGTTTTATCGAGGATGCTTATCGGTGCCTGAAAAGCCGGTGAAAATTACTGGAAAGTTTACAGAAGACCGCTTGATAAACGGATGGCTTTATGGTAACATGAAAATACAATAGGGGTATTATATACTCCTATCAGTAACGAGAGATGGAGGTGCTTGCCGGTGGAAAGACAGACTGCTCTTGCAGAGGCAATTGATACTGTTGCTGACAAGGCCAAATACGACCGATGTGCGAAAAAATTGCTTTCATTTAAGGCGATTGACGCTTGGATTCTGAAAACCTGTGTGAAAGAATTTTCATTGTTCAGCGTAGATTATATTAGTGAGCATTGTATGTCTGGGGAAGTGGAAATCTCTGAACATGCAGTTCATCAGGATGAGTTGAACAGAGGACAGAGAATAAACAGTGATGAGCAAGTGACAAAGATGAATTCGGAGTCCAGCTCAATAAATGAAGGAACGGTGTACTATGATGTGCGCTTTAATGCCATTGCACCGGAAAATGGCGAGTCCATTACTTTGATTATCAACTTGGAAATCCAAACCGATGATAAACCAGGGTATGAGCTTGTAACTCGCGGAACATACTATTGTGCAAGAATGATTTCGGAACAACATGGCACAGTGTTTACGGGTGACCATTATGAAAAAATTCAAAAAGTCTATTCAATCTGGATTTGTCCATCAACCCCAGATTGCAGAAAGAATGGAATGTTCCGCTACCATACCATTGAAGACCCGGTATTCGGAGATGCTTATGTAAAAAAGGAAAACTACGATTTGATGGAAGTGGTTATCTTAAATCTGGGAGAGCCGGATAATGAGGCAGATTGTGGAATTTTGAATTTGCTGAACACATTGTTTTCTCCTACAGTGTTACCAGATGAGAAGAAAAGAGTTCTTAGCGAAAAATACAACATTGCGATGACAGCAGAATTGGAAAGTGAGGTGCAGCGTATGTGTAACTTGGGTACTGCTATTGAGAACAAGGCTCGTGATGAAGGCATTGACATTGGCGAACTTAGAACGACCGTTAAGTATTACAAAAAGGGAAAGATTACTATCGAAGAGGCGGCCGCAGATTTGAACATGACTGTGGAAGAATTTAAAGAGAAGATGAACCAAATTCCAGCAGAAGCAGTATAAGCAGATACTAGCCCGCTGGCGTACTGTGTAGATCCCCTACATGGTCCGCTGGTGGGCTCTTTTTTTGTCCTTACCCGCATAAACCACAGACAGCACTTCGGTATGCTCCAAAGTGCAGTTGTGGCTTATGCGGGCTTTTTTGTTATATGATCAACAAGTTATAAAATCAAACTCCTAAGCCGTATAAAATTGCTTTCATCTCCTTTACCATCCGGGTGAGAATCTCCTGTTCAATTGCATTACAGTCTAAAAGCAGACGGTGGATCTCGGAATCGGCAGTGGACGCGGAGTGCGTCAAACTGTCTACAAGAAGGTCATCTGCTGAGATGTTAAGAATATTAGCAATGTCGACCAGAGTTTCAAGGCTGGGACGGCTGATTGCCGCTTCAATCTGACTGATGTGTTTGCGAGATACATTCAACTTTTCGCAAAATTGTTCCTGAGTTAATCCGGATGCGTTACGGAAAGTGCTGATACGCTTTCCAAGTGCAGTATAATCTAATGCCATGTATGTTCCTCCTTATGTGTACCCGCATAAGGCTGTTACGATTATCCCGCAGAGAAAAATACATAGCAACTTGATTACAGGAAATCTAAGGCCGCAAAGGTCTACACCTCTATCTGTTATGTGGTCTAAGGCTGTTTTGCCACCTGTTGGGTGGCAAAAACGATGATGTGCCACCTGATGGGTGGCAGTCAAAACACCACACATACTCTATAATATAAATGTAGAAAAGACTGCGTACAGAAAGGGACGATGATGACGAGCAAAGGAGAAAAAGGGATTCTTACATTATACAGTGATGTACAGGCGACTTCTGTTCGTTGGCTGTGGTATCCATTCATAGCAGTTGGGAAGATCACTTTGCTGCAAGGCGACCCTGGTGATGGCAAATCCACAATGATGATGCACCTGATAGCCGAGCTGTCTAAGGGAGGGACCCTGCCAGACGGTAAAACCATCGGAATGCCGCAAAGGGCTATTTACCAGTGTTCAGAAGATGGTATTTCAGATACCATTAAGCCCCGGCTTGAAAAATGTGGGGCAGATTGCAGGAATGTGGCCTTTATAAATGAAGAAACATACAGCGGCCTGACACTGGATGATGAGCGCATCCGGCAGGCTATTATAGAATTCCGGCCGCGGCTGGTAGTTATTGATCCGATCCAGGCATATCTTGGAAGTGATTCCGACCTCCAGATTGCAGGAAGAGCCAGAAGGCTGATGCAGCGCCTTGGCATGTGGGCATCTATGTATGACTGTGCCATTGTGCTGATCGGACACCTTAATAAAAAAGAAGGAACAAAGGGCCTTTACCGGAGCCTTGGCAGCATCGATGTTGTTGCGGCTGCCCGGAGTGTCCTGCAAGTGGAACGGGATACGGAGAAGTCAGATATCCGCATTGTGCGGCAGATAAAAAACAGTCTGGCTCCGTCAGATGGTGAAATCAAATTCGCGATAACAGCGGAGCAGGGCTTCAAATGGCTGGAGTGTGAAATTAAGCCAGATCCATCAGCGGAGCCGGAAACACCAGTTTTTGAGTCAAAATCTGAGAAGGCGGCGTATCTGATCAAGAAGCTGCTTTCCGGGGGTGACATGAGATCCAGAGAAATCTATATGCGGATGAGCGATGAAGGTATCAGCCGCAGGACAGCAGAAAATACAAAGAAAGAACTCGGCATCCGGAGTTACCGGAAGATGCGACAGTGGTACTGGAGCATGAAGCCGGAGGAATGAGAGGAAGCAAATGATAAGCAGTGGAGCAGAAGCGGCAGACCGCAAGCAGAGAATCAGAGACAGATATAAAGGCGTGGATACTTCTGAGTTGGAAGTCATCCCGGCAAAAACTGTGGAGGGGCTTGGAGAAAGCACCTCTATCCGTCGTGTTGCCGCTTATGTCCGTGT
>ENA-ORTT01001655-ORTT01001655.1-human-gut-metagenome-genome-assembly--contig:-NODE-1655-length-20791-cov-4.437452_pt1 | contig 20791 bp, 10 predicted proteins | sample MGYA00242074_ERZ509197 | MGnify/ENA primary metagenome ERZ509197 (study PRJEB26280, sample SAMEA2338789) | human gut metagenome | biome: human gut; feature: human-associated habitat; material: faeces...
CTTTGCCCACACCCACAACCTTTAAAAAGGTTGACCAAACTTTTATAATTGCTTGGCTAAACTGTGAGTTAAACCATAATTTATTGAAAATTTTGACAAAAAAAGTGCCCTGCATATGGCAAGGCACTTAAGTTTTAACAATTATTCTTCTGTATTTTCGCACTGTACCGGCTTTTCGGTTGATTCGGCAGTTTTTTCTGTAACAGTTTCTTCTGTCTTTTCTTCTGCTTCCTCTTCAACCTTTTCCTCTGCAACAGGTGCGGATTCTGTGGATTCTTCAGCTTTTGGTTCTTCTGCGGTTTCGGGAGCTTTTGTTTCTTCGGCTTCATTTGCAAGTTCCGCAATATCATCGCCGTCAAGGCACAGGTCAAGCTCTTCAAGGAGCATTGCGTTTTGTTTTTTCTTGTGCTGTTTTATAGCAAACACGGTAGCTGATACTGCTACAAGTGCGCCAAGTGCACCGGCTGCGGCGCAAATTAATTTTTTATTATCGTCCATATTAAACACCTCATCAATTATGTTTTTATTTTTGTCCAATAATTATTCAAAATAAAAATGCTTATTAAAATGAATTATCACTTTAATAAGCATATTATATCATAAATTTTATGCAATGCAATACTTAATTTGCAAAATTTGTCAATAAATTTTGAGCGTTTTGCACATAATCAAAACATTCTGTCGATTAATATACAAAAGCTAAAAATATATTTATAATCATTTTGAATATTCGCAATAGTTTCCCAAAAAGCTGAATTCAGGCATTTCCGCACTTAACTGTGCTATAAGGTCTGTAACTTCTTTACTGCTTACATTGCCTGAAAAATCAAGGTAAAACAGGTATTCAAATCCCTCGTCACTGCTTGGACGTGGGCGAGATTCAATTTTAGTAAGGTTAAGACCGAGAGAATTAAATCTGCAAAGTAAGCCGTAAAGTGAGCCCGTAACATGAGGAAGTGAGAAACAAAGGCTGATTTTGTTTGAATCGGGTGTGATGAACAGCTTTTTGGAAATAACAATAAATCTTGTTGTGTTTTTATCGTTATCCTGCAAATGATTGTCAAGCACTTTTAAACCGTATTCCTCTGCCGCCTTGTATGAGCAGATAGCCGCAACATTAAGGCGCTTTTCCTTTGCCACATCACGAGCGGCAATTGCTGTATTTGAACATGGTGTAGAGTCAAAATTATTTTTTGCAATGTAGTCTGCACACTGTGAAAGTGACTGCGGATGCGACCATACCTTTTCAATATCCGAAAACTCTGCCTGTTTTAAACCGCCAAGACAGTAATCAATAGGCAAATCAAGTGCGCCGACAATGTAAAAACGGTGCTTAAGTATTAGGTCATATACGGCAGAAACCGAGCCTGCATTTGAGTTTTCAACAGGAAGTACGCCGAATGTAATTTCTCCTTTATCAACTGCGTCAAAAACATCACCGAAAGACTTATAGCAATGTGCCTCCGCATCGGGGAACAGGCGTATTGTTGCCTCGTGACCGTTAGCTCCTTTAATGCCCTGATAACCGACTTTAACATTGGTTTTCGGTATCTCGGTTTCAACATTGCTGATAACCTCTTTTATATCTGCACCACTGCCGACAATATTATGTTGTAAAGCTCTTGAAAGCTCCATAATATTTGAGTAAAGCAGTCTTGCGTATGAACCGTACTCGCCGCCACGCTCTTCGATAGCGTCAAGAATTTCGTTTTCTCTTGCCTGATTCAGAACAGGAATATTGTTGGCTTTTTTGTAATTACCTACCTCTTTGGCACAATCCATTCTCTTTTTGAAAAGTTCAATAATCTGTTCATCTATACTGTCAATTTCAGTTCTGATTTCTGAAAGATTTCTCATTTTATTCATCCTTATTATAAAAGATTTAATATAGCAACGGCTGTGACAGCCTCAATAACAGGCACGGCTCTCGGTACAATACACGGGTCGTGTCTGCCGTTTATAACAAGTTTTGCATTTTCTTTTTTCTGCAAATCGACTGTGTCCTGTTCTTTAGAAATAGACGGAGTAGGCTTTACTCCTGCGCTGAATATAACAGGCATACCGTTTGTGATACCGCCGAGAATACCGCCGCAGTTGTTGGTTTTTGTTACAACTTTGCCGTCTTTGTATTCAAAAGGATCATTGGACTGTGAGCCACGCATTTTAGAGAGTTCAAAGCCTTTGCCAAATTCAATGCCCTTTATTGCAGGCACACCGAAAACAGCTTTTGCGATTACACCCTCAACACCCTCAAACATAGGCTCGCCTATGCCTGCCTCAATTCCGCTTACGGCACATTCGATTGTACCGCCGATACTGTCCTGAGCAAGTCTTGCCGATTCAACTTCTGCACGCATTTTTTCTTCGACCGAATCGTCAATAAGTGCAAAAGAGCTGTTGTTTAATTTATTTATAAGTTTGTCGTCAATAGAAACAGGGTTAAAAGATTTGTCGTTTACATTGCCGATGCTTGCAATATGAGCGGCAATTTTAATACCTTTTTCTTCAAGAATCTGACGGCAGATTGCACCCGCAAAAACTATAGGAGCGGTAAGTCTGCCCGAAAAATGACCGCCGCCGCGAATATCGTTGCTTGCGTTATATTTAACATAAGCCGTGTAGTCGCTGTGACCCGGACGAGGACAATTGAGAAGATTGCCGTAGTCGCCGCTTTTTGTGTTTGTATTTTCAATTACCGCACATAACGGTGCGCCTGTAAGAGTATCTCCAAGCATACCGGAAAGTACCTTTGGCAGGTCGCTTTCTTTGCGTGGGGTTGCGGTTTTGTCTTTGCCGGGAGCTCGTCTTGACATCTGAACAAGCACTTTGTCCATATCAATTTTTACGCCGGCAGGAAGTCCGTCGATTACAACTCCTATACCGTTGCCGTGGCTCTCGCCAAAGACAGAAATTTTTATTTTTTCACCGTAGGTCGAGGACATTTGCCTTTCCTCCTATGCTGTTGTAGTCTATATAAAAATCGGGGTAGCTTTTGTTAATGCTCATTGCAAAAGTGGCGGTTATATCTTCATCACTTCTTGCGGCGCAAACAGCGGCAGACATAACGATTCTGTGATCGTTGTAGCCGTTTACATTTCCTCCTTTAAGAGAAGAAACCCCTGTGATTTCAAGTCCGTCCGAAAGTTCCTTTACTTTGCCGCCGAGATTATTCAGCAATTCGGCGGTGGCTTTCAGTCGGTCACATTCTTTTATTCTTAATCTTTCGGCATTGATAATCTTTGTCGTGCCCTCTGCAAATGCCGCACATACCGAAAGTACGGGAACAAGGTCGGGAATTTGAGATGCGTCAATGGTGATTGCCTTTAATTTCCCTTTTTCAACAGTTACTTCGTTGTCAAGCTGAGTAACTTTAGCGCCGAATCGGGTAAGAATTTCAGCGCATTTCTTGTCGCCCTGCGTGGAATCCTTTGCAACTCCTTTTACAGTTACCTTGCTGCCGATTGCACCAAGCACCATAAAGAAAGCCGCCTGTGACCAGTCACCGTCTGTTGTATAGTCGCAAGTCTTATATGATTGACCGCCTTTAATATGCCAGCCTTTTTCTGTGGCTTGAATATTCACACCAAATTGTTTCATTGTGCGGATAGTCATTGCAATGTAACCAACGCTTTCAAGCGGGGAAGTGAGTATAATTTCGCTGTCACCCTCAAGAATCGGCAGAGCAAGCAAAAGTCCTGTGATGAACTGTGAGCTTACATTGCCGGGAATTTCAAAAATTCCGCTTTTCAGCTGACCTTTGATTTCAAGGGGAAGTCCTCCCTCTGTTTTGCAGACGGTACCCGCCTTTGGCAAAGCCTCTGTAAATATTCCGATAGGGCGCTGCGGAAGTTTGCCTTTGCCCACAAATGTTGCGTTAATATTGCCGACAGCGGCAATCGGAATAAAAAATCTAAATGTAAAATTTCATTCTAAATACAATGTTATTATTGGATGTAATGGGTGCTATAAAACAACATTGATTGATGCTATTAGATTATTTTATACATGGGGAGACCAACAGCAGAATCTATACATATCAGCAGATGATTTTCATCAAGAGATCATTAAAAAAGACGATGGGAGCTTGGAAGTTGCAAAAAATAATACAATTCATATTGAATATACTTTTAAAGATTTAAATGAAACCCAGAAGGGAGCATATTATCAATATCTAATAGCCGATGAAGGAGATTTATTTGCACGCGTAACTATAAATTATACACTTTCTGAAGATGGAAGAGTTCAAACAAACTTCTTTATGGGTAAAGAGAATGGACAAAAAGCAGACTATGAAACATATAGTCTATTTATATCTTATTATCTTGGTGCCTTACGTGATAGCACCCGAGATTTATTGAACACAAGAGATAATTTACTTGGAAGAGTAATTAAACGAAAAGTTGAAAAAGCTAAGAAAGAAGATATAATCAAAGATATTATTAAAAACGCTAACAAGCAATTGTTACAGCAAGAAGAAGTTCAAGCTACTCAACAGGGAATTAATAATACATTAAAAAGAATAGAAAAAACTTCTGGTAATGTTGGTTTGCATATAGAACAAAACCGATTAGAATATATTGTAAATGTAATAAAACCTTTTCTACCACATAAGAATGGCGAAGATTATGAAGGATTTCGACTTTCTCAAAACAGTTTAGGATATAATAATATCATTTATATAGCAACAGTGCTAAGCGATCTAAAAGAGCGACATGAGAAGGAACAAGAAGCACACATTGTACTACTAATGGAAGAGCCTGAAGCACATTTACATCCACAATTACAGGTTAATCTTTATAATTTCTTAGTAGGGGCTGATGATAATCCCAATAGCCAAATATTTATTACAACACATTCTCCTACATTAACATCAAAAGTTCCTTTGGATAAATTGGTTTTATTAAATGATAAGGCATATTGTATTGCTGATTGTTTAAAAGATAGAGAACAAGAGCAAATAATAAGAGATGTTAAACAAAAAATTAAATTGGATAATGCGCAATGTGAAGTGTATCGGAGAATGTTACAACGCTATCTTGATGTTACCCGATCACAATTGTTTTTTGCGAGAGGTTGCCTTCTTGTTGAAGGTATATCTGAAAGCTTACTTATGCAATCATTTTCTGAAATAATAGGATATTCATTGTCCGACAATCAAGTTGAATTAGTAGATGTAGATGGAACGGCATTTTATCAATTTATGGTACTTTTCAACTCCGCATATGAGAATAAACGGTTACCTATAAAATTAGCTATAGTTACTGATGGAGACCAATTCCCTGATTCAAAAAAAGCAGAATATAATATAGAACATTTAACAGACAACAAGTTTCAGAAGCTTGAAGAGCTACGTGAAGAAATAAAAAGAGCCCAATTATGTAGTAGAGCTAACAATATAATATCTATGGCTAATAAGCAAGACAATATCTTTGTTGCCATAGGTGTTAAAACACTGGAATATCAAATATGTATAGCAAATGTTTTTGATACGATTCAAGATACAAAAGCAGGAAGTTTATATAAATATATCAAAGAATGTATTTTACATAAGAATTTTGATGCTATAGATAAATATATAAACGAAAAAATTCAAGATCCTAATCACATAACAGATGATCAGAAAATGGATATTGCCATTATGTTGTGGAAATGTTTACCCTCAAAATCTGAATTTGCTCAAAATATGGCTGCATATATTGATGGACATAGAGAAGATGAAAACTTTAAATTTATTGTGCCTGAATATTTAGAACAAGCAATAAAACATTTAGCAATATGATGGAGTATAGAATAACAGACGAACGTAGAGATTATTTGGAAGCTCGTGGATTTACTATATTGACAGCATGTCCCGGTAGTGGAAAAACAACGAGTATAACCTACAAAATGAAAAAAGTAGCTGAAGAATGTCTTAAAAATTATGGTGGTCATTCTGGCATTATTTGTTTATCGTTTACCAATAGTGCAGTTGAAGAAATCCATAAATACTATTATAAACTTCATGGAGAGTGTTTAGGGTATCCACATAAAATAATGACAATTGATAGTTTTTATTCACAATATATATTAATGCCTTTTTGGTACTTATTGCCACAACTAAAAAAGCGACCAATGATTGTTGATGACACCAGTAATATTAATATTTATGAGGTGTCATATATGAAAAATGGGAAAAAAGAAACTGCTATTACTTCTTCGTTGCAAACTTTTAGAGATTTATTTTACAAAAAAAATCCAAGAGATATATCATTGGGTAAAAATGGCTATCTGTACAAAAATCATATCATTGAAAATGAAAGAGAAAAAGAATATGCAAAAGCTGTCATTCAACTAAGACTTGAAACTGGTATTATAGGAAGTTTAGAGATGGAGTACCTTTCGGCTTTAATCCTAAAAAAACATCCATATATAGGTAAATCCTTAGCGAAAAAATTTCCATATATCATAATAGACGAATCTCAAGATGCTTCAGAACTCCAACATTATATATTTGATTTGTTAAAAGATTATGGTGTTGACAACATAGAGTATGTAGGGGATTTATATCAAAGTATATATGAATGGCGTAATGCAAAGCCGATATTATTATACAATAAAATCCAAAGTGGTGTATGGAACATTAAACATTTCTCTGAAAATAGACGTTCCAATCAAAGGATCATTAATTTATATAGTTTAATAAGAAAACCAGAAGATCCCCCGATTGTTTCTTTGGATGTCCCAGAGAAAAATATAGATATAATTATATATCGTTATGACGAAGGAAATGAGGCCATTTTACTTAAAGACTTTGAAAACACATGTATTTCTAACAAATTAGTAGATTGTCATGTATTAGTAAGGGGAAAAGAGAAGTTGAGAAGTTTAAGTGGAAATGAAAGTAAGATTGAATGTTGGAAAACAAAGATACCATATTTAATAATTGACGCTTATGATAGTTATAAATCTCACAAAATAAATATTGCTTTTGAGAAAATCAGAAAACTATCGGCGAGATTAGTGTGTGGGGATAATAACTATAGTCAAATAAAAGAATATATAACGTCAATCAAAAATGATAATGCTTTTAATTCTAAGATCTCTTACTTTTTTGAACACTTACCTTCTTTTTCTTTATCTGTTGAAAGTTGGCAGATAAGAACTCAAGAATTATTGGCAGAATTATTAAACTTAGCAAATCCGATTGATTTTTCACTTAAAGCAAAAATAAAAGGATACCAAATGAATATTGTTAGGCAAATGCCTGTAAAAAATTTATTTATTCCGAAAGCATATAATAAAGAATCTCTTTTAAAGTTTAACACTATTCATGACGCAAAGGGAGCATCCTACGATGCCGTATTATTATTTCTAAATAAGCCTCACATAAATAGTTTATCTGTAAATTTATTCTCAAATGACAGGGAATTAGATGAAAGACATAGATTAATATACGTTGCATGTTCCAGAGCAAAACATTTTTTAGCATTGGCAATTCCTAATACAGTTATAGACGATACAATTAAAGCTTATTTGAAGGTTGATTATGTTATAAAAAAAATCGAAGCTTAGATATAATAAATATTATCAATATAGTTTCGAATAAAAAGCGGTCCCACCTCGCCACTTCGTGGGAAGCTGGCGGGGTGGGAGCGCTTTTTATGGCTTCGGTTACAGGAGCTATAACTTCAGCTTGGGTTTGGGCTTTTCGGGCCGGTCAGGATCGGGATCGTCCTTGTTGCCGGGTTTGGGGATACCGCCGATGACGAGCTTGCCGCCGAGCGCTCCCATTGCCTCTTTGATGCTGATGCTTTTGGGCATTCCGCTTAGTTTGGGCGGAGTGCGCTGCCTGTCGGTAAGGAAGTCGGGCATCCGGTGGACATAAGGCTCGGCAGGGGGCGTTATCCTGTCCGTCGGGCGTTACCGGTTGGGAGGGCACGACTTCGATCACTCCGTCGGTGCTTGCTTCCTGCGCATCCACTGATTTGAGGGAGAGCAGGATCTTGCGGTCGAGGGCGGCAAGGTCGGCCTTGAGCTGCTTCAGCTCGTCCTCCTTTTTCCAGACTTCCCCGACGACCTGTTCCAGGACGGGGAGTTCCTTCTCAATGGCTTCGTTGTCCCTCGTGTATTTCTCTATCAGGCGGGGGATGCTGTCGAAGGCGTTGATGAAGTTCTGGCAGGCGGTTTTCGGATCGACCGCCAAGCGGCCGTTGTTATAGTTGTAGAGGAAGTTGCCTTCGCCACGCACGAAGAAACGGTTCTCGCAGAAGTCCAGACCGTCCTTGACGGTGGTGTCGGTCTTGACAACGATGTCGAAACCATAGAGCGAGCCGATGACCTTCGGTTGGCCGTGCGTGCGTTCCCTGTCCTCTATCTCGTGGAGCTTGGCGGCAATCACTTTCGGATCATCGCCTGCCACGCCGTCAATCTTCAAGGGGTTGAGCCTGTTGCCCTCCTTGTCGTACTGCATACGGCTCTCGATGGCGGCCTTGTCTTTCCTGACACGGGCGATGATGTCATCGTTGCTTGCCCGGTTCGCCAGGAAAGTTTCCAGTTTGATGCGTGATTCCCCCTTGCCACGCTGGAAGGCCTTGCGCTCCCCTTCCATGCCGGCAATCCGCTTCTCCAACCGTGCCTTGTCGAGCAGGTCGGTATTTCCGGAAAGCACCGCCACGTACTCGGAGAAGGGTATGCCTCCCTTCTCGTCCATGCCTCCCTCGTCGATGGTACGGCAACCCATGTTGTTCTGCTTGAGCTGGGTGATGAAAAGCTGCTTGTTGTAAAGCAGATTGAACTTGTAGCTGTCAAGCGACTTCTCCACGGCGTAGATTATCACGTCCACCTTGTTGTCCGCATAGAGCTTGGCCACCTCGTTGCCCTTGCGGATGCCCCGGCCGTCCCGCTGCTGCAAGTCCGAAGGTCGCCACGGTGCGTCGAGATGATGGATGGCGACACACCGCTTCTGGGCGTTGACTCCCGTGCCCAGCATTTCAGTAGAGCCGAAGAGAACACGTATCTTTCCCTCGTTCATCGCCTCGATCATCGCCTTGCGCTTCTTCTCGGTCTTGGCTTCCTGAATGAAACGTATCTGGTCTTCGGGGATGCCGTGATCCTCCACCAGCTTGCGCTTGATCTCGCTGTACGGATTCCACTGGTCGGGCTTGTAGGTTCCCAAGTCCGAGAAAACGAACTGAGTGCCTTTATGCCCGGCGTATTTATTGTAATACTTCGCAATCATATCGGCGCAATGGGTGGCCTTGTTGTCCTTGTCGTCGCCGTAGGAGAGCGGATCGATGAGCCGCATGTCGAGCGACATCTTCCGGGCGTAGTCGGTGGCGATGAGCATCTTCGCCTTCTCTTCCCTCTCGTTCAGTGGCGGGCGGCCCAGTACGGTGGCATTGCCGGTCTTGGCGAACTCGATGAGCTTCTGTATGAACTCCCTCTGGTCGGGCGTCGGGGGGATGTTGTGCAGTATCTCGTTCTTCTCCGGCCGGTCGATGCCGATGTCGGCTGCGGTACGGAAGTCGGTAATTTCAGAATAGAACGAGGCAAGTTCCGGAACCTTGATAAAGTAACGGAAACGCTCTTTCTGCACCACCTCGTTGGTGACGGAGAACTCGTAATCGACGGACTTTCGGGCAAATACCGCCGCCCATGCATCAAAGGAGTTGATCCCCTGACGCTCCAACTCCTTGGGACGCAGGTACTTGAAGAGCAGGTACAGTTCGGTCAGCGAGTTGGAAATAGTGGTTCCCGACAGGAAGGTGGCTCCCAAATCCTTGCCGGTGCGCTGCTGGATAGTACGCAGGGCGAACAGCATGTTGAGCGCACGTTGGCTGCCCTCGCTGTTTCCCAGCCCCGCCACACGGTCGTGCCGGGTGGTGAACATCAGGTTCTTGAACCGGTGCGATTCATCGACAAAGAGGTGGTCGATGCCCATGCGCTTGAAGTCCGCCACGTCGTCCTTGCGGGTCTCGATCTCGTGGAGCAGCCCTTTCAGTCTGGCCTCAAGGTTCATCTTACGCTTCTCCATGCCCTTGATCTGTGCGTTGCTTACTTCCGCACCCTGCTGGTAGAGGACTTCGAGATTCTCTTCCACGCTGTCCAGCTCCTGCTGCAAGATGTCACGCTGGATTTCGGGGGACTGTGGTATCATGCCGAACTGCTCGTGCGAGAGGATGATGGCATCCCAGTCGTTGTTCTTCATCTGATGGAAGATCTCGACACGGCGTTCCGGCGTGAAGTCCTCCTTGCCGGGATAGAGGACTTTGGCGTTGGGGTAGGCGGTGGCGAAAGTCTGTGCGATCTCGTGAATATTCGCCTTCAGGCCGGTGATAAGGGGCTTGTTCGCCAGTCCCAGACGTTTCATCTCGTAGGCGGCACAGCACATGATGAGCGTCTTGCCGCCGCCCACCTCGTGATCGGCGATCCCCCCTCCGTTCTGCTTGAGCATCCAGATGCAGTCCTTCTGGCTGGGGTACAGGTCGGGAATGCCCAAGCCCTTGAGGTCGAGGCCGGGAAAGCTCTGGTGCGATCCGTCGTACTTGGGACGGACGAAGCAATTGAACTTGCGGTTGTACATGTCCGCCATTTTCCGCTTGAACTCCGGTGACTGCTCCATGAGCCAGTCGGAGAAGCCGTTACGGATCTCGTCAATCTTGCTGTTGGCGAGCAAGGTGACTTCGGGATCACGTATCTTCATCTCGTTGCCCGCTTTGTCCAAGACGGTTTTGGTGATGTTGGGCGTGGTGTTGTGGATGGCATGGCGCATAAGGGCGATGCCGTTGAAGATGCGGCTTTCCGAACGCACCGAATATTGGTTCATGATGCGTGGGGAGGTCATGTCGGCCCTGATGCTGTACTCGTCGCTGCTGGCGGTATAGCGGACGGACACATCTGTATCGAACAGCCATGAGGCATAGCGGCTGTAAACCGCCGCCGGTATCCAACGCTCGCCGAAATTAAAATCCAGATCCTCGAAAGGTATGGGCGTGGGAAGCGACTGCCGCAAGGCTTCGAGAGAAATACGGGCCTCGCCGTTGTCGGGATGCGACTGCAAATATTCTTCGATATGTTCGGCTTTGGCCATGACGTTGCCGGAAATGAAACGGTCGGCAATCTCGTAGTTCTTCGAGAGGGGATTGTAAAATATCCGCCCACGCAGTTCTTCCAACAGGGCGGACTGCGACTTGTCGGTCAGGGACTCCATGTACGACATGTTCACGTTGCCGTATTTGTTGAGCGAGGCGGTGAGCGCCTCGTGCACGTCATCGGTATGGGTGATCTCGTTGATGTTGTACGAGACGGGATGGTCGAAGATGTCGGCCTTGACCGCCCGGCCGTCGATGTAACGCTCCAGCGACAGTATCTCACGGTTGCCCGCATCCATGCGGAACAGGTCGATGTTCTTCTTGTCGTTCAGGTTGCCGAACTGACGGATGAAATCATCGTAAAGGGTGTTGAGCATGGTGCGCAACGCCGGATTTTCGGCATGGATGGCGGCTTCGTTCTCGTACAGGTGATGGTAGGTGTCACGTATCTCGATGTATAGCGACGCACGGCGTCGCTGGCGTTCGGGCAGATCCAACGGGTTGAATACCGGTGCGGCCTCGCCAATGGCGGAAAGGTAGCCTATCTGCCCGTCGTCGTCCACAAGAGAGCCGTTACGGTGGTGCCCCTGTAGGTCGGCCGGATAAGGACGGGGCTTCATGCGCTCCTGACGTGCGGCCTCTTCCTCCTGCCGGCGGCGTTCCCGTTCCTGACGTTCCTGCTCCTGCCGCTCTTTCTCTTGGGGAGCCGGTTCGGTCGGGACGGTCTGCATGGCGGAATGTTGCTCCAACGGCGGTATATCGAAGAGGGACAATTGTCCGGAGTCCTCCTTTTTGCGCCTTGTTTTCCTTTTCCTGACTTGTGAACGTTCCTCCTGGGTGAAACCGAAAAGGTCGTATAGGGACATAGCCGGCTCCGGCGTGGTCTTTGCGGCGGTTGGCCGGGCTTCCGCTGACGGTTGCTCCGGCGTGAGAGTCCCACGCTCCACCTGTACCGTCTGTCGATCCACTGAAGTGGAATGTCCGTTCATGTTACCGGACCGGTTGATTTCCCGCACCTGTGCGATGCGTTGCGACATGGTTTCTGCCGGACGGCTCACCAGATTGCGGAACTCCTGCACGGGTGAATGGCGGAGATACAGGTCCAGGTCGAGCTGTTCCGAGAGGTTGCGGTCAAGGAAATACTTCATGTCGGCGGCGATGGCTTCCATCCCCCCGTCATGCAGGTAGATGCGTGCCGGCTTTCCGTAGGGATCGGTACCGACATGGGCACGTGTATGCACAATGGCGGCGGTATGCTCGAAATACTCGTTCTGTGTTGTCCCGTCGGCCTGCGTGCCGACTTCGACGAAAGACCGTTCGAGCGGGGTGTATTCCCTTTGGGAAAGTGTGTCCTTCTGCAAGATGATCAGGTCGCTGCCCACCTCCGTACCGGCATAATCTGTAAAGAGGTTGTTGGGCAGGCGGACAGCCGATAACAGCCGGGATTGGTTCATCAGGTATTGCCTTACGGGATAGGCCATAGCGGAGTTCATCACCCCCTGCGAGGTGATGAAGGCAAGGATGCCTCCCTCACGGACGGCATCCAGCCCTTTGGCGAAGAAATAGTTGTGCAGGCTGTTCAGCGCAAAACGCCTGGCCGTGCCGTTGTCGAAGGACGGGTCGAAAACACGTATGTCGCCGAAGGGGATGTTGCTGCTCACCACGTCGAAATAGCCGTTGCGATGCGGGGGCAGTTCCTCGAAGCCCTTGATATTGACCTGTGCTTCGGGATGGAGCCGGGCGAGGATGCGGCCGGTAAGCAAATCCTTTTCATAGGCGACAATTTCGGGGGCGTTGCCGGCTGCGGAGTGGAATTGCGGTTGGAAGGCTGAAACAAAATTGCCGGTTCCCGATGAAGGATCGAGGAAACGGCCGGGCGACACTCCGTGTTCGCCCAAAGAAGAGGCAATGGCATTGACAATCGCCGGCGGTGTGTAGAAAGCGGTGAAGGTGGATGCCTTCACGCTTTCCACCAGCCGTTTGTATTCACGTTCGTCAGCGGCTCCGTCATGCAGGACGTTGTGAAGTTCCGTAACCAGGGGGAACAGTTCACGGTCGGCCTGTGTCCAGCGGAGTATGTCGGTGAGTTTCCCGAAAGGGGAAAGAACCGCCTTGATGCCTCCGAACCCGGAGTAGGCGGCGAGTGTGCCCGCTTCCTCCGGTGTGGCGGTGCGTTGTTCCTTCTCCAAACGGAACATCAGCCGGATTGCCTCTATATTGTCCCTGAGATGTGCCTTTTTATTATAAGCCATTCTCTTCCAGCCAGATTACAACCGTACCTGTCAGCTCGTCATAGAGCTGCTCGAACTCCGGGCTGAACATGAAATCATCCGAGAGCGTATAGCCGGAGAAGACCTTCCGGCATTCGGGAAGCAACTGCAAGGCCACGCTGCGTGCGCTGCCTTCGGGGACTTCCGCGGCGAACTCGTTCCAGAGGACGGTGACCAGCGTGTCCAAAGGTGAGAAATGCAACCCCTGAAAAAGCAGGGCGTTTGCCTGTTGCGCCGCATCATCGTAGGTCAGGCCGGAACGGATGGCTGCGCTGAAGGCTTCGGCGGCCTGATCGCTGCGGGTGGTGACGAAAGACTCGTCATCCGCCAAGTCCGGATGCGACTCACGCAGGAAGGACAACAGGGTAAGACGGTAGTAAGATAATTCATCCGGTTCTTCCGCTACGGATACCGGCACGTTGGATTTATTCTGATTCATATAATTATCGGATTATTAAGTGATACAATTCCGGACGGGTTATCTCTTCCTGCCGCTTTTTTCTCCCTGCGGTTTCCTGTCCGGGAAGGAATAGCCTACGGTAAAATCGGGATTAAGCACCAGTGCGGCATCGAAGCTCCTGCCCTCACGGTTCCTGAAGCCTTTGACAAGAGGGGTGCGGCCTGTGGTCACCAGCCCGACAATCTGTTTGTCGGTCAACACCTTGCCTCCCTTGTTGCGGAACAGGGTGAATCCGCAATCGACATCGGCGCATTTGGCGACCTTGTCGAAGAACAGGATGCGGCTCTTCTTGCATTTGGGACAGGTGCATTGCTCCCCTGAAGGAGCTACATCGAGGGTGGCGGACAGCAGTTCGGCAACGATCTGTGCGGTATAGACCTCTATGTCCCGGCGGAAAGAGGGCGCATCGGCCTCTCCGGTTTCTATTTTGGCGAGGGTTTTCTCCCACGCCGCTGTCATTTCGACATCGGCAATCTTCTTGTCCTTTACCGTATCGTAAACCGCCAGTCCTTTTTCGGTGGGCACAAGGTTCTTCTTGTCCCGGCGTATATAGTTACGGGCGAACAATGTCTCGATAACGGCCGCACGGGTGGCCGGAGTTCCGATACCGGCCTCCCGGATTGCGGTACGCAGCTGCCCGTCGCCGATCTCCCTGCCGCAATGCTCCATAGCGGAGAGCAGCGAACTCTCGGTATGCAGCGGTTTGGGTTTGGTCTGCTTCTCCACCGTTTCGGAAGCGAGCAGCGGCAGGGTTTCATCCGTCTGTAACTCCGGCAATGTGGCTTCCTCCACCTCCTCTTCCGGTTCGCCACGCACGGCACGCCAACCGGCGGATTTGACGACCGCCCCCTTGAGGGTGAATATCTCACCGCCTGCGGACAAGGCAACTTCGGTCATTTCCTTGACGCAATGCGGGGAGAAGGCTTCGAGCAGGCGTGCGGCAACCATTTCGTAGATAGCCTGCTCGTCCTGCGACAGACCTTCGGGCAGGTTCTCGGTAACGAGCAGCGCATGGTGGTCGGTGACTTTGGCATCATCGACCGGACGGCGGTTGAGCGGTGTGTCCCGCAAAGCGGATGCGATGGCGGCGAAGCGTGGATATTGTTGCAAGAGCGTTATGCGTGAGGGAATCTCCTCGAAGACATCTTCGGATATATAACGGCTGCCGGTACGTGGATAGCTTAGCACTTTCTTCTCGTACAGGCTTTGCGCAAGCGTGAGCGTCTTGTCTGCGGAGAAGTCCAGTTTGCTGTTGGCCTCTTTCTGCAAGGCGGTCAGGTCATAGAGCAGCGGCGGCTCTTGAACGGCCTCCCTGCGTTCTACGGAAGTGACGGCAAGCATACCGCCGTCCTTAATCTCACGAAGCCTGGCAGTGGCCGAATCAAGATCATCGAAGCGGTTCTGTGAGAGTGCGGAAAAGTCGATGCCGTTTTTAGAGACCGAAACCTTTATCCGGAAATATGTCCGGGACTCGAACTGCCTGTTCTCCCGGTAGCGTGAGCAGATCATCGCCAATGTGGGTGTCTGCACCCGTCCCAGGGAGAACACGCCCTGTCCGGCGGCAAGGCTGAGTGCCTGAGAACTGTTGATGCCCACGAGCCAGTCCGCCTCGCTGCGGGCTTTGGCGGAGAGGTAAAGGTTGTCGTAAAGACTTCCCTCCCTAAGATTTTGCAACCCCTCACGGATGGCCTTGTCGGTGAGCGAAGAGATCCACAGACGGGCAAAGGGCTTGGTACAACCGAGATAGTTGTACACGTAACGGAAAATCAACTCACCCTCACGACCAGCGTCGGTGGCGACGATGATGGACTCGCACCTGTCGAACAGGTTCCGGATCACTCCCAATTGCCTGACGACTCCGGGATCGTCCTTGTAAGCCTTACCCTCTCGCACCTGACGGGGAACAAGCCTGAACTCTTGTGGCAATATGGGCAGGTGTTCCCGACGGAAACCGGAGAGACCGTAACTTTCGGGCATGGCAAGACCGACCAGATGCCCGAATGCCCATGCCACGGCATATCCGTCCCCCATTAGATACCCCTCTTTCCGTTGGCGTGCGCCCACTACGGACGCTATGGCCTGCGCCACGCTGGGCTTTTCTGCAATGATAACTTTCATATATAATGTATTATTTATGTGAATGGTTAAATGGATACTCCTTTCTTATCGGTTTTCTGTACCGGGCGGTTCCGGCTGACGGTGTTTTCCGGCTTCGTGCTGTCCTGACGGACGGCCGCCTGTTGCGACTGTCCCTGCTTTTTGCTCTTGTCCGGGTTCCATTTGAAGAAATCGAACTTTGCCCGCTCGTGGTTGACACGGACGAAAGCACTGAACAAGTTTCCCTCGTTGTCGGTCATGTTCTTGATATGGACTGTCTTGCCGGCGGCTAACTTCTCCCGTACCTCGGGTGTCAGCCCGACGCCTTTGAGCACCTGTGGTATGACCAGTTCACGGCTTCGCATCTGTGTCTCTGATTGCGCCTGTTTGCGATTCAGTCCCCTGAAGTCATAAGTGAAGCCGCCCTTGCAGACGTTATACTGGAGGCGTGCGTCGTAATGTCCCTGTTTCTTTTCGGACCACATGTTCTCAACCAGCACGGACTCGCCCCGTGCCAGCCTTGTGGTCTGGTCGTCGGAGAGTCGTACCCGGTTCACTTCCTGCGGTATGGTGATTTCACTGACCGGAACATGGTGCAGGCGGTTGGTTTTGGGATTGAGCGAGAGCAGACACGATTCACGCACTCCTCCGGCAAGTTCCAGCTCAACGACACAACCGGCATTGTTGCTCCTGGAAAGATTCTCTTTCACTTCGGGAGAAAGCTCCGTACCCATGTACGGCCGGTCCAGTTCGGGATACCGCTTGCAGCATTCCACGTTCAGGACCGGTTTGCCGCCGGCTGATTCCACCAGACGAATGCAGGCCGGCGTTTCAAAGTCGATACCCTCGAAGGAGATCCTGATGTCGAGGACTGCGGACTCGTGGCCGTTCAGCAGGCGTTGTATGCCCGTTTCGCCCAACGATTCGGGAGTTACGCCCATGCGTGCGAGCTGCTGCCAATCCACCTCGTCCACTCCCCAACGGGTGGTCTGTTGCGGAGTGTCGCCTGTGATGCTCTGCTCCTGTGCCGGTTGTCGGATGTCAATGGCGTAACTGGAAAGAAGCTGTTCGTTCTCTTTGGGAAACTTGAATATTTCCACCAGCTCTTTGGCTGCGGATAACATTTCCACCGGCAGGTGGTAGAAGCGGAAGTCCGACGGTCGATCATACTGGCGGTTCATGTTGGAGAAGAACGTTCCGATCACGGACTCGTTGCGGTCGATGTGCAGAAAAGTCTCGGAAGGCTTTGTCTGTGCCAGCGGTTTGGTGCGGAGTGAACCGTCAGGCTCAATACCCTGAACGATGTGCGGCGTGTTACCCTCGGAGGCGTTGGTGACTACCAATGCCTCGTTCTTGAAATCTTTGAGATTGTCCATAAATCAATCGGATTAAATTGTGAAACAATAAAGTTAATTGCGGTACGAAGGTAGGCTTAAGTGGTTGTAGGACGAGAGGGAACGTGACGATCGGGTACAAGTGGCTACCGGTTGGCATGAAATGTCTCCTGTTTCCTATTCTGTGTGATTCGTTTTATACATCGCAGGCAACATCAAGGCGTTGCGGAAGAATCATTCATCGGATATTTTAGATGATCCGAATGGCGGGCCGGAAAGGAACGGGGCCGTTTTTGAGTACATGACAGAGAATACGGTGGGGTAGGAGGATTATCAAGAAAAGTATCCCATGGGTATCGGCCAGCTTTTTTTGATATTGTGACTTTTCCGGGAGTCATGAAATGTTTTCCTTCGAGATAAAACTAAGAATAGTTAATAGAATAAATGCTTAAACAACAGCAAATATATCCTTGCCTTATTTATCAGGGGTAATACCATACTATAATTTTGGGGATAGCTATTGTTGCTTTGTCTGTATTTAATTATTGACCAATGGGGGATTCTCACAACTTTTCTGCCTTTTTATTTATACAACTTTTTATTTCAAACAGTGATTGATTTATTCAACTATTTGAATATTTGTTGTTTTAGTATCAGATTATAGAAAAAAGTAATGTTTTAGCGACCGTCCTATTTTTATCATTTTGCGTTGCATTACTATTGGAAAACTTTTTCACAGGCAAAAATACCAGCTTTTCTGAAAATATGAAATTTTGAAACGTTTTTCTTTCGGAAGCATATCAATATTGATTGATCAATCAATTGGACGTTTAGACGGCAAATAGAGTGTGTAGGAAGATATTGGCGGGTAGTGTGCCTCTGCATTCGAAATAAATTTTGTATCTCACACATGGGGAAGATTCTCCAAAGCCGAATCTCGTATTTTTCTATTTTCCTCCATAGAGCTAACTCCACATGCCAATTTGTAAGGGAAGGTTTCATCCTCCGGGGCACAAAGATCCTCTATTCGGTTTGCTCGTACTGTATTTTTGATCTTTGTGCCCCAGACAAATAGTTTATGATTTGTTGGCTGGTTTTCGGTAAATAAGAAAAAATGTTATTTTTTTTGGTGGATTATCCACTTTGTCATTTTATCACTATATATGTAGTTGACGAGATGCCGGGAATAATTTTAATGAGTATCCTGATACCATAGCGTTTGATTATAATCATTTGCTTTAACATTATGGCTTGGTTCAGATGTTGTTATTCCAGAATATGAATTTATTGGCACTGCACCACGGCTTGCTGAGTAATATTTTTCTGTGTGTGTTTTGTAAGGAACTACTTTGTTTAAAGTTTTAGAAAATTGTAACAGCAGAGTGCTGTCGTTTTTACATAATACTTTTACATAATCCCCGTAATCGTAAAAAATAACAGGACTGTATCCATCCATAGGCTGTACAAAACCTTCTTGGGTATTATCAAATATGTATTGTTGGTTTATTCGTTTCATCAGTGCCGCCAAATTATCTAATTCGCTACAGTTTGTTACGGCTAAAGTTCCATAGGATATTGATAGGTGGAATAAAATTGATGGAAAGCATCACATGCCGCCTTATAATTTGGTTCTCTTGATAAAAGATGTTTTCCCATTGTGGAATAAGGCATGCCGAATGCCATTATTTCCGTGGGGCAAGCTATTATGTAATCTGTTATATGACGTAGCTCGTACGCAGTCTCTAAGGAGGACATATAGCAATCGTCGAATAAGATATATTCCATAGATAATCCACTATTTTTTATACTGTTGGAAAGGGTTTTTATATCTGTTTGGTATTCGGCGGATAGCCCGCCAAAGAAACGTGTTTGAGGTACATTCTTGTATTCCCAGTGATGCCTGAAATCCTGCAACATTCTTGACTTGCTGCCATTAACAGGCAGCCATCCCATACCATGGCAACCTATAATCATGGAATAGGACTTTGCCGGGGCAAATGTCTTCATATCATTGAGAATATCTGTTAATACAGGTTCTATGGTAAATTGGGGATTTTCGTATTCTTTCAAAATGGAATGGATACAATTTCCATTTTTCAGAATAATTTCAAACATTTGGGCTTTGATGGAACTTGTAGAAAGAAAAACAATCACTCTTTCATTCTTCAAGCCTGTTTCTTTTATGGCATATTCCATATCAGAAATATTGTTATAGAAATAGTCTATTAAATCCTCGGACCATGGGAAATACATAAAGGTGGTTCTTTGATTAATTTCCGGTTCAAATTCTTCTTTTTCGCAGGAGAATAAGACGAATAAAAAAGATAAGAGTGTTATTAGATTCTTGATTCCCATATAACTTTTATTTATAATTTTATACTCACTTTTATTCTGCCAAAAATCTTTTATGACTGCAAATTTAGAAATTTAAGTCGAAAACAGTAATAGCTTGTTTCAAATTGTTGCAATTCTACCTGGAAACATATTTTAATACAGTTAACATTGTTGATAAAATATCAACTTACCCAATTCGATTCATATGGTGTTTTGTTTGCTGTTTTGCTTCTTTCATGCGATTTTTGCATTTTTTTATGCAAACAGTTAATTCATATAATCATTTGTAATGTATTTATAGTTATGGCAACAGTAAAAACGGTATTAGTAAAGGGGCGGTGTAATAGTCGCGGGGCCTATCCATTGGCTGTGCAGGTCCTTCATAAACGGAAAAAGAAAGTTTTTTATACAGGATACAGCATTACCCCCTGTGAGTTTGATTCTTTTAGCGGACGAGTACTCTTTAATGGTGCATATACCATGGAAACTGTCCGACGCATGAACCGTACATGCCGGAAAATTTGTAAAATCTTGGATAAAGCCATAGGCATATTGGAAAGGGAGGGTAATGAATATACGACATGTGATATAGCCAGAGTCTATGAAACCCTGACTGGCAAAGTGGGTTTTTACAGCTATTTCCGTGAGAGAATCCGTGTGCTTTTCGACACCGGGCATGAAGGGACGGCAAAAGCGTATGAGGCGACCCTGCATTCCATGCAAAAACATTTGTGTAAGACTGATTTTCCATTTGCACATCTTTCTTCCCGCCTTGTCATTAAGTATCGTGACACTCTCCTGGAGGCCGGTGTGGGCAAGAATACGATAGGGTTTTATTTACATAATATGAAAGCGGTATACAGGCGTGGATGTCTTGAATTGAATCTGGTATTTCCTTCACCTTTTTGCAATATCAGAATCCGGTCTGAAAAGACCGTCAAACAAAGTCTTCCTATGAATCAGGTGAAGTCTCTTGCCAACCTGTCACTTTCAGTCGGAACACCGGAATGCTTGGCCAGAGATGTTTTTATGTTCAGTATCTATACTCGCGGAATGTCATTCGTAGATATTGCTTTTCTAAAAAAGAGCGATATTTTTCCCGGGGTAATCCGCTATAGAAGGCAGAAGACCGGCCAGTTGCTTGAAATAGGTATTAACAGGCAGATACAGAGTTTGCTGGAAAGGTATGGAGATACTTCGGGTGACTATCTTTTCCCTCTGGTTGAT
>ENA-ORTT01001686-ORTT01001686.1-human-gut-metagenome-genome-assembly--contig:-NODE-1686-length-20480-cov-3.119364_pt1 | contig 20480 bp, 15 predicted proteins | sample MGYA00242074_ERZ509197 | MGnify/ENA primary metagenome ERZ509197 (study PRJEB26280, sample SAMEA2338789) | human gut metagenome | biome: human gut; feature: human-associated habitat; material: faeces...
ACTTTATCCATGTAAAGAAAGGGGAGCTTGTGAGTGCAGGCTGAGAGGAAGTCATCAAACTTCGACCCTTTAACCTGATATGGATAATGCCATCGTAGGAAGTCAACATTTCGATTTTTTTACAGGAGCATGTCTCCTGTTTTTTATTTAAAAAGAAGTATCCACATATGTGGCGGATTGAAGGGGAGCGCCTTGAATCTTGTATTAAGCGAAGGGAAGCTGTGTTCCAGCGTGAGAGGATACCACAAAGTATCGACCGAACTACCATAAAGTTATTTCATAAACGAAGTTTATGTTTTTGATGATGGGTAAGTTTGGTCATCTTCATATTTATGAAATAACTTGTAAAAAACAAGGAGAGAAAATATGTTAGAAGAAATGTTAAAAAATGTTAGAGAAAAAAGTCCACTCATTCACAATATTACAAATTATGTTACAGTCAATGATTGTGCTAATGTCGTTCTTGCATGTGGAGCATCACCAATTATGGCAGATGATCAAGAAGAAGTTGCTGAAATTACTTCGATTTGTACAGGACTTAATATTAATATTGGAACACTTAATATGCGTACGATTGAATCAATGATCATTGCTGGGAAAAAAGCTAATGAACTGCATCATCCGATTGTCTTAGATCCTGTAGGAGTTGGAGCATCTACGTTAAGAACTCAAACAGCTTTAAAGTTATTAAAAGAAATTCAGTTTTCAGTTATTCGTGGAAATATTTCAGAAATCAAAACTTTAGCTTTAGGAAGTGGTACAACGAAGGGTGTTGATGCTAATCTTGCAGATAAAGTGACAGCAGAAAATATCCATGAAGTTGTCAGTTTTGCTCAAGAGTTTTCTAAAAAAACAGGGGCAGTTATCGCTATTACAGGAGCTATTGACTTAGTATGCAATGAAAATATTGCTTATGCAATTTATAATGGTCATGAAATGATGTCTTCGATTACAGGAACAGGATGTCAATTATCTGCTTTAACAGCATCTTTTATTTCAGCAAACCCTACTCAATTATTGGAAGCAACAGTTGCTGCAGTATGTACCATGGGTCTTGCTGGAGAAATCGCACATGAAAGATTAACAGCGTTAGATGGTAATGTAAGTTATCGAAATTATATTATTGATGCTATTTATAATATGACTCCTAAGCAATTACAAGAAGGATCTCAATATAAAAAAATCTAACTAGATATGTGATTGCTCTAAAATAATGAAAAGAGGAAGATTATGAAAACAACAGATAAGATGTTAGAAGCAACAAAAGAACTATGGAAATCTTATAATGAACATCCTTTTGTTAAAGGAATACAAGATGGTTCATTAGATAAAGATAAATTTAAATATTATATTATGCAAGATTATCTTTATTTAAAAGAATACGCTAAAGTTTTTGCAATTGGAGTTGCTAAAGCAAAAACTTTAGAAACAGCAAATCTTTTTGCTAAATATATTGCTGTAATGAATGGTGAATTAGATGTTCATAGTGGTTATATGGGAAAATTTAATGTAAGCCAAGAAGAAATAGATGATATGAAACCATCACTTGATAATTTATCTTATACCTCTTATATGCTACGTGTTGCTTATGAAGAAGGAGAAGCAGAAATCTTGGCAGCTATATTATCTTGTGCTTATAGTTATGAAGTTATTGCGAAAAAGATTGTTGAAAATAATCCAAATTCAATCAATGATGAATTTTATGGGGATTGGATCAAAGGCTATGCTTCTAATGAATATGCTAGTGGTAATATTATTTTAATAGAAACAATGAATCAACTTACTAAAGATTATACAGAAAAACAAATTCAACATCTTATTGATATCTTTGTAGTATGTTCAAGATATGAACTTGCATTTTGGCAAATGTCATGGGATAAAAGTTGTTAATAAAATCATAAAAAACTGATGAAACAGTTGAGCTATAAAATGTAATCTAAGGATTGATACTTATAAGTAGATGAGATCAATCCTTTTTTATAATTTAAATTATAGATTCATTTACTAATATTGGTGAAATTGAAGAAAGAATATATAAAAAATAGATGTTCAAATTGTAAAAGTATAAATATGTGACAAACTTAAAAGAAATAATGTTATAATTTGTATATAACTACGAGTTATTTACTTTATTTTATTAAGAAACACACGAAATCATTGAATAAGATAAGGTGAATACTATTTTAAGTTATTTTTAATAAGTTAAGGGAGAAAAAATAATGATAACTGGTGAAATAAAAAATAAAATTGATTCCTTATGGGATATATTTGCTGCTGGTGGATTAACAAATCCATTAGAAGTAATTGAACAAATTACCTATCTTATGTTTATAAAAGAATTGGATACTAGTGATAATAAACGAGAAAAAGAAAGCTCGATGTTAGGTTTGACTTTTAAAAGTATATTTTCAGAGAAAATATATATTGGCGAAAGATCAATTGAAGGGAAACAATTGAAATGGTCTATTTTTAGGGATTATCCAGCTAATAAGCAATATGAAATTATGCAGGAGTGGGTTTTTCCCTTTATAAAAGATTTACATGATGACAAAGATAGTGCGTATTCAAAATATATGAGCGATGCAATATTTAAACTTCCAACACCATTAGTCTTATCTAAAGTAATTGATTCTTTGGATGAGATTTATGAATTAATGGATAAAGAGGAGAAAAATATTAGTAGTAAAGAAAAAAACGTAGATATTCGAGGAGATGTTTACGAATATTTACTTAGTAAAATTGCTACTGCGGGGAGAAATGGACAATTTAGAACACCTAGACACATTATAAGAATGATGGTTGATTTAATGAAACCAACACCAGATGAATTGATTTGTGATCCTGCATGTGGTACTAGCGGATTTTTAGTTACAGCAAGTGATTACTTAAGAGAAAATTACAAAAATGACATTCTTATGAATAGACAAAAAAGAGATCATTATATGAATCATATGTTCCATGGATTTGATATGGATAGAACAATGTTGCGTATTGGAGCTATGAATATGATGACTCATGGAGTTGAATCACCTAATATTGAATATAGGGATAGCTTATCTGATCAAAATAGTGATAATGAAAAATATTCACTAATTTTAGCAAATCCACCTTTTAAAGGAACATTAGATTATGATTTAGTATCAGCTAATTTATTAAAAGTTGCTAAAACAAAGAAAACAGAACTACTATTTTTAGCATTATTTATAAGAATGTTAAAAACTGGTGGAAGATGTGCATGTATTGTTCCAGACGGTGTATTATTTGGTTCAAGTAAAGCACATAAAGCAATAAGAAAGACAATAATTGAAGATAATAGATTAGAAGCTGTTATTTCAATGCCTTCAGGAGTCTTTAAGCCTTATGCAGGAGTTTCTACTGGAATTTTAATTTTCACCAAAACATGTCATGGTGGAACTGATAATGTATGGTTTTATGACATGAAAGCAGATGGCTTTTCATTAGATGATAAACGTTCAGAAGTTAAAGAAAATGACATACCAGATATTATAGAAAGATTTAATAATTTAGATAAAGAAGTTGATAGAAAAAGAACAGAACAAAGTTTCTTTGTTCCAATAGAAGAAATCAAAGAAAATGACTATGATTTATCAATTAATAAATATAAAGAAGTTGTTTATGAAAAAATAGAATATAGACCAAGTAAAGAAATACTTGGTGATATTGCAAGTTTGAATCAAGAAATTGATAAATGTATTAAGGAATTACAGTCTTTACTAGAAGACTAGGAAGGAGTTAAATCCAAATGCTAAATTTGGATTTGTAGGGATGAATGAAAGTTAGAATACGCGACATTGGTGAAATTTATACAGGCAATACTCCTAGTAAAAAGAATATTTTATATTGGAATTCAGATGATATTGGTTTTGTTAAACCTGATATAATAGCTGATGATGCAATAATTAGAATTAATAAAGAAAAATGCAAAGAATTTATTTCTTTTTGTGCTATTGATAAGGCAAGAATTGTTCCAAAAAATAGTGTCTTTGTTACTTGCATAGGAAGCATAGGTAAAATTGGTATATCTAAAGATAGATTAGCTTTCAATCAACAAATTAATGCTATAGTTCCAAATAAAAATATTGACAAGGAATATTTAGCTTATGCACTATATGCAAATAAGAAAAAACTTCAAAATATTGCAAATGCGCCAGTAGTTCCAATTATTAACAAAACACAATTTAATGACTTTGAATTAAATATTGAATTTGATACTAATAAGCAGTATCAAATTACTGAAACATTAAATATTATTTCAACAATCTTAGATAAGATGAATAAAGAATTAGAACTGTTAGACGAATTAGTTAAAGCCCGATTTGTCGAGATGTTTGGGGATCCTTTATTTAATCCTAAAAGTTTTCCTATTAGAAGAATTGATGAAGTTGCTTACCTTAATAAAGGAATTACTTATTCACCTGAAGATGTATCAAATGAAGGATTGATTGTTCTTCGTTCTAGTAATATTAAAGGCAATAAATTTGATTTAGAAGATTTAGTTTTCATAAAAAAGGAAGTGAAATTGGGAAAAATGGTTCATGAAAATGATATATTGATGTGTAATCGAAATGGAAGTGCTAGACTGGTTGGAAAGGTTGCTATGATACCAAAGTTAAATGCAAATATGACATTTGGAACATTCATGACAATAATAAGAAGTGAATTATATATATATTTATTTAATTATTTTCAAACAGAAGCTTTTAGACAACAAATTAGATTTCAAACATCAGTATCAATTAATCAAATATCTTTACCGTTGTTAGCATCTGTTAAAGTACCAATTCCACCAATTGAACTTCAAAACCAGTTTGCAAACTTTGTAAAAGAAGTCGATAAATCAAGATTAGAAGTTCAAAAATCACTAAAAAAAACACAGGAATTATTCGATAGTTTAATACAAAAATATTTTGGATAACATTTAAAATTCAATAATAGAAAAAGGGTAGTAGATGATGTTGGTAACGGAGGTTACTAACATGAAAGAATCTATTATAAAAGAAATTGAACAAAAGTTATTACGTTATTTAGATAACGCACAAATGGAAATATTGCATAAAACATTAACTCAATGCTTAGATAATGTTGATATTTCAATAAAAAATGAAAATTTTGAAGAGATATTTGATTATTCAAATGCTGAATTAATAGAAAAGTTTATCTCATCTAAAGAAATTGAAGGCTGTTCTGTTAGAACGATAAAATACTATAAATCAACACTTGAAATGTTAGATAATCGAACAGATAAACATTTTACGCATATGACAACTGATCATTTGAGAAAATATCTAACAGATTATCAAAAGAAAAATAATTGTTCAAAAGTAAGTATTGACAATATTAGAAGAAATTTAAGTAGTTTCTTCTCATGGCTTGAAGAAGAAAATTATATTCTTAAAAGTCCAATGAAAAGAATACATAAAATAAAAACGGATAAGGTTGTTAAAGAAACATTATCTGATGAGACATTAGAACGTTTAAGAGATAATTGTGATAACATAAGAGATTTAGCTATTATTGATCTGCTTGCTTCTACGGGTATGAGAGTAGGAGAGTTAGTAAAAATAAACATAAATGATATTGATTTTGAAAATAGAGAATGTATTGTTTTTGGTAAAGGAAATAAGGAAAGACCTGTTTATTTTGATGCAAGAACAAAAATTCATTTAAAAAACTATATAAATAGTAGATCTGATGACAATCCTGCGTTATTTGTATCTCTAGATAAACCATACAATAGATTACAAATAAGTGGAGTCGAAATAAGATTACGAAATTTGGGTAAACGTCTTGGTATTAATAAAGTTCATCCTCATAAGTTTAGAAGAACGGTTGCTACAAAAGCTATTGATAAGGGAATGCCTATAGAACAAGTACAAAATTTATTAGGACATTCTCAAATTGATACAACTATGCATTATGCTATGGTTAATCAAAATAATGTAAAAGAGTCGCATAGAAAATATGTAGCTTAGTGCTAAATTTGGATTTGTAGGGATGATGGAGTTAAATTGTTTATGTGATATTTATTCCGGCTATGCGTTTAAGTCATTTAATGATACCAGTGATGGTATTCCAGTTATAAAAATAGGAAATATATTATCAGACGGGACAATTGAATTGACTGATTGTGTTTATACCGAAGAAGTTCCAAAAGAAAAATATTATTCAAAAAAAGATGATATATATATTGCATTGTCAGGGGCAACTACTGGGAAAATTGGCGTCATGCAAACAGATGGTTTATATGTAATTAATCAGCGAGTTGGTATAATAAGAAATAAAGGGAAAATTCCAAATGATTATTTGAAATATTTTTTGGTTAGTAAGTCAAATCAAATTTTAAAGGAAGCATCGGGGTGTGCGCAACCAAATATCAGTCCAAAGCAAATTTCAAAATATGATATTTCTATACAAACTGAAGAAAAAATGTTGCTGATAACTCAACAATTAAAGAAAATAGAAGTTATATTACAAAATTATAGAAATCAAATTGATTTACTAGACGAATTAGTTAAAGCCCGATTTGTCGAGATGTTTGGTGATATGAAACCAACTGTAAAATTAAATAAGTACATAATTGAACTTCGTGCTGGAAAAAGTCTTGCGGGAAATGAAATTTGTAAAAATAAGGTTTTAAAAACTGGAGCAGCTACTTTTGGATTTTTTGATAAAGACCAATATAAATATTATCCGAAAGAATATAAGCCCAATCCATTACATAAAGTTGAGACGGGTGATGTAATAATTAGTAGAATGAATACGCCTGAATTGGTAGGAGCTTGTTCATATGTGTATGAAGCACCTGATAATACATATTATCCAGATAGGTTGTGGAAGGTGATTGTTAATGAAAATACTAATCCTATTTTTTTATGGCAATTAATGTGGCAACAGGAAATTCGAAAACAAATAAAAGAAAATTCTTATGGAACTAGTGGAACGATGAATAATATTTCTAAAATAAAATTATTGAATATTAATGCTATTGATGTTCCTATTTCTTTGCAAAACCAGTTTGCAGACTTTGTCAAAGAAGTCGATAAATCAAGATTTATAATTAAAAGTATGATAAAGGAGGGTCTATTATGACAAACTTTGATTATTTGAAAAGTGAAAAGGAATTTGAAAGCTTTGTTAATATAGCTATTACGGCAGAAAAAGTATTTAACATTGATATTGGCACTTGTGTTTTTAATTGTCGGCGTGCTTTGGAAATGGCTATTAAATGGATGTATTCTGTTGATAATGATTTAGAAGTTCCTTATCAAGACTCTCTTTATAGTTTGATGCATACTGATGAGTTTAGAGATATTATTGGTGTTGATTTATGGAGAAGATTAGATTTAATTCGTAGATATGGAAATGATGCTGCTCATACTTCAAATAAGATATCAGAAAATGCAGCAAAATTATGTTTAAAAAATTTATTTTATTTTACTGATTTTATAGCTTGTTGTTATGGAAAATCTTATCAAGCAAAGGAATATGATGAAAGTCTTCTAACTAACCAAGAGTCCAAAAATATTGAAATTGAAGAAAAAGAAATAAAACTTAATGATCTTATTGAAGAAAATAAAGCATTAAAACAAGAATTAACATTAAGAAGAGAACAACAACACAGAGATTATGTTCCAAAACCTTTAGATTTATCAGAATATAAAACTCGAAAAATATATATAGATTCTATGCTTATAGATGCTGGATGGGTTGAAGGTAAAGATTGGATTAACGAGGTTGAAATGCCAGGTATGCCAAATAAGTCGGAAGTAGGTTACGCGGATTATGTTTTATATGACGATTCTCATAAACCTTTAGCAATTATAGAGGCAAAAAGGACATGTGTTAATGTGTCAAAAGGAAGACAACAAGCAGAATTATATGCTGATTTATTAGAAAAAAAATATAAAAGAAGACCCGTTATATTTTTAACGAATGGTTTTGAAATTAAAATCAATGATGGACAATATCCTGAAAGAAAAGTTTCTAGCATTTATTCAAAAAGAGATTTAGAGAAACTTTTTAATTTAAGAAGAATGAAATCTCATTTAAATTACATACAAGTTAACAAGGAAATAGCAGGAAGGTATTATCAAGAAGCTGCTATTAAAGCAGTTTGTGAAGCTTTTGATAAAAGAAATAGAAGAAAAGCTTTATTAGTTATGGCTACTGGTTCAGGAAAGACTAGAACAGTTATTGGATTAGTAGATATTTTATTACAAAATGGATGGATAAAGAACATATTATTTTTGGCAGATAGAAATTCTTTAGTTACTCAAGCTAAACGAAGTTTTAACAATATGCTTAAGGATCTTTCTAATACAAATTTAGTGGAAGAAAAAGATAATTATAATGCACATGCAGTATTTTCAACATATCAAACAATGATGGGATGTATTGATTCTATTAAAGATGAAGGAAAAAAGCTATTTACATGTGGACATTTTGATTTAATTATATGTGATGAAGCACATAGGTCCATTTATAATAAATATCGAGATGTTTTTAATTATTTTGATGCACCTATGATTGGTTTAACAGCAACACCAAAAGATGAAATTGATAAAAATACTTATGATGTTTTTGAGCTGGAAAATGGTGTTCCAACTTATGGATATGAATTAAGCCAAGCTGTTAAAGATGGATACTTAGTAGATTTTTTATCGTTAGAAACACAAGTTAAATTTATGGAAGAAGGCATAAATTGGGATGAATTAAGTGATGAAGATAAACGAATTTATGAAGATACCTTCACTGATGAAAATGGTAATTTTCCTAAAAAAATAGATTCATCTGCATTGAATAAATGGGTATTTAATAATGATACTATAAAAAAAGTTTTACAAATATTATTTAAAGATGGTTTAAAAATAGATTATGGACAAAAAATAGGAAAAACAATTATATTTGCTAAGAATCATGAACATGCTGAAAAAATTTATGACGTATTTAACAAGGAATATCCTCATTTAGCAGGATATGCAAAAGTAATAGATAATTATATTAATTATGCTCAATCAGCAATTGATGAGTTTTCTGATCCAAATAAATTACCTCAAATTGCTATATCAGTTGATATGTTGGATACTGGGATTGATGTTCCTGAAGTTTTAAATTTAGTATTCTTTAAAAAAGTCATGAGCAAGGCAAAATTTTGGCAAATGATAGGAAGAGGTACTAGATTATGTCCGTATCTTATGGATGGTAGTGATAAAAAAATATTCTATATTTTTGATTTTTGTGGCAATTTTGAATTTTTTAGAATGAATAAGGGAAATGCTTCATCAAATACTTTGCCGATTCAAGGCGCAATCTTTAATTTAAAATTTCAAATAGCATATAAATTACAAGACATTGTTTATCAAACTGAAGAGTTAATTTCATGGAGAAAAGAATTAGTAGATTATATGGTAGGAAAAGTACAGGAACTAAATAGAGACAACTTTGCTGTTCGGCAACATTTAAAATATGTTGATCTATATTCAAATCCTGATAATTACGTTACTTTGTCATATGAAGACAGTTTGATGATTAGTCAAGAATTGGCGCATTTAATTTTACCAGATGAAGATGAAATTACAGCTGTTCGATTTGATGCTTTAATGTATGAAATTGAGTTAGCATTTTTAGCTGGTAAAAAATATACAAAAGGAAGAACTGATTTAGTAAAAAAGGTAAAACGTATTTCAAAAGTATCTAATATACCTGAAATTAAAGAACAATCGGAACTTATTAATCAAATTTTATATACAACATATTTGAAAGATGCAGGCATAAATGAATTTGAATATATTAGAAAAAAATTAAGAGAGCTTATAAAATATATACCAAAGCAACATTTGAAATTTGATACTAATTTTGAAGATGATATTTTATCTAGAGAATGGCATGAATCAAATTTGGAATCAGATGATTTAAAAAATTATCGTAATAAAGTTGAATATTATATAAGAAAACATGAAATGGATAATCCTGTTATTTTAAAATTAAAAACAAACAAACCTTTGAACAAATATGATTTAAAAAATTTAGAGAATGTTTTATGGGGTGAATTAGGTACTAAAGAACAATATTATTCAGAATATGGAGAAAAACCATTAGGAGAATTTGTAAGAGAAATTGTTGGTTTGGATATGAATTCTGCTAAAGAAGCTTTTTCATTATATTTGAATGATACTAATTTATCGGAAAATCAAATATATTTTGTTAATCAAATTATAGAATATATTGTTAGGAATGGTGTCTTAAAAGATTTATCTGTTTTGCAAGAATCTCCATTTATAGATAAGGGAACAGTTGTTGATCTTTTTGGAAATGATATTGCTGTTTGGCAAGGAATTTCAGGAGTTATCAATTCTATTAATCAAAATGCATTATTTGTTTGAAAATAATAATTTTTAATTAAATAGCAAAAAAATATGAAAAATATTTGATTTGGTTGTAAAAAATAGAATGATTATTTATGTGAAATTTTTTATAATAAATATCTTTCAAAAAGTCAAAATGAATTAAAACTACTATGTATGAATTAACGAGGTTTATTTAGACAAGCTTCAATTTATATTGAAAAATAACTTTTAAGTAATTTAGGTTTTGTAACGTAAGGATTAGGGAATTTTATCCCCTTACTAAAGAATTTTTAGTAGATCAGTTCTTTAAAGATGAAGGAAAAATCTTTAAGAAAAACGCAAAAATATAAAAAGAAATTATATAAATAAATTTGCTAATTTAAGTAGACCGGATATTATTAGAACAATACATCGAATTGATAGTTTTACTTCGAGTTTTAACAAAATATTGGAAATATGTTTTAATGACAACAATATTTATGTTACACAAAAAGGAATAAATATTGAATATGATAAAATATATCACTTATTAATAATCAGAAAAAGAAAAAGAAGGAGAATTATTCTCCTTCATAATTTTCAACGTTATGGTAGATTTTATCTACATCATCACAAGCATTTAAAAGATTCATTAATCTTTCAAATAATTCCATATCTTCACCTTCAAGAGATACATATTCTTGAGGTGTTGTAGCGATTTCTTCTACATCAAATTCAGCATTAGGACAAGCTGCTTCAATAGCATCTTTCATTTTATATAAATCAGTTGGTGCACCAGTCAATTCAATTGAACCATCTTCATGAGTTTCAATTTCTTGACAATCGGCTTCACCTTCCATTAAAGCTTCTAAAGTTTGTTCTTCATCTAATCCTTTAAAAGTTAAAATAGAATATGTATCATATAAATAAGATACTGAACCTTCATTTCCTAATTTAGCTTTAGATTTTGTAAATGCAGGACGTACTTGAGAAATAGTACGATTAATATTATCAGTTAAGCATTTAACAATAACAGTTGAACCACTTGGACCATATCCTTCAAATGTTTTTTCTTGATAATCTTCAGTAGCTCCACTTTTTACTTTATCAACTGCACGTTTAATAACGTCAGCAGGAACTTGTTCTTTTTTAGCTTTAGCAATAATTCTTCTTAATGCTAAGTTACCATCTGGATCAGTACCACCAGCTTTAGCAGCTAAATAGATTTCTTTTCCATAACGAGAATATAATTTTGCTTTTGCTGCAGCAGTTTTTGCCATAGCAACTTTACGCACTTCATGTGCTCTACCCATAAAAAAGCCTCCTTAATTGTATGTAATCTCAATACTTGGTTATTATAGCGAATACATCGAGGTTTTTCAAGGTTTAATATAAATGACAAACGAGTTTTGTTCATGTATAATGAAAAAGCAAATGAGGGATAAAGATGGAAACAATTGTTATTATTGGAGCAGGTGCAAGTGGACTTGCATGTATGAATGAATTAGTAAAAACAAATAAATATAATATTATTGTCTTGGAACAATCTAATAAAGCAGCTAGAAAAATACTTGCTAGCGGTAATGGAAGATGTAATGTTTCAAATTTGAATATGGATATTAAGTACTATAATCATCAAGACCCTTTAATAGAAAAATTAATTAAAGAATTTGATGTTGTCAATTTTTTTAAACAACTTTCTTTAAAACTACGTTATGAAAAGAACCTTGTTTATCCATATTCACTTTCAAGTTTATCTGTTAAAAATGCTTTAATGAAAAATATGGATAATGTATCGTATATCGATAATTGTGAGGTTCTAGCAATAAAAAAAGCTAAAACATATGAAATTATTACGGCTAATGGTCATTATCAAGCGGATAAAATAGTCATTGCGACAGGATCACCAGCCAGTCATTTATCAGGACAAAATAATTTAAAAATGTTAGAAAAAATGCATATTTCCATGATTCCATTTACACCAAGTCTTGTTCAAGTAAAAACAAAACCCGTTTTTAAAGCTTTAAAAGGACAAAGAGTAAAGGGAATTGCAATGCTTTATGATCAAAATCAATTGATTGAAAAACAAACAGGAGAAATCATGTTTACAGATTACGGTCTATCAGGTATTTGTGTTATGCAATTATCTAGATATTTAGAGCATTTAAAAAATCCAAAACTTGTTTTAAATTTATTGCCTGATATTGCAAAAGAAGAATTTCAACACTATGGTTTGGAAGGATTCTTTCATGAAAAAATCGTTCAGGTTTTTAAAGAAAAAAATATTGATCCTCAACATATAGAAATAAAGATTCTTGATACCATGTCAATTGAAAAAGCACAAGTTTGTCATGGAGGCGTTTCTTTAAAAGAAGTAGATGAAAATTTACAACTTAAGAAATATCCAGGCATTTATGTTTGTGGAGAAGCTTTGGATGTTGATGGTGATTGTGGAGGTTACAATTTACATTTTGCTTTTGCAAGTGGTGTACATGTGGCAAAATCGATAAAGAAATAAAAGAGTAGTAAATGTGTTTTAAATAGAAATGTTATAATGAATATATAAGTGGAAAAACTATATTTACCAAATAATAAGGAGCTAACTATGGAAAGTCAAGAAAAGCACAATATAGAATGGAAATCAGTTTGGAAAGATGAATATTTAGTTGGTATATGTGCGTTTGCCAATGCACAAGGTGGTAAATTTTTTATTGGTATAGATGATAATGGTAAAATTATTGGTGTGGAAAATTCAAAAAAATTATTAGAATCCTTACCAAGTAAAATAAGAGATGCTATGGGAATCGTAGTAGATATTAATTTATGTAAAGAAAATAATTTGGAATATATAGAAATAGATGTTCCGTCTTATCCAATAGCTATATCTTGTAAAGGAAACTATTATTTTAGAAGTGGGAGTACATCACAAAAGTTGACAGGTATTGAATTAGAAAGTTTTATTTTACGTAAAAGAGGAGCAACTTGGGATAACGTTCCACACCCATTAGTAAAAATAGAAGATTTAGATCAAAACGCTATTCAAAAGTTTAAAGAACTTGCAATTCGTAAAAAAAGAATAGATGATACGATTTTAGAAGAAGATACGGAAACATTATTAGATAAACTTCATTTGATAAATAATGGTTATCTTACAAATGCTGCCTTACTTTTGTTTTCAAAAGATCCAGAGAGATATTTTACAGGTGCTTTTATAAAAGTAGGATTTTTTGAAACAGATGCTGATTTAATTTATCAAGATGAAGTAAGAGGATCACTTTTTGAACAAATTGACAAAGTTATAGAACTTATTTTTTTTAAATATATGAAAGCTAAGATTTCATATGATGGACTTCAAAGAGTTGAAGAATACTTTGTAAGTGAAGCAAGTATGAGAGAAGCTATATTAAATGCTATTGTTCATAAACAATATGAATTTGGTGTACCAATACAAATAAGTGTTTATAAAGATAAACTCTATATTACAAATGTTGGAAAGCTTCCAGATCATTGGACAGAAGAAACTCTTTATCAAAAACATGGCTCTAAGCCCTATAATCCTAATATTGCGCATGTTTTCTATTTAGCAGGACATATTGAGTCATGGGGAAGAGGTATAGAAAAAATATTTGATTCATGTATAGAAAATGATTTACCAATGCCAAAATATTATATTAATCCTACGGATATTATGATTGAATTTGATGCACCTCAAAGATTGGTGATTGATAACTTTTCAAAGGTGACTAATAGGGTGAACGATAGGGTGAACGATAGGGTGAACGATAGGGTGAACGATACAATGAATAAGATACTAGAATCCCTATATGATGATCCTGGATATACAATTACCGAACTTGCAAATATTATGAAAATGAGTAGAAAGAGTATTTCAAATAATATTAAAAAGTTAAAGGATTTAGGAATTATTGAAAGAGTTGGAAATAACAAAAAAGGATATTGGAAAATAAAGAGATAGGAGAAGGTATGTTAAAAGTAAGTAATATTGCAGTTTCTTTAGATGAAAAAGATTATGCTAAAGTTATTGCGAATACATTAAATATAAGAAAATCACAAGTAAAGAATGTAAAGATTGCTAAAAAGGCAGTCGATGCAAGAAGAAAGAATAAAGTACATTTTAATATGGGCTTTACTTTTGAATATGTCGATGAAGATCAATTATTAAAAACACATAGTAAACAAGTAAGTAAAGTTAAAGAATATCATTATGACAAGTTAACACCAAATAATCAAACAATTATGGTTGTTGGAAGTGGGCCAGCAGGATTATTCTGTGCCTATAATTTAGCGCGTAGTGGGCAAAAGGTAATCTTGATTGAACAAGGTAAATGTGTTGATGAAAGAAAAAAAGACATTGATACTTATTTAGAAACAGGTAAGTTAAATACTCAAAGTAATGTTCAATTTGGAGAAGGAGGAGCAGGAACGTTCTCTGATGGAAAGTTGACGACAGGTATTAAGGATTATCGTAAACAATTTGTATTGAATACTTTTTATGAACATGGTGCAAGTGAAGATATTCTTTATTTAAATAAACCACATTTAGGAACAGATGTTTTAATTAATGTGGTTAAAAATATCAGAAAAGATATTGAAAAATGTGGAGATGTTCGTTTTGAAACAAAATTAGTAGATATCATTATTGAAGATAATCAATTAAAAGAAGTTGTTTTAGAAAATAATGAAGGAACATATAAAGAAAAAGTAGATCAACTGGTATTGGCTATTGGTCATAGTGCGAGAAAAACATATGAAATGCTTTATCAAAAACAATTAGAAATTTCTCAAAAAGCTTTTGCAGTAGGAATGCGTATTGAACACAGTCAAGAATTTATTAATAAAAGCCAATATGGAAAATTCTATGATCATCCTGCATTAAAAGCGGCTGATTATAAATTGGCGGTGCATACAAGTCAAAAAAGAGGAGTCTATACTTTCTGTATGTGTCCTGGTGGTTATGTCATGAATGCAGCCAGTGAAGAAAAAAGACTGGTTGTTAACGGTATGTCTAATTACAAACGTGATAATAAATACGCTAATAGTGCTATCTTAGTCAATGTGACACCTGATGATTTTGGTAGTTCACATCCTCTTGCTGGGATGTATTTTCAAAGAAAATTGGAAGAAAAAGCTTTTGAACTCGGTGGAAGTGATTATTCAATACCTGTTCAAAAAGTAGAAGATTATTTAGAAAATAAAGAAGGTATTGAAAATATTGAAACAAGTTTAAAAAGAGTTAAAAATGCTAATCTCAATGCATTACTTCCTGAAATCTTGAATATAAATTTAAAAGAAGGACTTCTTTTAATGAATAATAAGATTAATGGATTTACAAGTAATGCCACATTACTTGGTGTTGAATCAAGAAGTTCTGCACCAATCCGTTTTTATCGAGATGAAAATATGGAAAGTAATATTAAAGGTATTTATCCAATTGGCGAAGGTGCTGGATATGCTGGAGGTATTATGTCAAGTGCAATTGATGGTTTGAAATGTAGTGAGGTATTACTCAAAGGAGAGAGATAATGTGTCATTATTTGAACTTGTTGTTATTTCAATTTCATTAGCGATGGATGCTTTTACTGTTTCGATGATGTATGGTATTTCTATGCCAAAAGGAAATATTAAGAAACAAAGCTTCATTGCTTTTTATTTTGGCTTTTTTCAGGCATTGATGCCTTTTTTAGGATATCATTTAGGATGTGTATTTTCAAAAAAGATACAAGCCTATGATCATTATATCGCTTTTATCTTTTTAATGATTGTTGGCATCAATATGTTAAAAGATGCTTTTAGTGAAGAAGAAACAAATTATAATTTTAAATTATTAGATTTAACAATTCTTGCTTTTGCAACAAGTATTGATGCTTTTGCTATTGGTATGACTTTTGCTTTTTTAGAAGTAGCTATTTATCAAGCTTTATTGATTATAGGAATTATTACTTTTCTATTATGTTTGTTTGCTTTACAAATTGGACGTTATTTAAACAATAAGTTTCAAAATAAGGCACTTATTTTTGGGGGCATTGTTTTGATTTTAATTGCTTTTAAAACATTGTTGGAGCATCTCTTTTGAAAAAAGTATATAATGAAATAGGTGACAAGTATGAAAGAAGAAGAAAAAATTATAAAAAATACTATAAAGAGAACAAAAGAATATGATCGAACACTTTCTCCCTATGCTTGTAAAACAAGTGAATGCCAAAAATTAAGAAAAGAAGAAAGTGAACATGAAGAGTTTGATATTCGTTGGCCTTTTGAAGAAGATATTGATCGTATTTTATATTGTAAATCTTATCAACGTTACACAGATAAAACACAGGCTCTTTCATTTTTTCAAAGTGCCCATATTTCTAAACGTTCAATCCATGTTCAATGGGTTTCACGTATTGCCAGACAAATAGGAAAAGGTTTGAATTTAAATTTAGATTTAATTGAAGCGGCTGCTTTAGGACATGATTTAGGACATGCTCCTTATGGTCATGTAGGAGAAAGAGCGTTGAATGAAAAACTACAAGAAAAAGGTTTTGGATATTTTTGTCATAATGCTAATAGTGTACGGAATATTCTTTATTTAGAAAGAAATGGGAAAGGCTATAATGTTTCTTTACAAGTCTTAGATGCTATTTTGTGTCATAATGGTGAAATGCTTTCTAAAAAATACGAACCAGATCGTAAAAAAACAAAAGAACAATTCTTACAAGAGTATCATGATTGTTGGCATAAAGAAAATGCCAGTCTTGAGTTAAAACCAATGACTTTAGAAGGATGTGTGGTTCGTATTTCAGATGTGATTTCTTATATTGGAAAAGATATTGAAGATGCTATGAGTGTAGGTATCTTACAAAAGAAAGATCTTCCTGAAAATGTAGTAAAAGTATTAGGAGATAATAATAAATCAATTATGAATAAATTAATTGGTGATTTGATGATTCATAGTTATCAAAAACCATATTTACGTTTTTCTCATGAAGTCTTTGAAGCATTATCATCCCTACTTTTCTTTTTAGGAGAAAAAGTCCATCATCATCCTGTTCTTGAAAAAGAAAATGCTAAACTTTCAAGAATGGTTAAAGAACTCTTTGATGTTTATTTAGAAGAATTGGAAAATAATGATCAAGATTCGAATATTGTTAAGTTTAAAAATAAGATGGTAGAAAATTATCAAAATATGCCCAATCCTTTGATTGTTTCTGATTATTTATCAATGATGACGGATACTTATGTTTTAAATGATTATGAAAGAAAGTTTTTACCAATTCTTCATGGTGAAAAACTTTAATAATTATTTTATTTGGTGTAAAATGTAAATATACAGGAGGGATGGCTTATGAAATTAATTATTGCTATCGTAAATTCTGATGATAGTTCATCAGTACAAGCCGCACTTACAGAAGAAGGATACTTCGTTACAAAATTATCAACAACAGGTGGATTCTTAAAGAAAGGAAATACAACATTCTTTATTGGAACAAATGATGATAAAGTTGAACATGCTGTAGGTATTATTAAAGAAAATTCTAAAAAACGTGTAGAAAAAGAACCTACTGTTCCACCTACTGAAATGGGAGAATTCTTTACTCCAATCATGGTAGATGTACTTGTTGGTGGAGCAACAGTTTTTGTATTAGATATTGAACAATTTGAAAAATTTTAGAAAAAGGACATTGTCCTTTTTTTTTAATCCTTTATAATATTTGTGGGTGAAATTATGTCTATCAAATTATTAAATGAAAAAAGAATGGATGAATTAATACAATTTGTCCATCAAGAAGAAATAACAAAAGAATATTTAAAACAAAATCAAAAGATTATTTATATCAATGAAAATCAAAATATCAATGGGGTTATTATTTTTGATGTTATCAAAAATGAAATAGAACTTTGTTTAGGAACTGATGAAATTAAACAACAATTAATAGCAGTCATTAAAAAAATAGCTCTAAAAGATATCGTTTATCAAAATAAAATCATACAAATAAAAACAAAAAAACAATTTAAACACTATGAAGAAGTCTATGACTTTATTCATCAACAAAAAGATCGTGTCTATAGTTTAGATAACTTTAAAAAATATATGCAAGAATTTTATAATATCCAACATGCTTTAAAATGTATCCATGTTTGTGGAACAAATGGGAAAGGTTCGACTGTTAATTACATGAAAGAAGTTTTAAAAAAACAGGGATATACTGTAGGAACTTTTACTTCACCAGCACTTATTTCTAGGTTAGATGTCGTACGTATCAATGATGAATGGATCAAGGAACAATTTATTGTTGATGTTGCTAATAGATATGTGGATAATTGGTTAAAGTATGAGATTTCTTTATTTGAAATAGAAGTTTTTATTTCTATTCTTTATTTTATTTATCAAGGAGTCGACTATGCTATTTATGAAGTTGGTTTAGGTGGAGAATTAGATGCAACGAATATTATTTTACCAATGGTTTGTGTTAATACGAATATTGGTTTAGATCATATGGATTATTTAGGTGATAGCTATGAAAGTATTGCTAGAGCGAAAGCGGGAATTATTAAAGATCATGTTGATTTTATTACCGGAGAACATAAACAAGAATGTGTTGATATTTTTAGAGATACTTGTGAAAAGCGTCATAGTCATTTGATTCGTTTAGATCGTATTCATGATTTACAAGATGGTGAAAATGTTAAATATACATATAAGGATTATAATATTGTTTTAAATACACCAGCTCTTTATCAAATTGAAAATAGTGCTTTAGCATTAGAAACCTTATTATATTTAAAGGAGCATCATTTTATTGAATTAGATGAATCTTCAATTGTTGAAGGTTTATTTGAAGCTAAGTGGGCAGGACGTTTTGAAATCATAAGTGAAAAACCACTGATTATTTTAGATGGGGCCCATAATCGAGAAGGTGTTGATGAACTCTATCGTTCTGCACGTAAATTACATAATTTAAAAATCATCTTTTCAGCATTAAGAGATAAAGATACGGACTATATGATTGAAAGATTATTAGATTTGACGTATGATATAACCGTCTGTGAATTTAAACATCCACGTAGTCAAAGTGCAAAATTATTAGCAGGGGACTATCCGGTAAAAATTGAACCGGACTTTAGAAAAGCTTTAGACGATATTTATTTACAAGAAGGAACATTTTTGATTACGGGATCATTGTATTTTATTTCTGAAGTAACGAAATACTTATTACAAAAGATTCATAGCAAATAATAAAGAAGGAGGAGTCTACTTTTAGTAGCAATTGTGTACGGTTTTATATCGGAATTAACGCCCGTGGACTAGCAAGAGGACGAAGCGGGAAAGCATATGTACGGTTTTATATCGGAATTAACGCCCATGGACTAGAAAGAGGACGAAGTGGGAAAAAACATATGTACGGTTTCTTACCGGAATTAACGCCTGTGGACTTATAAGAGGACGAAGCAGGAACAATTGGTTTTTTAAGTAGCAATCAAACGATGATTCAAATTATTTTAGGGGTTATTATTGTTTCGATTGGGATATTTGTTTTTTATAAATATCCAATGAAAAGCGATGTGCGACAAATGACATTGGGGGCTTTATTTGTCATTCTAGCTATTATTTTAAAAAGGTTAGCTGTGATGGTACCTTTTCTTGGCTTTCCAAGTTTAAAAATTACATTAGAGGTATTACCTTTAATCGTTGCTGGTTTAACATTACAACCAGGGTATTGTTTTATAGTTTCTATTGCCACAGATTTTCTAGGTCTTGTTCTAGCAAATGCAGGAGGATTTCCATTTTTAGGATTTACTTTAAATGCGGTTTTACAAACTGAAATACCATGTTTATTAAAGATTTATTTAAATGAAAAAAATGAAAGATTATTAGAAAGAATTGTAAAAATAGTAATGGTCATTATTTCATTACTAGGATGTCTTTATGTTTTTAAAATCAATGAAGTTAATATTTCAGGATCTGCATATCAAGTGACATTACCAATTAAATTTACAATCTTTGTGATTATTGCAGCAATGCTTACTATTCTCTTTATTTTTATAAGATATTATAAAAATAAACTCAAGGAAAAAGATTTACGCTTATTTCATTTAAGTATTCTATCAGTTGTGGCTATTGAACTAACA